>ERZ650300.787-NODE-787-length-19155-cov-5.564817_pt1 | contig 19155 bp, 21 predicted proteins | sample MGYA00376236_ERZ650300 | MGnify/ENA primary metagenome ERZ650300 (study PRJEB26733, sample SAMN07839303) | wastewater metagenome | biome: urban; feature: wastewater treatment plant; material: waste water | place: USA: North Carolina | collected 2016-04-28 ...
TTTCTTTTAACTCGTCATATACTGCATAAAATATCGCTGATGCACCTAATATAGCGACAGCCCCCAGAATTGCAGTCGCACCAACAGAAGCAAGGCCGAACGAACCGACTAAACCTAAAACCGCATCACCAATTAGAGCCCCACCGACTATACCGGCAAATGAATCTGTCAATGCTTCGGAGAATTGATCTACTGTTTTGATATCTTCACTGATATATAAACCATACGCTAAATTTGCAGCAGCGACTGCTGAGCCAAAGATACTGGAAGACACAGCTTTTGATATTGGACTGTATTTAGCGAGTTCTCTTGTTTTTGATAACTCATATGTTGAGTCCCATATTTTACTTGGATTATCAAGTTGATTTATTGTCTCACCATAGAATTTTGCAAAAGCAGCTCCTGGGGCACCAAGATAATCTCCCCATTCTAAATCTTGCTGATCATATAGTGATTGAACTGCGCTAATACCCTTATTTTTTATAAGATCTAGGAATTGCTCTATACCGTCTTGGCTAATTCCTACATTATTATTTCCTTCCATAGTAAACCCTTTTATTTGTTAAATTTAATCACTAGTATCCGCACTAGATAAAGAGAGGTAAATCCGTCAGCGATCAGAATCATGGCAAGCATAAATGGTGAACTTTCCACCAAACCATATCGTGAAATAGATGGATATATAATAAAGAGTGATAGTAAAAAAAAGATAGGTATATTAAATGAATGTTTTTTATTTATTTCATTTCTAGTGTCAGGCCATATAAATAAACCACAGAAATAAGATAGCGCCAATAAAACAGTTATCAGGCATGTATAATATATAACCTGAGGAAGCCAATACACCAAGAAAACAGACCCCCCTTGGACTTGAGTGGGTTGAAATGCATATACATTTCGATACACAACCTCAAAAGCAATATTAATAAGCAATACTAGTGCGCCATGAAATAATTTTGGCTCCCTATAATCCCTCTTTCTATATCTAATCCTAGATTTATTGAGGAAAAACAAAAAAAATAAAAAAAGTGTGGCAACACCCAACATAATATACATCTATTCTCCTTTTGCTTTCTTGTGAAAACATTAAAGTAAGCATCCACCAATAATTTCAATTACTCGGTTAAAATTATGTGGTTCATATTAACATAATGTAAATCATCGCTCTTTTAAGCTCTCGCTCTGATATTCCATGAGTGGGCTTAAAAAATATTCCATCACGCGTCGTTTTCCGGTTTTGATTTCCACCGTCACGGTCATGCCCGGTGTTAAATTCACGGTTTTGTTTTCTACCGGAATGGTGGTGCGGTCGAGTTTGACGTGCGCGGTATATATCAGGCCTTTCTTCTCATCATTGACTGCATCGTTTGATACATCGGTAACTTCCGCGTGAATAGTGCCGTATTTGGTGTAGGGGAAGGTGTCGATTTTGGCTTCCGCTTCTTGCCCTGCATACACAAAGCCGATGTCTTTGTTTTCGATGTAAGCTTCGATTTCGAGCGGGTTGTCTTGTGGCACGATGATCATTAAGGCTTGTGCGGGGGTGACGACCCCCCCCACGGTGTGAGTGGCTAATTGCTGCACGGTGCCAGCCACCGGGGCGGTGAGGCGGCGCAGTTTGCCGTGTTGTTGCGCTTTGATGAGTTCCTGCTGATATTGCACGGTTTGCTGTTTGCCTTCGCGCAGTTTGTCTTGCAGGTTACGTAATGTTTCCGCAGTGAGGGCTTGTTGCTGGCGTTTGACCTCTTCAATTTCGGACGTTAACTGTTGCAGTTGTTGTTGCTGGTTGGCCAGTTCACCTTCCTGGTCGATGAGCTTTTGCTGGGCATCGAGGTAGTCATGGCGTGGGATGTAACTTTGCTTATCCAGTTTGGCGTAATCGGTGGCCCGTGCGCGGGTGATGACAAGGCTGCGTTGTAGTTTATGCACCGTTTCGGCATAGCTGCGTTGTTCCGCCTGTTTGGTTTTGAGTGATGCATCAAGCTGGGCTTGCTTGGTACTGAACTCCTGCCATTCACTGTGTAGTAACGCCTGTTCCTGGGTTTGGCGCAACGTGGGGATGTCATCAAACTTCGGCAACATGGGTTCATGTTGGCTGCGATTATCAGTGTCGAGACTCAGCAACATGGTTTGAGCGCGGATGGTTTGTAAGCGGCCATCATTGAGCGCACTTTGCAGGTGTTCAATATCGGCACTGGCCTCGGTAGCATCAAAATCAATCAATGCGTCACCAGCTTCAACGTGTTGCCCCTCTTTGACATAGATGGCACTGACGGTCGAGGTTTCCAGTGGCTGAATGGTTTTAATGCGGTCACTGGGCACGATTTTGCCCTGCGCACTGGCGACGATATCGATTTTGCCAAAACAAGCCCACAGCAGGGCTATCATTGCGAAACTCATCAGTAACCACATGGCTAAGCGGGGTTTGGGTGACACAGGGCTTTCTTGTAACGCCAACGCGGCGGGTAAAAACTGCAATTCATGCGGTAAGCGGTTGGGCGCTTCCATCTCATGGCGGCGTGCCCAGGCGTGTTGCCAGACTAAGTGGTAACGCTGTATCAGTTCTTTGAATGCCGCTATCGTATTTCCCATTCTCATCATCCTTGTTGCAGGTTATACAAGTGGCGATACATGCCACCTTCGTGTTGCATCAATGCCTGATGATTACCGGTTTCGATAATTTGTCCTTTGTCCATGACGAGAATTCGGTTGGCCTGACGCACCGCCGATAGACGATGAGCAATGATGATGACGGTGCGGCCCTGACAAATGGCGCGCATGTTCTTTTGGATGATGTGTTCCGATTCATAATCCAGCGCACTGGTGGCTTCATCAAATATCAGAATGCGTGGGTTACTCAGTAGGGCGCGGGCAATGGCGATGCGCTGTCGTTGCCCACCAGAAAGCCCGGTGCCGTGCTCACCGACTGGCGTGTCATAGCCTTCCGGTAATTCGGTAATAAACTCATGCGCACCGGCTAAATGGGCGGCCTGCATCACGGCTTCCAGTGGCGCACCGGGGTCGGTCAGGGCAATATTTTCCCGGATGGAGCGGTTAAATAAGATGTTTTCTTGTAACACCACGCCAATCTGACGGCGCAGCGATGAGGCATCAGCCACCGAGAGGTCAATGCCGTCAATCAGCACACGGCCTTGTTCCGGCACATACAGGCGCTGGATGAGTTTGGTTAAGGTGCTTTTACCCGAGCCGGAACGACCGACCACACCTATCACTTCGCCTGATGCAATGCGCAGATTGATGTTCTTGAGAATTAAGGGCGCATCGGGGCGATAGCGAAAGTGCAAATCATCAAAATGAATGGCGCCTTTAATCGGCGGTAATACTAGATTATTACCGGCCACTTCGGTGCGGGTATTCAGGATGTCGCCTAAGCGTTGCATCGAAATGCCAACCTGTTGAAATTCCGTCCACAACTGCGCCAGCCGCATCACCGGCTGTGCCACCTGACCAGAGAGCATATTAAACGCAATCAGCTGACCCACGGTGAGCTCAGCATCAATCACCGCGCGCGCCCCAAACCACAAGGTTGCCACGGTAACGATTTTACTGATCAGGGTGACGCCACTGTTGGCTAACGTATTCAAAGTAGTGGTTCTAAAACTGGCCGCCACATAACCAGCCAGTTGTTTATCCCACTGCCGGGTGGTTTGCGGTTCAACTGCCATGGCTTTCACGGTATCAATCCCCGACACCGTTTCCACCAGAAACGCCTGATTCTCGGCCCCGCGCATAAACTTCTCATTCAGGCGGCTGCGCAACATAGGGGTAAAGCAAACTGACAAGATGATGTAACAAGGCAAGGAGGCCAATACAATCAGCGTTAAGGTGGTGCTGTAGTAAAACATCACCGAGAGGAACACCACCGAAAATAGCAAATCGAGCACCACCGTGATGGCATTACCGGTCAGAAACGAGCGGATGTTTTCCAGTTCGCGCACGCGGGCGACTGAATCACCCACCCGACGCGCCTGAAAATAGGCCAGTGGCAGATGCAATAAATGACGAAATAACGCAGCACCTAATTCCACATCCATCCGACTGGTGGTGTGTGAAAACACATAACTACGCAACCCAGTCAGTATTACCTCAAACGTCACCACGACCAGTAAGCCCATGGCAATCACATCCAAGGTACTAAAGCCCTTGTGCACCAGCACCTTATCCATCACCACCTGAAAGAACATCGGCGTGACTAAGGCAAACAGTTGCAACACCAGACTGACCACTAAGACTTCCAGCAGCAATTTACGGTATTTAACCACGGCCGGAATAAACCAGGAGAAATCAAACTTGCGTAACTCACCGGCCAAGGATGCCCACGAGGTAAACAGGATCAGCTTGCCACTCCAGCGCTCGGCAAACTCATCAGGCGAAACCACTTGTGGACGACCGACTAACGGGTCTTGAATCAAAATCTGATTGTCATCGGCGCGAGCCAGAATGACGTATTGCCCGTTACGCAATAACGCCATACAAGGCAACGGGGTTTGAGTTAAGCGAGGCAGCGTGGTTGAAACTAATTTGGCTTTAAGAGAGAGTTTTTTAGCAGCGAGAAGAATTTCAGTATTGCCGAAAAATTTACCACTTTCGGTGAACTCATGCGCCAGTTGGTCCGGCTCGGTGGCGATACCATGAAAGCGCGCCAGCATGACCAAGCAGAGCAGGCCCGAGTCTGGTGCAGATGCAGCAAGAGAAGCCGGGTCAGCGATAGCCGACTCGACGAGGGTGTTTGATTCCATATGTATCCCTTGCCGGATTAGTTCCGATCTAAGTTTATGAATTTGTGCTTATTTGAGAACCAATCTTATCCGGATATGTAAGAAAAGGTAAAGAGGAAGTGAGCAAAATTATGCACACAATAGGGTTGAATCACAGACAACAGTATTCACTAAATTAAACCAAATCACGCGCTGTAAAAACGGATTGTCTGATGGAATCATAAGGAGAGGCTTTATTTGTACATAAACAATGAGCAAATGCCGTGCAAACAAGTGATCAACACGAATGCAAACAACCGATCAGTTGCTATGCAAATGAGAGATCAAGTGAATGCAATTACGCACCATCCTCTTCAATCGACGCAAGACCCTTCCCGCCCACTCCAACGGCATGACATTACGCGCCTATGAGGGTGACACCCTTGTGTTCGAGCAGACCTACTACTCCATCGGGGGCGGTTTCATCATCGAGGAGAGTCACTTCGCCAACGCCCGGGAAGAGGCGGCCCGCTTCGATGCCGCCCACCCCATCCCCTATCCCTTCGAGAGCGGCGCCGAACTGCTGGCCCAGTGCCAGGAGAGCGGCCTCTCCATCTCGGGGTTGATGCTGGCCAACGAGAAGGTGTTTCGCTCGGAAGCGGAGATCAAGGCCGGGCTTCGCAAGATCTGGCAGGCGATGCAGGGGTGTGTGGAGCGTGGCTGCAAGAGCGAGGGGGTGCTGCCAGGCGGCCTCAAGGTCAAGCGCCGGGCTCCCGCCCTCTATCGCCAGCTCTGTGGCGAGACCAATTTCAACAAGGATCCGCTGATGGTGATGGAGTGGGTGGATCTCTTTGCGCTGGCCGTCAACGAGGAGAACGCCGCCGGGGGCCGGGTGGTCACCGCCCCCACCAACGGCGCCGCCGGCATCATCCCCGCCGTGCTGCACTATTACGATCGCTTCGTGCGCAAGGTGGATGACGAGCTGCTGATGCAGTACTTCCTCACCGCCGCCGCCATCGGCATCCTCTACAAGAAGAATGCCTCCCTCTCGGGGGCCGAGGTGGGCTGTCAGGGCGAGGTCGGCGTGGCCTGCTCCATGGCCGCTGGTGCCCTGGCCGAGCTGCTGGGCGCCAGCCCCGCCATCGTCGAGAACGCCGCCGAGATCGGCATGGAGCACAATCTCGGGCTGACCTGCGATCCCGTCGGTGGCCTGGTGCAGGTGCCCTGCATCGAGCGCAACGCCATGGGCGCAGTCAAGGCGATCAATGCCGCCCGCCTCGCCCTGCGCGGCACCGGCGAGCACAAGGTGTCGCTGGACAAGGTGATCAGAACCATGTGGGAAACCGGCAACGACATGAAGACCAAGTACAAGGAGACCGCCCGCGGCGGCCTCGCCGTCAACATCACCGAATGTTAAGCCTGAGTAAAAACGACCTCAGATGACCCTCAGATACCCGGCCTGGCCGGGTATTTTTTCGCAAAACGTTTGCCTTGCGCTTAACAAAATGGATAACCATCAAAATAAATTTTATACTCGCGCCGTGAATTCAACAAAAATAGATCTATTTCAACTTTTTTTAGGCAGGAAGCCGTTACACTGCGGTTATCTGGTTTCCCGGCCTTTGTGACGACAGACCCGTCCCATGGATCACCCTTTCTGCGAGCGGGCATGGCGCCCCCTTCTACCCTGAGGTAATTGTTACATGATCAGCGTTTTTGATATCTTCAAAATCGGTGTTGGCCCCTCCTCTTCCCACACTGTCGGCCCCATGAAGGCAGCCAAACAGTTCGTGGATGAACTGCGTGCTGGCGGCAAGATCCGTGACATCACCCGGATCCAGGTCGATGTCTATGGCTCCCTCTCCTGGACCGGCAAAGGCCACCACACGGATACCGCCATCATCATGGGTCTGGCGGGCAACCTGCCGGAGAACGTCGACATCGACGCCATCCCCGAATTCATCTCCCGCGTGGAGCAGACCGGTCGTCTGCCCATCGGCCTGCACTGCCACACCGTCAGCTTCCCCAAGGGCGCCATGATCTTCCATGACGAGGCCCTGCCCCTGCACGAAAACGGCATGAGGCTGACCGCCTTCATCGAAGATGACGCCGTCTACAGCAAGACCTACTACTCCATCGGCGGTGGCTTCATTGTCGACGAAGAGAACTTTGGCAAGGGTGACAGCGGCGACATGTCCGTCAGCTATCCCTTCAAGAGTGCCGCCGAGCTCATCGCCCACTGCAGCCAGAGCGGTCTCTCCATCTCCGCCCTGATGATGGAAAACGAGAAGTGCTTCAACACCCCGGAAGAGATCTACAAGAAGCTTGGCAAGATCTGGACCACCATGCGGGAAGGGATCGAGCGCGGCTGCCGCACCGAGGGCGTCCTCTCCGGCCCGCTGCGCGTACCGCGCCGCGCCGCGCCGCTCTACCGCCAGCTGACCACCAACGAGAACCTCTCCAACGATCCCATGAACATCGTGGACTGGGTCAACATGTTCGCCCTGGCGGTGAGTGAAGAGAACGCCGCCGGTGGCCGCGTCGTCACCGCGCCGACCAACGGCGCCGCCGGCATCATCCCCGCCGTGCTGGCCTACTATGACAAGTTCATCCAGCCGGTGGGCCGCGACGAGTACACCCGCTTCTATCTGGCCGCTGCCGCCGTCGGCATGCTCTACAAGATGAACGCGTCCATCTCCGGCGCCGAAGTGGGCTGCCAGGGTGAAGTGGGCGTCTCCTGCTCCATGGCCGCCGCCGGCCTGACCGAGCTGATGGGCGGCAGCCCCGAGCATGTCTGTGAAGCCGCCGAGATCGGCATGGAACACAACCTGGGTCTGACCTGCGACCCGGTGGCCGGCCAGGTACAGGTACCCTGCATCGAGCGCAATGCCATCGCCGCCATGAAGGCGGTCAACGCCTCCCGCATGGCCCTGCGTCGCACCTCCAAGCCGCGCGTGTCGCTGGACAAGGTGATCGAGACCATGTACATCACCGGCAAGGACATGGACTCCAAGTACCGTGAGACCTCCCGCGGTGGCCTGGCCATCAAGGTGATGCAGGTTGCCTGCGACTAACGCCGAGTCGCGATGACATGAAAAAAGCGGGATATATTCCCGCTTTTTTTTTGGTCGCGATTTAAAGGGCAGCGTTCGTGGATAAAGGGAGGCCGACAAGGGATAAAAAGAGACGGGCATATCACCTCCACCCGTTCGCCGTGACAGGAGAACGGGGGAGAGCTATTTCACGATGCGATCGGCCAGGGTACCGACGGCCACCACGAAATAGGGGGAGCGATTCCAGTGACGCAGTACCCGGTAATTGTCATAGGCAAGGTAGCTTCGCCCGTGAATATCGTCGGGGCGGATGAGGGAGGCCTGCATGTCGACCGCAGGCAGAGGTGAGCCGTCCTGCTGGCGAACCCCGAGGGCCTGCCAGGTCGCCAGGGACTTGCGGGTCTCAAGCCCCAGCAAGGCGGGGTCCAGGCGTTCTGGCACCCTCACCCGCCGTCCCCAGGTCTGGTCTTCGCGCCAGCCGTTCTGGCTCAGATAATTGGCAGCCGATCCAAATACATCCGCCAGATTGCCCCAGAGATCCTTCTTGCCGTCCCCGTCCTGATCCACCGCGTATCGCAGGAATGACGAGGGCATGAACTGCACCTGCCCCATGGCCCCCGCCCAGGATCCCTTGAAGTTGGCGGGGTTCACATGTCCCTGCTCCAGAATGCGCAGGGCATCGAACAACTCGCCTTTGAAGAAGGCTTCACGGCGACCGTCCCAGGCCAGGGTCGAGAGAGAAGAGATAAGGGGATAATGGCCGGTTATTTTGCCGAAATTGGTTTCAATTCCCCACAAGGCAACAATAAAGCGGGGCTGTACCCCATATTCCCGACCTATTTTTGTGAGCAGCGGCAAATGCTGGCGATATAAGGTTTGGGCTTGCTTGACTTTCCATTCCGGCACCGCCCGGGGAATATATGTGTCCAGGGTCAGTTTGAATTCCGGCTGATTTTTGTCGTGCCTGATGGCGGCATCGACAAGGTGGACATCCGCAAAGGCCGCACTCACCGTCTCGAGCAACATGCCCGCCGCCAGCGCCTGCTCTTTGAGGCTTGCCACGTACTGGTCAAAATCGGGGCCGGCCTGCACCGGCGATCCCGACAGGGCGCCTGACAACAGCAGTGTCAGCCGCCCCGCCCTCATCGTGCGCCCTTTAATTGCGCCTTGTGCTGCTCCAGCAGGTTTTCCGGTGGCGGTGGCACCTGCAGATAAAAGCCCTGGCTCTTCAGGGCGGCCATCACCCGCTCCGTGGAGGCCAGCCCCAGGGGCTTGGCCGGGTCCAGCTTGGTCATCAGGACCAGTTCGGGACGCCCGAAGGTACTCATCAGCACCTCGGGAACGCGGGAAAAGTCCTCTCTTCGTTCAATAAAGAGATAGGTCTCGGCTTTTTTGCGACTTTTATAGACTGCACACAACATGGAAATTGATATAATCCGACGGGTTTATTGCCTCTGGTGGTGGCAAACTATAACATCAGGAATTGAATAACAATAACGTATTACCGTCTCGGTTCGGGGAAGATTCATGGTTGAACGCGATAACGAATTGAAAGGGACCACCTTCACTATTTCTGTGTTGCATCTCAGCGATGGCAATCCGGCCCGGATCCGACAACTGCTGGAGGCCAAGGTCGCGCAGGCCCCCCAGTTTTTTAATTGTGCCCCCCTCGTCCTCAATGTGGAACGCCTCGAGGCGATCCCCGATTTCGAACAGCTCAGGGAGCTGGTCGAGTCGGAAGACTTCGTGCTGGTCGGGATCACGGGGGCGCGGGACGAGGCGATGAAGACGGCCGCCAAGGCGGCAGGCCTCGCCGTCATGGTGTCAGGCAAGAGCCGCAAGGCAGAACCTGAGCCGACGCCGCCAGTGCCTGAGCCCAAGCCAGTGGAGGCCGCACCGGTTCCACCGGTGCCAGCGCCCGTGGAGGCAAGCAAGGTCCACGTGGGCCCGGTGCGCTCCGGTCAGCAGATCTATGCAGCCGGCACCTCGCTGGTGGTGCTGGGCTCGGTGAGCCCTGGCGCCGAAGTCATCGCCGATGACAGCATCCATGTTTACGGTGCCCTGCGTGGCCGAGCCATCGCAGGGGCCAAGGGCAATCCCAAGGCCCGCATTTATTGCCAGCAATTGCAGGCCGAGCTGCTCTCCATCGCGGGCACCTTCCAGCTCAGCGATGCATTGCCTGCAGGCGTGATACAAGAGCCGGTCCATATCCGGCTCGACAATGAACAACTTCGTATAGACCGAATCAAATAGAGTTACAAGGAAGCGAGAATGGCGCGAATCATAGTCGTTACATCGGGCAAGGGTGGCGTTGGCAAGACGACAACCAGCGCGGCACTGAGCACCGGTCTGGCCCAGCGTGGCCACAAGACCGTGGTCATCGATTTTGACATTGGTCTGAGAAACCTGGACCTCATCATGGGTTGCGAGCGGCGCGTGGTCTATGACTTCGTCAACGTCATCAACGGGGAAGCCAACCTCAACCAGGCCCTCATCAAGGACAAGCGTTGCGAAAACCTGTTCATCCTGCCCGCCTCCCAGACCCGGGACAAGGATGCCCTGACCCGTGAAGGGGTGGAGAAGATCCTGGATCAGCTGGCGGAGATGCAGTTTGACTACATCGTCTGCGACTCCCCCGCCGGTATCGAATCCGGCGCCCTGATGGCGCTCTATTTCGCCGACGAGGCCATCGTCACCACCAACCCGGAAGTCTCTTCCGTGCGTGACTCGGATCGCATCCTCGGTATCCTGGCCTCCAAGTCCCGCCGTGCCGAGCGCGGTGAGGATCCCATCAAGGAGCACCTGCTGCTGACCCGCTACTGCCCGACCCGCGTCAACCGCGGCGACATGCTGAGCGTGCAGGACGTACAGGAGATCCTGGCCATCAAACTGCTCGGGGTGATCCCGGAGTCCCAGGCGGTGCTGCGCGCCTCCAACTCGGGGGAGCCGGTCATTCTGGACAAGGAGTCCGATGCCGGTCAGGCCTACGAGGACGCCGTCGCCCGCCTCTTGGGTGACACCAAGGATTTCCGTTTTCTGGAAGAAGAGAAGAAGGGCTTCTTTAGCCGACTGTTCGGGAGTTAAGCATGTCATTATTGGATTATTTTCGTTCCAACAAGAAACAGAACACCGCACAACTGGCCAAAGAGCGGTTGCAGATCATCGTGGCTCACGAGCGTTCATCCAGAGGGGGGCCGGATTACCTGCCCCAGCTCAAGCAGGACATCCTCGACGTGATCCGCAAATACGTGCAGATCGACCCGGACAAGATCACCGTCCAGCTTGATCAGAAGAGTGACGAGTTGTCGGTGCTGGAGCTCAACATCACCTTCGCCGACGACCAGAAGAAGGGATGAGCTGACGCACCATGCGCGACCCCTTCCCCCAATGAAGACCGGATCCTTTCCCAGGATCCGGTTTTTTAATGCCTGGCGTCCCGGCATCTCGCCAAGGGCATCAGGGCCAGCTAGAATACCGCGCACCCCGAGGCGCTGCCGACGGGCTTTCCCTCCCCCCTTATCTGGAACACGGCTCTTATGTCTTTGAATGACGAAATGCACAGCGTCGAGGAACTGCTCGACACCGCCCTCGAACTCTTCATGGAGCTGGCCTCCGACAACCTGCCCGAGCAGGAGATCGTCCGCTTCAATCAGGAGTTCAACGACCGCGGCCTGCTGGCGGAGACCGATCCCGCCGACGACTGGGCGGCCGACGTGGGATTTGAGGTGAGCGACGCCGACTATGCCGAGATCTGGGTCGGCCTTGGCAACGAACAAGAAGAGTACGAGCACCTGTTTGCCCGCATGCTGCTCTCCCGCCGCGTCGACGAGAAGTTCTGCCACATCGAATGGCTGCCCCAATAATTCCGGATCCCGATGATCCTGGCCACTATGACTGGGACGGCGGGCCCGAGCCCGTGAGGCCTTCGCGCAGACGGCGACTGCTGGGCTGGCTCGGCAAGCTGCTGCTGGCCGCCTTTGCGAGCACCATCGTCTCGGTCGCGCTGCTGCGCTTCATCGACCCTCCCATGTGGACCTGGCGCCTCGAACGCGCCCTGTTTCCCCCTGCCAAGGTGGCCGAGGTGAAGCACGACTGGGTGCCGCTTGAGCAGATTTCCCGGGAGCTGCAACTGGCGGTGATCGCCGCCGAGGATCAGCGCTTTGCCGAACATCACGGTTTTGACATGGACGCCATCAGCTCGGCCCTCAGGCACAACCAGCAAAGCGGGCGGGTGCGCGGTGCCAGCACCCTCAGCCAGCAGACCGCCAAGAACCTCTTCATGTGGAGCGATCGCAGCTTCCTGCGCAAGGGGATAGAGGCCTGGTTCACCCTGCTGATGGAGCTGGGCTGGGACAAGTCCCGCATCCTCGAGGTGTACCTGAACATCGTGGAGTTCGGGCCCGGCATCTATGGCGCAGAGGCCGCCGCCAGGCACTACTTCGGCAAACCAGCTGCTCGCCTGACCCGTTATGAGGCCTCCTTGCTGGCCGCCGCCCTGCCCAATCCCTGGCGCTACCGGGTCAAGCCCCCCTCGCCCTATGTGCAGCAGCGCTCGGCCTGGATCCGCCGCCAGATGAGTCAGCTCGGCCAGGTCACCCTGAACCGGGTGCACGAGGCCGGCTAGGTTCGTCGACGGGGTCGGAGGCCGGCCCCAGATGGCCGCCGATGACCTCCCGGTGCAACGGCAAATAGTGCCACCACCAGGTCTCCCGTCGCCGCTTGATCTGCCGCCTGTGCTGTCGTCGCTTCATGCTGCCCACATGCCTCGTGATGCCGCCCGATGGCGGCGGCTCTGTTAACCTTATCCCCTGTTTCGGCCATTTGACAGCACGGGGTTGCCAGCCTCACGCGCTGGCCGCCATCCCCAATAATTGTTAAAGTGGCGAACCTGGACGTATCTGGAGTGATTTCATGGAACAACGTAGCCCGGATCAGCTGGTCGAGTGGGCCTATGATCAGTTTCTGGAGCAGGCCGCCGACATGCTGGCCCCCGAACAAATCGTCGACATCACCCTCGAGTTCGAGCAACGTGGCGCGGTGGAGGCAACCCTGCCCAATGCCGACTGGTCAACCGAACTCGGCGAGCCGGTGGACATGGCACGTTGGGCCGAGGTCTGGGTCGGCTTGCTGGATCATCAGGACGAGTTCGAGGTGATCTACGCCACCTTCCTCCTCCCACGGGATCAGAGCGAGCACGACGTGCATATCCGCTGGCACCGCCAGCAACAGGCATAAGAAAAGGCGCCCCAGGCGCCTTTTTCGTTTTTTGCGATGCCCGAGTCAGGGGCGTGCCGCGATGGCCTTGGCCAGACAGCGGCGACACCAGCAGGCGCTGGCATCGCTCATGGGCAACGCGGGAAGCTGGTTGCACCAACAGCGCTCGATGGGTTCCCCCGCCGACACGGCGCAGAACGCCGGCTCGCCGCAGCCCGGGCAGGCATGGGTGCTCTTCGAGCCATCGAGCTCGGCCATGCGGGCCAGCTGGGCCTCGCTGTCCATGGCGGACCACTGGCCTATCTCGGTCAGGGTGCGGCCACAACCGAGGCAGAGCCCCTCTTTGGCCCGGCAGTCACCGATGCAGGGACTCGGCACCTTATTCGTCCCCTGCCGGCGTGTCGGAGCCCACGAGGCGGATGCTGTGCTCCTCGATGACGATCTTGCCCTGCTTGTAGAGGCCGCCGATCGCTTTCTTGAAGGTGCCCTTGCTCATGCTGAACATCTTGTAGATGACGTCAGGATCGCTCTTGTCTCCCACCGCAAGGCTGCCCCCCTGCTTTTGCAGGCGCAGCAGGATGCGCGCACCGGCGTCATCCATCCGGGCCAGCCCCGGCTTTTGCAGGGTCAGGTCCAGCTTGCCATCTTCGCGCACCTGCTTGACCCAGGCGGTCAGCGGTCGGCCCGTCATCACGCGGCCGAACACCTCGTTCTTGAACAGCATGCCGGCGTACTGGCCATTGACCACGGCCTTGATGCCAAGGGGGGTGTGCTCCCCCGGCAGCACCGTCACCTCGTCACCGCTCTTGAAAGGAGGGTCGATGCGCAGGAAGCGCTCCAGACGGCTGGTGCCGACCATGCGCCCTTCGTTGTCCAGCATCAGGTGCACCAGATAGACATGGCCCACCTGCATCGGCTTGTTCTGCTCGCGGCTTGGTACGAAGAGATCCTTTTTCATGCCCCAGTCGAGGAAGGCACCAATCTTGTTGGCGTTGACCACCTTGAGACCGACGATGTCCCCCACCATGGCGAAGGGCTTGTCGGTGGTGATCACCGGCTCGCAATCCGCATCCAGATAGAGGAAGACGGACACCTCGCTCTCCTCGGCGACGCCTTCCGGCAACTGGCGCCTGGGCAGCAGCAGCTCGCCGTATTCCCCCGCCGCCAGCCAGGCGCCGCGCTCCTCGATCTCGACGACGGTCAGGGTGTTCATCTTGCCAATCTGTAACATGGTGATCTCTTCTTTCAATATCCGGATGGGCCCATCTCATGGAAGACCCGTCATATAGAGGTGCATCGCCGCCGTCGGATGAGAGAGGACGGGGCCGATTTATGTCATGCAGGCGCGCATGTTACCCCAGAGCGGCAGCAGGACCTAGCCCCTCCCCCCTGTGTCTGACCTCTTTTCCCGCTCCCGGGCGGCCAGATTGACGATATTAGCAGCATTCAGTTCCCCCTTTGCTGCAAATAACCCCACTTTTAGGTAGACTTCGCGGCCGTCAAATCCAGAGGAAGCGTCGATGAACCCAGCCACTCGAACCCGTCATCTCACTCAATGGATCCAGACCCACAGCCAGCAGGAGATGAGTTACCCCGCCCTGCACGGCTTCCTGTGCGCCCGTCTGACGGGGCCCGTAGCCCCAGACTGGCAAGATCCGCTGGCCGGCCTGCTGCCTCATGATACGGCGCTGGACGAGAAGAGTGCCGAGGCGCTGCATCACCTGATCGCCGAGCTGGAAGCCCAGGCCGACGACGCGCAGCTGGCCCTGCCGAGCCAGTGTCGCCTCTCTACCGACAACCCGGAGCAGGTGTTTGACAAGCGCCATCCTCTGGGCCAATGGAGCTATGGCTTCAGTCAGGGGGTAGCCTGCTGGCCGGCGCCGACCGACCTGAACGATCCGGCGACCCGCTATCGCTTCAGCCTGGTGGCCGAGCTCTGCCTGTTTCGCGACAAGCCCATGGCCATGATGCTGCACCAGGCTGCGGCCAGCGAGCTCCCCTTCCTCGATTTTTGCAAGCGTCAACGCCAGCAGATGAAGACGGCCCTCAACCTCCTGCTCGGCCAGGATCACTACGAGGCCGAGCCTGAAGAGAGCCCGTCCCTGGACAACGAGCAGACTCGCCAGTGGCAGCAGTGGTTCGAGCTGGCGGCAGGGAGCCGCGATCCCCTCGCTCGCCTTGGCTGGTTCGAGCGCATCATTGCCGATGCCAACCTCCTGTTCGATGAGGCATTCTGGCAAGCCCACGCGGGCCATGGCTGGCAGGTCCCCGAGGCACGCCCTCTGATCGCGGCCAGGGCCGGTCGAGCCGATTGCCTGCTGCGACTTGGGCAGCTTGGGCAGGCTCGGGATGAGTACCTGGCCCTGCTCGCACTCTGCCGCGCCGACGAGCCCGCTTGCCGCCACCCCCTCTCCACCCTCTATGCCTGGCAAGGGGAGTGGGATGCCCTGCAACAACTGCTGGTGCGCTTTGATGAAGCCTCCTGCTGGCTGCTCTACAACAAGGCCTTGATGAGCTTTGTCTGCGAAGGGGAAGCGGCGGCGCGCCCTCATCTGGCGGCGGCAATCGGGGTCAATCCACATGTACCCGCCACTTTGCTGGGCCAGCGCCGCTTGCCCAAGCAGGAGCCTCGCCGCTGGCAGGGAGGCAGCCGTGACGAGGCGGCGCTCTACGCCTTGCAGAGTCGCGAGGCCTGGCTGACCCACAACGCCTTGATATGGCTGCGAAAGAGTGCGGGCAAGCAGGCCAGTTGAGACCCCAATTGCCGATTCGATGACAGAACACGTGCGCAAACGCACATTTTTCTGGTGACTGGTCAGACAAATGCCCCTGTGTTACGTATCATCAAGGCCAAAGTATCAAGAGAAACTGCACCCGATGCAGCCGCCACAGCAGGATGTCATATGTCGAAGATCATTGAGCTGCTCGCGCACTACCCTCCTTATCAGCTGGTTCACGCCGCTGAGATGGTGCGCGATACCTTTGAACAGTTTTATCAGCAGCGGTACCAACTCACCGTGCCCCAGTGGCGCCTGATGATGGTGCTCGGCCCCCACTACCCCATCAGCCAGAAGGAACTGGTGGAGGCGAGCGGCATGGACAAGGTACGGATCTCCCGCGAGATCCATCGTCTGGTGGAGAAAGGCATCCTGTTCACCGAGAACAGCGTGCAGGACAAGCGCATCAGCCTGGTCTCCTTCACCCCGGCGGGGCTCACCCTGTTCCAGCAGCTCAAGACGGAGGCGGGAAGCTGGCAGCACACCCTCACCGACTATCTGCCGGCCGAGGCGCGCCAGAGCATTCGCCTGCACCTGCAGAGCGTCAGCGATGCCATCGAACAACTTCACCTGCTGGACAACGAGCAACCCTCATGAAGCTGAACAACTTTGCCACCATGGATGTCAACATGCTGCTGAGCCTGGTCAACATGCAGTTGCGTGATCACTACGAGGATCTCGATGATCTCTGCCGGGCGCAGGATCTCGATCAAGAGGCCCTGGTTGCCAGGCTGGCCAGTGGCGATTTTCACTATCAGGAAGATCAGAAGCAGTTCAGATAGGGATCCGGATCACAACCCGACCCATGCCGCTGGCTCCGTCGGCAAAAACTGCTAAGGTGGTGGCTACCCGGTCCGTTGATGTTCGCAAGAGGTATGGATACATCTTGTTGTCACAGACCGCGGTTAGCCTCTCGTTCACCACCCGCAGCCAAGGATGACCCATGATGCGCCTCATTCGACCAACCAGCCTGATCACCCTCTGCACATTGCTGGTGATCAGCCTCTTCTTTCCCCAGGTCCCCAGCAGCGCCGAGCAGTGGCTCACCACCCTGCTGCTGGCCTCCCTGGTGGCGGTCTTTCTGATGGTCGGCAGCGGCTGTCGCCACTTCCTGCGCGAATAACGACGCTAGAGCGTGATGCCTGCGCAAAAACAACAACGCAGCCCGAGGGCTGCGTTGTTGTTTCAGGATACTGGGGGCCAAGACCCCGAGTGGCATCAGTAAGCCAGGGTTTCCAGCTGCTCCTTGGCCTGCTCGATCCCCTTGGCTTGCGCCTCCGGCCCCATGCCCATGCCTTCGGCATAGATGAAGTCCACTTCGTTGATGCCGATGAAGCCCAGCACGGTACGCATGTAGGGGGTCACCAGGTCGGTGGCATTGCCCACGTGCATGCCGCCACGGGGGCTGACCACCAGGGCGCGGGTGTTCTCCACCAGGCCGACCGGGCCGGTCTCGGTGTAACGGAAGGTTACGCCGGCACGGGCCACCAGATCGATCCAGTTTTTCAGCTGGGTCGGGATGTTGAAGTTGTACATGGGGGCCGCGATGATCACCAGATCGCTCGCCTTGAGCTCGGCGACCAGCTCGTCGGACTGGGCCAGCACCGCTTGCTGACGCTCGTTCAGGTTCTCGCCACCACGCAGGCCCATGGCCAGCTCGCCGTCCAGCACCGGCAGGTTCAGGGTCGCCAGATCGCGTACCTGGATGGTGTCACCCTGGCGCTCGGCCAGGTAGCCGTCGATCAGGGCGTTGGATTGGGAATACTGGCCCAGGATGCTGGACTTCAGAACGAGGATATTGGCCATGGTGAAACTCCATTTGATTGTCAATTGAACAGCCAGGCTGTCGATGGAGGTCACTATAAAGACTGGCATTAAAGCCTGATAGCGAAAATAGATGCTCAAGTCATTCAAAAAATTTGATGTCTGTGCATTTCCTCGGCAGAGAGGGGCTCATCAAACTCCGCACCCTTGGCATGACAAACGATTGCCGTTATGATCCGCCGCACTTTTTGTACGTGATCCGGATCTCATGACCTCCTCCCGCAGGCATTCCCCCTTTGCCGGCGCCGTCTGGATGATGGTGGCAGGCCTTTGCTTCGCCGCCGTCAACAGCCTGAGCCAGTATGTCAGCTTCACGCTCGGCCTCCCCTCGACCCAGGTCGCCTTTCACCAATATCTGATAGCCCTGGTCTGCCTGCTGCCCTGGCTGGTGCGCCACGGTCTGCGCCAGTCCCTGATGACGAACCAGCTGCGCCTGCACCTGCTGCGGGTCGCCCTGGCGGTGACCGGCATCCAGTTCTGGCTCTGGGCCCTGGCGGTCCCCGTCCCCATCTGGCAGGGGATCGCGCTCTTGATGACCTCCCCCCTGTTTGCCACCCTGGGATCAGCCCTCTTTCTCAAAGAGCAGGTGAGCCGGGCCCGCATCCTGGCCACCCTGGCCGGCTTTGTCGGCGCCATGCTGATCCTGGCCCCCTGGACCGACGACTTCACCCTGGCCTCCCTGCTGCCGGTGGCGGCCGCCCTCTTCTGGGCAGGCTACTCCTTGCTGGTGCGCTATCAGGCAGCAAGCGAGTCGTCCCACACCATCGTCGTCTACCTGCTCGTCTTCAGCACCCCGTTCAACGCCATGCTGGCGATCCCTGAATGGCAGTGGCCGAGCGAAACCCAGTGGCTGCTGGTGGCCGCCTCGGGCGTACTGTCGGCACTGGCCCAGATGTCCATCGCCCGCGCCTACAGCGTGGCGGAGGCCTCCTTCGTGCAACCTTTCGATTTTGCCAAGCTGCCCATGAACGTGCTGGCCGGCTGGCTGGTATTTGGCTGGGCGCCCCCCGGTCGCTTGTGGCTGGGGGCGGCCATCATCATCGGCGCCATCACCCTGCTCACCCATCTGGAGCAGCGCGCCCACCCACCCACTTCCTGAGGTACGCCATGCGTGCCTCTTTTTTTGCTCACCCGGATCAGCCCTGCTGACCACCGACCTCAGGAGAGATCAGATGTTTGGAACCGCCACCCGCCCCACTGCGACCCGTGCCCTGCTGCTGGGATCAGGCGAACTCGGCAAGGAGGTCGCCATCGAGCTGCAGCGGCTCGGTATCGAGGTGATCGCCGCCGACCGCTATGCCAACGCCCCCGCCATGCAGGTGGCCCACCAGGCCCGCGTGCTGGACATGCTGGATGGCGCCGCCCTGCGCGACCTGGTGGCCGAGGTCAAGCCCGACCTCATCATCCCCGAGATTGAAGCCATCGCCACCGACACCCTGGCCGCCCTCGAGCAGGAAGGGGTCAAGGTGGTGCCCAATGCCCGCGCCACCCAGCTCACCATGAACCGGGAGGGGATCCGTCGCCTCGCCGCCGAAACCCTGGGGCTGCCCACCTCTGCCTACCGCTTTG
>ERZ650300.789-NODE-789-length-19148-cov-8.553554_pt1 | contig 19148 bp, 16 predicted proteins | sample MGYA00376236_ERZ650300 | MGnify/ENA primary metagenome ERZ650300 (study PRJEB26733, sample SAMN07839303) | wastewater metagenome | biome: urban; feature: wastewater treatment plant; material: waste water | place: USA: North Carolina | collected 2016-04-28 ...
CTGGAGATTATTGTTCTCGATCACCAGGGAATCCACCTGCTCCTGAAGCTTTTTGTTCTCAGCCCGTACTTCTTTCAGGGTCTGGAAATTATCTTTCATATCTCCCATCCAGCCACCGATCTGATTCATCCCTTGTTGGAGTGGGATTACCGTAACATTTGCAACCGTCTTAAACGGACCGCCGACTTTGTCAGAGAAAGAGGAAAGCACCATCATAAGCACACAAAATATGGAAAGCCCAAGCAGGATATATCTGTTTGTATGAGACATTTGATTTTTCTTTTTCATTACCTTAACCACCTATAATCTTCGTCTAACATCGAATAAGTGAGCTTTTTATAATACTCCTTGTCCAAAATGATCTTTTGAAGTCCTTTCACAGCACATAATTCGGGTTCGTCAACAGTTGTAACAGGAAGACCGACACGTTCTCTTATGTATGTAGGAAGTCCTTTTAAATTTGTCAGTCCTCCGGTAAGATAAATTCCTTTTTCTTCGATAACCAAATAATCATCTTGCACGTTCATCATTTGGATTAAACGTTCGCTGTTGATGTTACCTTCGGCTACACCGCTGTAAAAACTATCGCGTTTTAGATAATCCATTCGGTCCATATCCAACTGACTTGATATCAATTGCAACATGAATTTTCTATGATATTCGCCTTTAAAAACTTGAATCGCAAGAGCTAATTTCCCATCAAATTCTTTATTCAATTGCTCCATGAACAACAACGATAATTCTTCGTGATGTACTTCTTCCACAATACTATGTTCCATAGCGTGACTGTAGGGTCCGTGACCAATATCATGCAACAAAATCGCAATATACAGCGCATTTTCTTCTTCTTCCGAAATAGAAACACCTTTAAATTGCAAGGTTTGAACCGCTTTTTGCATGATATGCATACAACCTAATGCATGATGAAAACGGGTATGATTGGCTCCAGGATAGACAAGATAAGATAACCCCATTTGAGATATACGACGCAATCTCTGAAAATAAGAGTGCTGAATTAAATCATAAATTAATTCGTTGGGAATAGTGATAAATCCGTAAATAGGATCATTGAATATTTTGAGTTTATTGATTTGGCTCACGTGACATTACTTTTTAAGGAGAACAAATATAACTAATTTAGACTTTACAATATTTTAAGACAAGTATTTAATAAAGCCAAACACAAAGCATAATGCAACATTGAAGTTCTCTGATAAAAAAATTATTAGCTAAAAAAATCACAATTGTATTATACTGCCTGATATATTTAATTAATTTGGCTAAAAGTTTTATTAATTTTGAATGTTTTAACACCAAATATGGACACTATAAAAATTCTATGGGTAGATGATGAAATCGATTTACTCAAACCTCATATTTTGTTTTTAGAAAAGAAAAACTATAGCGTAACCACTTGTAATAATGGTCTTGACGCTATAAGTATCTTTGAAGAAAATAATTTCGACATTGTTTTTTTGGATGAAAACATGCCTGGAATGAGCGGTTTAGAAACTCTATCTGAAATGAAAGAAAAAAAATCTGCCATACCAATGATTATGATTACCAAAAGTGAGGAAGAATACATTATGGAAGAGGCAATTGGTTCCAAAATTGCCGATTACTTAATCAAACCCGTAAATCCAAATCAAATCCTTTTAAGTCTAAAGAAAAATTTAGATCACTCACGTCTAATCTCTCAAAAAACAACTTTAGATTATCAAAAAGAATTCAGAAAAATTACCCTAGAGATGGCTATGGTAAATTCTTATGAAGACTGGATTGAACTCTACAAAAAATTACTGTTTTGGGAATTAGAATTAGAAAATATAGATGACCAGAGTATGATTGAGATTTTAGAATCTCAAAAAGTTGAAGCCAATTCACAATTCGGAAAATTTATTGAACGTAATTACGAAGATTGGTTTGCACCTAAGAGTGATAAACCCATACAATCCCATACGCTATTCAAAGAATTGGTTGTCCCAGAAATTCTAAAGAAAGACAAACCAGTACTTTTTGTAGTGATTGATAATTTAAGATACGACCAATGGAAGGCCTTCGAAAATGTGGTAGCGAATTACTACAAGCTTGAGAAAGAAGTGCCCTACTACTCGATTCTTCCAACAGCAACCCAATATGCTAGAAATGCCATTTTCTCAGGATTAACTCCATTAGAAATGGAAAAAAAGTTTCCTCAATATTGGAAAAACGATCCCGAAGAAGGAGGCAAAAACCTTTATGAAGCAGAATTCCTTAGCGCACAATTAAAACGTTTAGGACTAAACTTAAAGGAAGATTATTTCAAAATAACAAACCTTGCAGGTGGAAGAAAGCTAGCAGAAAGTTTTAAATCATTAAAAGAAAATGACCTGGTAACCATTGTGTACAATTTTGTAGATATGCTATCACACGCAAAAACAGAAATGGATGTGGTGAAAGAATTAGCCTCAGATGATAAAGCATATCGCTCGCTAACCTTGAGTTGGTTTAAAAATTCTCCTCTGCTTGAAATCATTCAACAAGCCCAAAAATTAGGATTCAAATTGATTTTAACAACCGACCACGGTACAATAAATGTCAAAAACCCATCTAAAGTAGTTGGCGATAAAAACACGAGTTTGAATTTAAGATACAAAACAGGAAGAAGCCTTACTTACGAACAAAAAGACGTTTATGCAGTAAAGGAGCCCAAAGAAATTGGATTGCCTGCTATAAATATGACTAGTTCGTATATTTTTGCAAAAAATGATTTGTTTTTGGCGTACGTTAACAATTACAACCATTACGTGAGTTACTATAAAAACACCTATCAACACGGCGGAATTTCGTTAGAGGAAATGATTATTCCATTTTTAGTTTTTAATCCAAAATAATTTATGCCTAATGGTTTACCATAAAATAGTAAAGTGAAACTATAATCAACAAAAGGCATTCAGCAATCCATAAATTTTTCAAGAATGACAATCACATTTTCAATCGAACAACTTGATTTAGTTGCTAAACAAATACTAGAACAAAACCCAAGCAAAGTACTATTATTCAATGGGGAAATGGGTGCAGGAAAAACAACCTTGATAAAAAAGCTTTGTGAGAATCTGGGAGTAAACGAACCTACAAGCAGCCCAACTTTTTCTTTAGTTAATGAATACTACACTACTAATAATCAATATATTTATCATTTTGATTGTTATCGATTAAAAACAGAAATCGAAGCTTTGGATATGGGAATTGATGAATACCTCTACTCTGGGTATTGGTGTTTTATAGAATGGGCTGAGAAAATCTCTAATCTAATTCCAGAACAACATTCAGTAATTACGATAGAAATACTTGCTGACGGAAATCGAAAACTGGTTCTAGAATAAAAGCAGTAACCAAAATGAAAAATCCAAAAGTCAATATTGACATCATCCCATTTTCTATTAACCATAAAGAAGCCATTAAAACATTAAATTTAGAATGGTTGCAAAAGAATTTTAAAGTAGAACCCAAAGATGAATTGGTGTTAAGCAACCCTATTGAAGAAATCATCAACAAAGGCGGAAAAATATATTATGCGCAACATTTAGATGAAATAGTAGGCACTGTCTCCTTGTTAAAGATAAACACTACTACTTTTGAATTATCCAAAATGGCGGTTACAGAAAAAGCTCAAGGATTAGGAATCGGAAGACAACTAATAGAATTTTGCATTGAAGAAGCCCAAAAACTCGGAATCCAGAAGTTAATTTTATATTCAAACAGGCAATTAAAATCAGCACTACACTTGTATGAATCATTTGGTTTTAAGGAAATTCCAGTGGAATCTGGTGTATACGAAAGAGCCGATATCAAAATGGAACTACTTTTACCTCAGTAAATAAAGAGTTCCTGCAATCTAAATCCAAAATACTTAAATACTTTTTGTAAATTGTACGCTTAAATTTTTAACAATTATGTCGATTAGCCCATTCACCAAACAACAGTTGATGCCCCAAGAAGAGAAGTTGGAAGTTGCAAGACATAAAAGTGAGCTTTTTATTGGGATTCCTAAAGAAACCAGCTATCAAGAAAAACGAATTTGTTTAACTCCAGACGCTGTTAATTCTTTGACTTTTCAAGGACATAGAGTAATGATTGAATCAGGTGCTGGAGAAAGCTCAAGCTATACAGACAAAGAGTATTGTGATGCTGGTGCCGAAATAACTAAAGATACCGCGAAAGTATTTAGTTGTCCAATGATTTTAAAAGTTGAACCACCTACTCTAGCAGAAATAGAAATGCTCAACAATAAATCGATTGTTCTCTCTGCTATTCAATTAAAAACCAGACAAAAAGCTTATTTTGAAGCTTTAGCAAGAAAAAAAATTACGGCTTTAGCTTTTGAATATATTAAAGATGAAGACGGCTCTTACCCAGCTGTAAAATCCTTAAGCGAAATAGCAGGAACCGCTTCCATACTCATTGCCTCAGATTTAATGATTACTACAGAATTTGGTAAAGGATTATTATTTGGCAACATTACGGGAGTACCTCCAACCGAAGTAGTTATTCTGGGTGCTGGAACTGTGGGTGAGTTTGCAGCCAAAACAGCTATTGGACTTGGTGCTAATGTAAAAGTCTTTGACAACTCAATTACCAAATTAAGACGTTTACAAAACAATTTAAACCAACGCATATTTACTTCTACCATACAACCCAAAGCTTTATTAAAAGCATTAAGAAGATGCGATGTGGCTATTGGTGCTATGCGAGGCAAAGAACGATGCCCAATTGTGGTAACAGAAACTATGGTTGAACACATGAAAAAAGGGGCAGTAATCGTTGATGTAAGTATTGACACAGGAGGCTGCTTTGAAACCTCAGAGATTACAACTCACGAAAAACCAACGTTTATTAAAAGCAATGTTTTGCATTATTGCGTTCCTAATATTCCTTCTCGATATTCTAAAACAGCTTCGCTTTCTATTAGCAACATTATTACACCATATTTGCTACAAATAGCTGAAGATGGTGGTATTGAAAGCGCCATTCGTTGCAATAAAGGACTTAAAAATGGAGTATATTTGTACCACGGTATACTTACAAATAAAGCAATTGGAGATTGGTTTGACATTCAAGACAACGATATTAATTTAATTGTTTTTTAAACTAAGTTTCAATTACCTTTGCAAAAAAATTACTTCATGAAATTTACATATCGTTTCGCTTATTATTTGATTGGTTTATTGATGGGATTATTTGTTGTAGCCGCTATCTTTTCTGGCAAAGACACCCGATGTAACTATTTTCCAAACGCCCGTGTGTTGAATGATTTAAGAAACAAACCCTTTGTATATTCTGATAAAGCTTCGCAAATTCTAAACGAAAAATGGGTAGACACCGCAGATATTAAAAACACCTTAAAATTCGGCGATGTAGATTTCGACAAAAGCAACCTTCCTCTTGAAAAAGGAAAACTTTACACCATCTACGGAAAAACTGCCAAAAATCAAGAAATCACAGTTGAAGTAATCAACTATTCAAACAAAGCAGTTTTAAGAGATATCATCAAGAGATAATTACAACCAATCAATAGGTTGCAACCCTTTTGAAGTTAAATAGGCATTGGTTTGTGAAAAATGTTTATTTCCAAACCATTTTCCTTGGTTAGCACTCATAGGCGATGGATGACCGGATTCTAAAACTAAATGTTGTTTTCGGTCAATTTTGTTGCCTTTTTTTTGCGCAAAACTTCCCCAAAGCAAGAAAACGAGCTGTTGTTTTTCAGAAGCTAATTTTTCGATAACGGCGTCTGTAAATCGACTCCAAGCTAAGTGTTTGTGGCTATTGGGACTGTCTTTTCGAACACTCAAAGTAGCATTCAACAACAAAACTCCTTGTTTTGCCCAAGCCTCTAAATTTCCAGAAGTTGGCATAAAAATAGCACCCAAATCATCTGTTAATTCTCTAAAAATATTGCGCAAAGACGGTGGAATTTTTACTCCATCATTCACCGAAAAACTCAAACCATTAGCCTCGCCTTCTCCATGATAAGGGTCTTGACCAATGATAACTACTTTTACATCTTCGAAAGCACAATGATTAAAAGCTGAAAAAATCAAGTCTTTTGGCGGAAAACAGATATAGTTTTGATATTCTTCATCAACCTCTTGCACCAAATTCAAGAAATTGTCTTTTTCAAGTTCTTCAGATAAAAAGTTTTGCCAAGAAGGATTAAGGTTGGATAGCATATTCTAAATTTATTCTACAAAGATACACTAAGAATCAAAAAAAAGCTTCGAGAAAATGAGATACACTATAACGTAGTAGCTTTGTGAAGCTGCGTGAAATAACATTATGTTTCTCCTTGAAATAGTCTTATTTTTGCATACCAAAATTAAACGATTTCATGATTGCTATCACCGAAAAAACATTACAAGATTTACAATTCCCCACTGTACTCGAAACCCTATCGGACATTTGCAATACCGATATTGGTAAAGAGAAAGCATTAAAAATAACGCCTTTCAAAGAGAAAGAAACGTTGATGGAAGCTTTGTTGCAAACTTCAGAATATGTCTCTTCTTTTCAAAATAACAATGCTATTCCAAATCACGGATTTGATGCCATTACTTATGAAATCAAATTTCTTGGAATTGAAGATAGCTTTCTCGAAGTAGGAAGTTTTAGAAAAATTGCTACGCTTTCTGCTACGAGTAATTTTTTGTTGAATTTCCTAAAAAAATTCGAAGACTATTATCCTAATTTGAATGCCCGAGCCACTAGAGTAGAATACACCAAAAATATTATTACGTTAATTGACGAGGTAGTAGATAAATATGGTGAAATCAAAGACAATGCTTCTCCAGATTTACTCAACATTCGAAGAAATATGAACGTGGTACGTGGTAAGGTAAACCAAAGTTTTGGCGTTGCCTTATCGCAATACAATAGCTTGGGCTATTTGGATGATATCAAAGAAAGTTTTGTTCAAAATCGTAGAGTTTTAGCCGTTTTGGCAATGTATCGTCGTAAAGTGAAAGGAACCATTTTGGGAAGCTCAAAAACAGGTAGTATTGCTTATATCGAGCCCGAAGCTACTTTGAGATATTCACGTGAATTGAGCAATCTGGAATATGAAGAAAAAGAAGAAATCACCCGAATCTTAAAGCAATTATCAAACGCTATTCGTCCGTATTTGTCTTTGCTTATCGAATACCAAGAGTTTTTGAGTGATATTGATGTTATTGCTGCGAAAGCCAAATATGCCAACAAAATCAATGCTATTTTACCTCAAATCAGCGAAGAAAGAAGGTTATTTCTAAGAGATGCTTACCATCCTATTTTGTATTTGAACAACAAACAAAAGAACGAAGTTACGCATCCGCAAACTATAGAACTCAACCAAGATAACCGAATCATCGTTATTTCTGGTCCAAACGCTGGTGGAAAAACCATTTCGTTAAAAACGGTTGGTTTGTTACAATTAATGTTGCAATCGGGTATGTTGATTCCGGTACACGAACGCAGTGAAACCTTTTTGTTTGACCGAATCCTAACGGATATTGGCGACAATCAATCCATAGAAAATCATTTGAGTACCTACAGTTATCGCTTAAAAAACATGAATTATTTTCTAAAAAAATGCAATAGAAAAACCATGTTTTTGATTGATGAATTTGGTACAGGTTCTGACCCAGATTTGGGTGGCGCACTTGCCGAAATTTTCTTGGAAGAATTCTACCATCGTGAAGCATTTGGAATTATTACGACCCACTACTCCAATTTAAAGATTTTGGCCAATGAATTGCCTTGTGCTCAAAATGCTAACATGCTTTTTGACGAGAAAACATTAGAACCTTTGTACAAACTCGTTTTGGGACAAGCAGGTAGTTCTTTTACTTTTGAAGTAGCACAGAAAAATGGAATTCCGTTTGGCTTAATTAATCGTGCTAAAAAGAAAATCGAAACCGGAAAAGTACGTTTCGACAAGACCATTGCCACCTTGCAAAAAGAACGTTCTAAACTCGAAAAAACCTCTCAAGTATTAAAAGAAGAAGAATCGAAAGCCAGAGAGGAAAGCAAAAAAATGGAAAACATCAATGTAAAAATCAAGCAAAAACTGGAAAGCTATCAGGAATTGTATGACAGCAACCAAAAAACGATTTACATTGGACAAAAAATAGAAGATATTTCAGAGAAATACTTCAATAACAAAAACAAAAAAGAACTGATTGGTGAGTTTTTGAAAATTATTGAAATAGAAAATTCTAAGCGTAAAAAGATTTCGGCCAAAGAAGCCAAAGTCATCACCGAAAAGAAAAAAGAGATTATCAAAGAGGTTGAAGTTAAGGTCGAGGAAATTCGAACAATCAAAAAAGAAAAGAAACTGAAACCCGTTGTTGAAAAACCAAAACCTATTCTAAAATTAGGCGATAGAGTGCGCATGGCTGATGGAAAAGCAGTGGGAACGATTGATAGTATTGAGAAAAATAAAGCTACTGTTAATTACGGTATTTTCACTTCGAAGGTAAGTTTAGACGAATTAGAATTAGTGGAAGCGGTTAAGAAATAATACCGCAAATTCACAAATTTAAGTTATACAGAATCAATTTATAAGTATTATTCTCCTGCAAGGTCTTTTTTTGACCTTGTAGGTATTTCAAAACGACAAGTATACCTGCAAGGTTTTGAAAACCTTGCAGAAGGTAATAAAACATTTGAAATTCAACTAATAAATAATTGCATTCAACTTCAGCTAATAAAGAAAATGAAATTTGCGAATTTGCGGTAATTACATCTATTCGCAAACTTAAATTAAAACCTATAAACCAATGCAACATTCGCTATCACTTCCTGAGCATAAGAAAATCATCCTTTTTGATGGCGTTTGCAATTTGTGTAATTCTGCCGTACAAACCATTATACAACACGATAAAAAAGACGTGTTTCGATTTGTGGCTTTACAAAGTGAAATGGGTATAGCCATACAAAAACATATTGGGGTTGACACGCGCAAAATAGACAGTCTTGTTTTTTATGCGCCTGGGGTTTCGTATTCGTATAAATCGGAGGCGGTTTTGGACATTGCAAAGGAGCTTGGCGGAATTTTTAGCTTGGCTATTGCTTTTAAAATCCTTCCCACTCCCCTTTTGAATTCCATTTACGATTATGTAGCCAAAAACAGGTACAAATGGTACGGTCAACAAGAACATTGCTTAATGCCTACTCCAGAATTGAAAGCAAAATTTTTATAAATCCAATAACGTTCTCTCGAAGACGCTTGCGTGAGTGATGGCAGTGGAGCTCTTTTTTTATTTTTCTTTTTTCGGAAAAATAAAAAAAAGCGGGAACGTACAGCACGACCTCCTCTAGCCTTTTTCAGGCTTGAGGAGGGCACGCCCAAATAAAAAAACGTTTGTAAAAACTAGGTCTTACAAACGTTTTTATTTTGAATACGTTATGTTATTTCATTTTGAATACGGAAATAGCCAAAGGAGGCAACGTTAGGGCGATAGAATAATCTCTGCCATCATAAGGTGTAGCTTCGACTTTTAACTTTCCGTTTTGTTGCACGCCACTACCGCCAAATAACTTGGCATCGCTGTTGAATAGTTCAACTAATTCTCCTTTTCTAGGAATCCCTATGCGATAATTTTCTCGAACTACTGGTGTGAAATTGCAAATCACAATCAAATCATTCTTTGAGTCATTTCCTTTTCGGATGTAGGTCATAACTGCATTCTCGTGGTCGGAATAGTTAATCCATTCGAATCCTTCTGGACTAAATTGCTTTTCGTACAAAGCTGGTTGTGATTTGTAGAGTGCATTCAGTTCGGTAATTACTGTTTGAATCCCTTTATGAAAAGGATATTGTAGCAAATGCCAATCCAAACTTTGCTCGAAATTCCACTCCCCACTTTGTCCGAATTCTGCGCCCATAAATAGCAACTTGGTTCCAGGATGCGTGAACATATACCCGTATAACAACCTTAGATTTGCATACTTTTGCCATTCATCGCCTGGCATTCTTCCTGCTATAGAATGTTTTCCATAGACCACTTCATCGTGGGAAAGTGGCAACATAAAATTCTCTGAAAAAGCATACGTCATAGAAAAAGTCAACTCATTTTGATGGTATTTTCTATAAACCGTCTCTTTTTGAAAATAATGCAAGGTATCGTGCATCCAACCCATCATCCATTTCATTCCAAAGCCTAATCCACCAGCAAAAGTTGGTCGAGAAACCATAGGAAATGAAGTACTTTCCTCGGCTATGGTTTGCACACCTTCGTAATTGGCATAAACGGCTTCATTAAAATCTTTAAGGAAACTTATCGTGTCTAGGTTTTCGCGTCCACCAAAAATATTCGGTTCCCATTCCCCATCGTTTCTAGAATAATCTAAATACAACATAGAAGCCACAGCATCAACCCGCAATCCATCCACATGATAGTGGTGCAACCAAAACAAAGCATTACTTATCAAGAAAGAACGTACCTCGTTACGACCATAATTGAATACCAAACTTTTCCAATCAGGATGGTAACCTTTTCTGCGGTCTGGATGTTCAAACAAGTTAGAGCCATCAAAAAAACCTAGCCCGTGTGCATCATCAGGAAAATGTGACGGTACCCAATCCAAAATCACCCCAATTCCTGCGTCGTGTAAACGATCTACGAGATACATAAACTCTTGAGGGTTGCCAAAACGAGAAGTTGGCGCAAAATACCCAACCAACTGATACCCCCAAGAAGGATCGTAGGGATATTCCATTACGGGCATGAACTCAACGTGTGTAAATCCTGTTTCTTTGACATACCCAACAAGGTCCTCGGCCATTTCAGTATAACTTAAGAAACTATTGTCATCAGCGTGGCGTTTCCAAGATCCCAAATGCACTTCATAAACAGAATAGGGTTTATCTAGCGCGTTGTGCTCTTTTCGAGACTTCATCCATTTGTCATCATCCCATTGATAATCCAAATCCCAAATTACAGAGGCGGTGTGTGGCGGTTTTTCGCAATAAAAAGCAAAAGGATCCGCTTTCTCAGTAACTATTCCGTTGTTGGATGACTGAATTTTATATTTATAAGTTGTGCCTTTAGTAATATTAGGAATAAAACCTTCCCATATACCCGAAGCATCCCAACGCACATACAACTCATGATTGCCTGCTATCCAATAATTAAAATCTCCAACCACAGAAACTGACTGCGCAGAGGGTGCCCAAACGGCAAAATATACTCCTTTCACGCCATCCAATTCAATTGGATGTGCGCCTAATTTTTCATAGAGACGAAAATGCTTCCCAGCTTTAAATAAATCGATATCAAATTCAGTGAAAAGAGAATGTACTTGTACTTTATTCATTTTTTATTTTTTAAACTGATTGCTCAGTACTGTAATTTATTTTGTTTTAAAATTCATTATACTTGCAATTCCTGTAAGTGGAATTACGGACCAACGAGGTCTTGAATTCAACTCATACCCTAATTCATAGACTGCTTTTTCTAGCAAACAATATTTGAGTAAAAAGTCAATTTCATTTTTGTAACCAATATTAAGATTACCTGCCTGAGCTACTTCAGTGTAGGTTTGCAAAAAGATTCCAACAAAGTATTTGTACAACAACTCTCCCGCCATAAACAATTCAGATTGCTCATAATTGTACTTGTCTTTATTATTGAAAATGTTTGCATAGATGGCATAATGAAAGGAACGAAATATTCCAGCAACATCTTTCAATGGGGGCTGTTTTACTTTTCGATCGCTAATGGTACTTTCTGGTTCTCCTTCGAAATCTAGAATGAAAAAATCTTCTCCATTTACTAATACTTGACCAAGATGATAATCACCGTGTATTCGAATACGCTCAGATTTCATTTTGGTCCAATCAAAATCTAAGAAAATTTTACGAATGTTCTTTTTTTGATCTAAAAACTGATTGGCCAATTCCAGAGCCAAGCCATCCAGTTTGTGTAAGTTGTTTTCAAGAATATTTAATCGGTTTTGAAATTGATAGGTCAATCGGTTCTTTAACCAAACCGAATAATCACTATTGTAAGTTATTGGTGTAAATGCTGTTTCATGAATATCGCTCCCTAAGGCAATGTGCATTTCGGCAGTACGTGTCGCCATTGTTCTAATGCGTAAAAAAATCTTCAACCCTGCCCAATCGATAATTTCATGTGGAATATCATTCAATCGTAATCTAGAAAATAATTCGACCTCGGGTAATTTGTCAATTTTAATTTTGCGATAGCTCAAATTTTCGAAAATGCGGTCTACCTCTTCTAACATAAATTTCCATGCATCTCCTTGATTTGGCACCAACTCTTGCATTAACCCCAAAGTGATATTTCCTTCGGTCAAAATAACGCTGATACTTCCTTTGTAGGCTGGTGAATTTTCAAAATGCATACGCTCGGTTAAAAAACGGCTTATCTCATAATCTGGATTCATATTGATATAAATCCTTCTGAAGATTTTTAAGACCAAAGTGTCATTGTAAATTATAGAGGTATTGCTTTGCTCCACCCCCATAAATTTAGAGCTCTGATAGGTCTTTTGCGTTAATTTGATACCACAATGAAAGTTCAATTTAGCATCTAACTTACTATTAGAATGCACTATATTGTCAAACAATAATTTACGAAAATCTTCCTGATGAAGCGCATCGACCAAATAGCCTTGAACGCCATTCATTATTACTGGAGCGATTACCGTATTGGTTTCTAAATCGACTTCAGACATGAATGAAATAGGCATAAAATAATGTTGGTAGAAAGCTTCTTTAAAATTAACTTCAAACAAAACCCCATAATAAGTATGCTTTTTTGAAGAAATTTGAAAGGATTCTACAATCTCAATATACTTTAGTGTACTGGCTTTTCCACCATACCATCGTTTATTGATAATGTAATTTTCGAGTATATCAGAAGAAAATACTTTGACAAAATCTTCTTCAGCAAAAGCGTTTTTCCAATCAATATTGAAAACAAACGGATTTTGGAATTCGTCTTCGTTAATTTTATCAACCATTACTTGATTATTTTAAATAAATGAAAAGGTACATTAGGTCCTAATTCTATAAAATTCCATTCGTTTTCCCAGTAGTAAGTGGCATCTGTAATTAAATCGTGTACGCGGATGGGCTGATTTCCTAACTGCGGATAAGGCAATCGCACCATAGCTTGAACCACATGTTGATTGTTTAAACTAACCACCATTAAGGTTTCATTTTGTTTGTTATCATCATATTTATAGTAAGCAATAACTTGATCGTTATTGGTCTCACAAAAAACAATGTTATTGGTTTGTTGCAACGAATTTTGTTCTTTTCTAATTGCATTAATTTGGGTTATTCTGCGGGTCAAATTGTTTTGAATACTCCAATCCCACTTTACAAACTCGTATTTTTCAGAATCTAAATACTCTTCTTTTCCTGGAGCCATTGGAGCACTAATCATGTATTCAAAAACAGGTCCGTAAATCCCAACATTAGAACTTAAAGTAGCCGCCAAAAAATACTTTTGCAAATGAATCGATTCATTACCTCCTTGCAAGGCAAAAGGGTTAATGTCTGGCGTATTAGGCCAAAAGTTAGGTCTATAAAACTCTTTTTGAGAAGACTGCGTTAGCTCCGTAACATACTCTATTAACTCGGCTTTTGTATTTCTCCAAGTAAAATACGTATACGATTGGCTAAATCCTTGTTTGGCCAACTCATTCATTATTTTGGGGCGCGTAAAAGCTTCGGCTAAAAACAAAACATCAGGATGTTTTTTCTTGATTTCACCAATCAACCATCCCCAAAAATAAAACGGTTTGGTATGTGGATTGTCTACACGATAGACTTTGATATTACATTCTTCAATCCAAAACAAGGCCACATCTAACAACTCTTTCCAAAGGTTTTTCCAATCTTTACTTTCAAAATATATTGGTTGAATGTCTTGGTATTTTTTGGGAGGGTTTTCAGCATATTGTACTGTACCATCAGGTCTCCACTTGAACCATTGAGGAAAATCTTTAACATAAGGATGATCGGGAGCCGCTTGCAAGGCATAATCCATGGCAACCTCAATACCTAAATCTTGTGCTTTTTTAACTAAAGATTTAAAATCTTCTATAGAACCTAATTCAGGATGAGTTGATTTGTGTCCACCATATTGAGAGCCAATTCCCCATGGAGAACCAACATCACCTTCTTGTGCATTAGTAGTGTTGTTTTTACCTTTTCGATTGATTTCTCCAATAGGATGAATGGGTGGAAAATACAACGTATCAAAACCCATAGCAGCTACTCTTGGCAACAATCTTTCACAATCTTTAAAAGTGCCGTGCTTTCCTTGTTCTTCGGATGAAGATCTTGGAAAAAATTCGTACCAAGTACTAAACAACGCTTTTTTTCTATCTACATAGACCTTTAATTCCAAAGATTTATTTTCGATGTAACGAACAGGATATTTTTTAAAAATACTCTTTAATTCGTAGGAAGTAGCCTCTTTAACGGCTTCATCGTAATCCGCTTCGTTTTTGAAAAGTTGAATTAACTTTTTCAGATAGTCTTTCTCAGAAGCATCGACTTTTTTCACAATTGCTTCTATATATTCAGCTCCTTCAAGTAATTCTGATTTTACATATTGATGGTCTTGAATTTTACGCTCAGTGCCATGTTGCCAATTTAACGCATAATCAACCCAACCTTCTACAAAATAGCTATAAAAACCTTGCTTTTCAACTTTAAAACTTCCATTCCATTCATCATTATGAGTAGGCCACATTCGTACTTCCTGCCATTTTTTTTCAGATTCGTGTTTGTATTTAATACAACATTCAATTACATCATGCCCATCCGAGAAAACATCTGCTGTAAGATGTATAGTTTGCCCCACTATTCTTTTGATAAAATGAGCACCACCATCTAATTGTGGCATCACATTTTCAATAACAATTCGAGTTTGCTTCATAATATTAAAAAAAATTAAATCACTTTTTATACGATAGAAATTGATACTACAATCATCATGTTGATAATTACATTAGAGCAATAATCTATTCTATTCTAAAATTATCGGGTAAGGTTTTACCTTTTTTAATTACCACAATTCCATCTTTAATACAATACAATTCCTCGGAACAATTGGTAAGATGCTTACCTCCATTGATATAAACATCATTACCTATTCGGCAATTCTTATCTACTAAAGCATGATTAATGTAACAACGTTCACCAATACCTATTAATTGATTCTCATTTTCGATGTCCTCCTTCATATCAGTTAAACTTTGATAGAAATCATTACCCATAATATAAGAATTCTCAATTACGGTACCTTCTCCTATTCTAGATCGATTACCTATCACAGATTTTTTTATTGCTTTGGCATTAATAATACAACCTTCTGAAATCAAGGAATTATCTAAATGAGTGCTTTTAAACTTCGATGGTGGTAATAATCGAGGTCTAGTGTAAATTTTATTATCGTTATCAAATAAATTGAAATCAGGAATATCATTCGTTAATCCAATATTAGCATCAAAAAAAGATTCAATATTACCAATATCAGTCCAATACCCTTCATATTGATAACTAAGAATTTTTTGCTTGCCAACAGCTTGAGGAATTATCTCTTTACCAAAATCTTTAGTTTCGGGATTTTTCATCAACTCAATCAATAGTTTTTTATTAAATATATAAATCCCCATTGAAGCTAAATAGTGTTTACCTTGTTGTTTCATTTCCTCACTTACATCAGACTCCCATTGAGGCAAAAGTTCGGCGGCAGGTTTTTCAATAAAAGCCTCAATAAAATTAGCGTCATTTGTTTTTAAGATACCAAACTCAGGAGCATCTTTTGCATTTACAGGTAAAGTTGCTATTGAAATATCAGCACCATTATCAATATGAGCTTCAAGCATTTCATTAAAATCCATTTGATACAATTGATCACCTGACAAAATCAAAGCAAACTCAAAATCATGATTCAAAAAGTGTGGCATACATTGTCTAACGGCATCAGAGGTTCCTTGAAACCAAGTAGGATTATCAGGAGTTTGCTCAGCAGCTAAAATATCAACAAAAGCATGACTGAAAATACTAAAATTATAGGTATTTTTAATATGAGCATTTAAAGATTTGGAATTGAATTGAGTCAAAACAAACATCCTAAAAATATCAGAATTCATACAATTCGAAATAGGGATGTCAACTAAGCGATATTTCCCAGCAATAGGTACCGCAGGTTTTGAACGAAATTCCGTCAATGGATACAATCGAGAGCCTTGACCCCCTCCCAAAATAATAGCAATTACATTCTTTTTTTGCTGTTTCATTTTCTTTTAGTTAAAAACATTACACCTAATTAACACTTTAATAAGAAATTAATAATTTGAACAAAAAAATCATACAAATCCTAGTTATCCAGACATTCATCAAAAAAATGGGAGATAAATTAGATTTTATATTACTTTTATATTTCTTAAATTTAGTAAAAAAGAACGTCACTACAACTTTTTAAAAAAAATTAGTAAAATGCCAAAAACAAAGACTAGTTCTCCAAAAAATTTGCGAATTCCAAAAGTAATTTTAATAACAGCTAAAATATTCGCTTTTATTTCGACAAAATTAGTCACCCGATTCGCAGCAAAACTTTTTGTAACCCCAATCAAACATAAGACTCCGAAAAGAGAGCATGAAATGGAATCAAAATCAAAGAAACAAATCATAAAAGTTGCTGTAATCAATAAAGAAATAATGACTTACCATTACGGAAATTCAGATAAAAAAATATTGTTGGTACATGGATGGTCAGGTAGAGGAACTCAATTGTTCAAAATTGCAGATGAATTAATAAGAAACAACTATTCTACGATAAGCTTTGATGCACCAGCTCACGGAAAATCTCCAGGTCAAACCTCAATTATGACCGACTTCATTGAATCTATATTGGAAATAGACAAACAGTTTGGCCCATTTGAAGCAATTATTGGTCACTCATTAGGTGGAATGTCAACACTGAATGCTATAAATAAAGGACTAAAAGTAAAAAATGCAACCGTTATTGGGAGTGGTGATGTTGTACAAGATATAGTAGATGATTTCGTTATTAAACTAAAACTAAATCCAGAGATTGGCAACCAACTTAGAGCTCATTTTGAAAAAAAATATGGTAGTATTATGGATGATTATTCTGCCTACAAAGCTACAGCTAATATCAATGTTCCAATATTGGTTATTCACGATCGCAATGATATTGAAGTGCCTGTTTCAGCAGGTATACATATTCATGAACATTGCAAAAAAGGAACACTTTTACTTACCAATAACCTTGGACATCGTAAAATTTTAGGAGATAAAGATGTTATTGAGGCTACTACTAATTTTATATTAAAAAATTAATTGAATGAATAAAATTATGACTGCTTCTGATTTATAGTAAAAGCTATACACAAAATAGAATATACAACTTAGTAAATTTTCTATACAATACTCAAATTTAAAAAATATATACTTTTCTGAAATCATTACTTGAAATTAATCAAAAAAAAACTGCTTGTACGACATAAAAAAGGTTGAATAAATAAAGTCAATATATAACGTCATTCTTACAAACTGAGCATAAATGTTAATTGGATCATAACATATTGTTGTGGGAAAATATTAAAATCTAGATATTTGTAAGTTCAATATACCCCCCCCAATGCAAGATTCTTTTATCGATATCCTTAAGTTGTTATTACCAGAGATAATAGTAGACTACTTTGAACTTACTTCCTATAAAAAGAAAGATGAAACACTCCATCTGTATTTAAAAGAGATTAATTCGATACCTAAAGAATACCGAGAATCAAAATTAAGCTCAAAAGGATTCTTCGAAGAGATAACGGTTCAGGATTTTCCTATCCGTGGACACCAAGTATATCTTCACATCACACGCAGAAGATGGCTTAATGAAGATACCAGAAAGATCGTTTTTAGAGATTGGAATTTAGTAGCAGACGGAACTCGTGTAACCCAGGAGTTTGCGTCTTTTTTAAAAGAGATCAATAGATTCCAGTCCAAATGATTGTAATACCATTGCCTCTTTCTATGGAGTTTCTGGTAGAAACCTACAATGTCAATACAAAGATTTTCTAAGTGATTTCAAAGTTTGGGATCAAATATCACATGCTAAACAATGGCTACTTTTTCCACAAAATATTGGAAAGTGTTTATCAATAGACGAAACCTCACTTTCAAATGGCGAACTCTATACTATTTTAACCAACAAATCCGGTAAAGGTAGAAAAGGAACTATAGTGGCTATGATTGCAGGAACTAAAGCAGAAACAGTTATTGGCGTTATTGAAAAAATTCCTCTTAAACATCGGAATCTAGTCAAGGAAATTACTCTGGATATGGCCGGGAATATGGGATTGGTAGCTAAAAAGTGTTTTGCTAATGCTACTCGAGTTACAGACCGATTCCATGTTCAAAAGCTAGCTGCAGAAGCTCTCCAGGAAATCAGGATTAAATATCGTTGGGAAGCCATTGATCAAGAAAATGATGCTATTGAAAAAGCTAAAAAGGCAAAAGTAAATTTCGAATCTAAAACACTTTCAAATGGAGACACACTTAAGCAATTACTAGCCAGGAGTCGCTATTTCTTATATAAACCCAAATCGAAATGGACTCAAAATCAAATAGAACGTGCTACCTTACTATTTGAGTTATATCCTGATATTCAAAAAGGATACAATCTAACTCAAGAGCTTCGTGGCATCTTTGAGAATACAACCGATAAAATCATTGGTTTTGCAAAATTAGCCAGATGGCATGAAAAAGTAAATCAATCTGGATTTAAGTCTTTCGGTACAATCTCTCGTACAATTATGAATCATTATCAAACCATCTTAAATTATTTTGATAACAGAAGTACTAATGCTTCTGCAGAATCATTCAATGCTAAAATAAAAGCATTCAGATCAAAATTTAGAGGTGTTAGAAATATAGAATACTTCCTTTTTAGGCTAACTAATATTTATGCTTAATTTTTGCCTACCCACAGGTTTTTGCTTTGATCCGCTTTGATCCATTAATTAATGGCAATTACTAATAACATTTATTAGCAGCTACTGAAACAAGAACGCACAAAAAAACCCTTCATTTTGGATGAAGGGTTTTTTAAAAGAAAGGCGGC
>ERZ650300.797-NODE-797-length-19053-cov-21.381145_pt1 | contig 19053 bp, 18 predicted proteins | sample MGYA00376236_ERZ650300 | MGnify/ENA primary metagenome ERZ650300 (study PRJEB26733, sample SAMN07839303) | wastewater metagenome | biome: urban; feature: wastewater treatment plant; material: waste water | place: USA: North Carolina | collected 2016-04-28 ...
ATTTGGCATATTTTGATGGCAAGCCATATTATGTCGATGAACGTGTACTGATTCCGCGTTCACCGATTGCAGAATTGATTCAAAACCGTTTTGCACCTTATTGCTTAGGTGAAAATGGCCAAATGGGTGAAGCAGTCAATAACTTGCCAGAAAACCCGAATCCAAAAACGCCACAACGTATTTTAGATATGTGTACGGGCTCAGGTTGTATCGCGATTGCTCTGGCTTATGCGTACCCAGATGCCGAAGTAGATGCAACAGATATTTCTAAAGAAGCTTTAGAAGTGGCTCAAATTAACTCAGAACACCACGACAAACAGTATCAAGTCGCTTTACTTGAGTCTGACTTGTTTTCCAAAATTCCTGCTGAAAATCAATATGATCTTATCGTGTCGAACCCACCTTATGTGGACGCTGAAGACATGGCAGATTTACCTGAAGAATTCCACCATGAACCAGAATTGGCTCTGGCGGCAGGTCAAGATGGCTTAGATTTGGTTCGTAAAATGTTAGCTCAAGCGCCAGATTACTTAACTGAAGATGGTCTCATCGTGATTGAAGTGGGTAATTCTGAATGGGCAATGCGCCAAAACTTTAATACTGTTGATTTTTACTGGTTACAGTTCCAAAAAGGCGGTACAGGAATCTTTGCATTGACTGCGGCTCAATGCCGTCAATTCCGTGATTTATTCATTCAATCTGTTCAAGCATAAAAGGAGTCGTTAGACATGGCAGGTAATAGTATAGGGCAACTCTTCCGTGTAACGACTTGTGGTGAATCTCATGGTGTAGGCTTAATGGCGATTGTGGATGGTGTTCCACCGGGCCTCGAGCTTACAGCAGACGATTTACAAAAAGATTTAGACCGTCGTAAGCCAGGCACATCTAAATTTGCGACACAGCGCAAAGAACCTGATGAAGTTGAAATCATTTCAGGTGTGTTTGAAGGTAAAACGACTGGAACTTCAATTGGTTTACTCATTCGTAACACCGATCAAAAATCCAAAGATTACGGCAATATTGCACAAAGCTTTCGTCCGGGACATGCAGATTATACTTATACACAAAAGTATGGTTTCCGTGATTACCGTGGTGGTGGCCGTTCAAGTGCGCGTGAAACGGCTATGCGTGTGGCTGCGGGTGCAATTGCGAAAAAATACTTGGCTGAAAAGTTTGGTATTTTAATTCGTGGTCATGTGACCCAAATTGGGACTGAAATTGCGGAAAAATTGGATTGGAATGAAGTACCTAATAATCCATTTTTCTGTGGCGATGTCGATGCCGTACCGCGTTTTGAAGCACTGGTGACTTCATTGCGTGAACAAGGTACCAGTTGCGGTGCAAAGCTTGAAATTTTGGCTGAAAAAGTGCCTGTAGGTTGGGGTGAGCCTGTTTTTGACCGTCTAGATGCTGACATTGCCCATGCCATGATGTCTATTAACGCGGTCAAAGGGGTTGAAATTGGTGATGGTTTTGCCGTTGCTGGTCAGTTTGGACATGAGAGCCGTGATGAGTTAACCACTGATGGCTTCCTTGCGAACCATGCAGGGGGTATCTTGGGCGGTATTTCAAGTGGTCAAACCATTCGTGTGGCCATTGCTTTAAAACCAACAGCGTCTATTACCACACTGGGTAAAACGATCAATATTAATCGTGAAGATACTGACGTATTAACCAAAGGTCGTCATGACCCTTGTGTGGGTGTGCGTGCGGCTCCGATTGCAGAAGCAATGCTTGCGATTGTTTTAATGGATCACTTTCTGCGTCATCGTGCTCAAAATGCAGACGTCGTTGCACCATTTGCACCGATTGAATACTAGAAAATTCTCTTTATATTTAAGAGAGTACACATTAAAGTCAGACTTCGGTCTGACTTTTTTTATTTGCGTATGAAAGCTAATCTTAAATGTAAGAAAAGAGCTGTTGGCATATTATGCACGTTATGGTTATCACGATACTCAGAAAACGGCATCTTACCTATTAAGTGCCAATGTAGGCTAAATGTTGATGAATCTTCATTTGGTCTTACTGAGTAAGAAAATTTAGAGAGTTAATTTTTAAAAGAAAAAAAAAGGAAGGGGGATATGAATAAAAAAATAAGCACAGTCAGACGAGGCACCATTATATTTTTATCACTACTCACAGTTTTGGTTATTTCATTGTTGATATACGGCTATGACAGTATGCATGACCCTGAAAAAGTTAAAGCGCGCTTATATGCTTGTGGAAAATTTGGTGATCAGCACATGCTCATTGATAAGCAGTATTTACTTTTTGGCAGAGTGACTTATCAAGGTGTGAATTATTGGGGGAAAAATATCAAAGAAGAACACGAGGCCAAAGGTTGTGGTGATCAAATTCAACATATTGCTTTGAAAGTGAGATGGCCTGAAATGACAACGTCGAGTGAAGGCTTTAGACTAGGTTCTGAGTATAAAAATGATATCAAAATAGCATTAAGCCAACGCTCAGTTTGGAAAGAGGAGTGGGGAAGTAAAGACTTTTTTAATGAGTTTTTGATTTTAAAACAATACTTAAGGAAAGGAATGTCTTCTGGTGGAGAAGAGGTGAGTGAAGTATGGATAGATGAAACAAAAACATTTAATTCAGATTTGGGACTCTACGAAATAGAGGTAAAAAGTGATGATGGTGTTGGAAAAAAGGTGTATTGGCAGGAGCGTAAAGGTAAAGGGGTAAGCCTAACCATTAAGTGTCTTTATTTTAAGACTGGTGCAACAAGTTGTGAATTTAATACACATCAACCCAATTATGGGTTTAATACGAGTTATATAAAGATCGATTTTCATAGCGAATTGTTGCCACATTGGCAAGAAATTTATCAAGATGCAGAACAACTCATTCATTCTTTTAATACAGGAGAGAAACAGAATGAAGCATCTTAAGATCTATAAATCATCACTATTAAAAATGTTTAGATGACCTTAGGATAGCGCTAATGTCCGACGGCATGCGTCCTCTTTTGAAGCAAAAGATAGTCATGTTAGCCAGTATAGTGCAACGCTTGCCCTAAGCTGAGGTTATGCTCTATAAAAATAAACGAAAGATAATACTTTAAGAGCAGTTTCCAATTGGGTGATTACATGGTATATAAATTGCTCATAGAATAATAAGCATTATTGCAGGAGAGAAATGTTCTGCATTCGCCGAAGGAGCAACGACCCCGGAAACTCTCAGGCAAAAGGACTGTAATAATGAAAAAACTCTGGAGAGAAGTGTTCAATCACTCACCGAAGGGGATGGTTTAAAACGTCATGGGATGTTTTAGGTCGAAGCTCTCAGGTACACATGACAGATGGGGTTGACATCAAACAATAAAAAGGAGGTGTCTATGTGTCATGTCGTTGTCATTGGTGCTGGAATTACAGGCGTCACAACTGCATATGAATTAAGTCAACTGGGTTATCAAGTCACCGTTGTTGATCGTCATTTATTTCCAGCCATGGAAACTTCTTTTGCAAATGGTGGACAACTGTCTGCATGCAATGCGGAAGTTTGGAACCAAAAATCGACAGTGCTGAAAGGCATGAAATGGATGTCTCAAAAATCTGCCCCTTTATTGCTCAATCCTGCGTTTAGTGTGCATAAATATGCATGGCTGATGGAATTTCTGGGCAATATTAAACATTATGAGGCCAATACCCACGAAACAGTACGTTTGGCTTTATTGGCTCGTCAACGCTTGTTCGAAATTGCGGATAAAGAGTCAATCGACTTCAATTTAGAAAAACGTGGTATTTTGCATTTTTATCATAATAAACAAGATTATGACGTTGCCATTCGAGTCAATGATTTACTCAATAAAGGTGGACTTGAACGTTGCGGCGTAAGCAATGAAGAAATTAAGCAAATTGAGCCGACATTGACCGGCGACTATTATGCTGGATTTTATTGTGAAGGTGATGCGACGGGTGATATTCATAAGTACACCACAGGTTTGGCTGAAGTCACCAAAAAGTTAGGTGTGAAGTATCGTTTTGGTATGGATGTGACAGATATCGAACATTTAACTTCAGGTGTTGAAGTGAAGTTACAACCCAGTTCAGAAAATGTTGAACTGCTTCCAAATGAAGTGGAAATGTTGGCTGCCGATGCTGTTGTGGTGTGTGCTGGGGTGGGTAGCTATCAACTGGCTGAATTGGTTCAAGAACGCGTCAATGTTTATCCTGTAAAGGGATATTCGATTACCGTGATGTTAAATGACGAAGAAAGTCAGCAAAATGCGCCGTGGGTGAGCTTGCTGGATGAAAGCGCGAAGATTGTAACTTCACGTTTAGGTAAAGATCGTTTCCGCGTTGCGGGCACTGCTGAGTTTAATGGCTATAACCGTGATATCCGTGCAGATCGGATTCAACCTCTTGTTGACTGGACCAATCGTAACTTTAAAGTTTCGACAGAGCATGCGGTCCCTTGGGCAGGTCTTCGCCCCATGATGCCGAATATGATGCCTGTAGTTCGCCGTGGAAAGCTAGAACGTGTGTTCTTTAATACAGGACATGGGCACTTAGGTTGGACGCTATCTGCGGCAACTGCGGCAATGATTAGTCAGGAAGTCGCGACAGCGTATCCTGTTTAATTCGAGTGCATTCTTGGATAGATAAAAACAAGTTTGCTTCGAGCTTGTTTTATCATTTTTGTGCAATGATGTTATAATTCTGCCTTAATTTCAAAAGATTGCTCACAAACGAATACTTTAAACTTGAGCAAAAATAAGTAGTATTGTTTCAAGCAATTGATGACTAATGTGAAGGTGAATAATGATTAACATGAAAATGGCTTTGGTGGTTTTAGCTTCTGCAACGATGCTGTCGCTTGCTGCGTGTAGTGACAAAAAACAAGAGACTGAACAAACGCCAGTGGAAAGTTCAGCAACTGAAACACCAGTGACCAATATTGAAGTTAGTCCAGAGATGATTGATGCTGCACCTTTAGAGTCTGAAGAAGCAGGTGCATCAGCACCAGCGGCAGCGTCTGAAGCAAAATAAGTCCAAAGATGATAAAAGCCTCCCGATGTGGAGGCTTTTTTTATGGGTGAGAGTGATATCAGCATTTAATCGTAAATATCTAGATTCAGGATATAAATCAAAAAATCATATTGAAACCATAACGAACAATCGATAGAGTTTATTTAGTAAATATTGTCAATCTGTGATGGTTTTCATCAATGCATCGTTTGCAAGCAAAGTGACAGTAGAAAACATGATGTTTAATCATAACTCATGTAAAAATGAGGGAATATTTTGTACGCAGTTAAGCTCACAGAAGTATCGTTGAATTTTAAACAGCATGGCCGAGCATTTTTGATTGTTGCTACGGTGATTTTTGTCTGCTGTTTGCTTGGGATATTCACTCGACCGATTGCATATTTCGCTTATTTTTGGCCAGCTAATGCCGTACTGATCGGCTTATTTTTAAGGTTTAAGCGACTCAGAAATGTTGGTGGCTGGTTGGGCGCATTTATTGGTTATATGTCGGCAGACTTAGTCACAGGGAGTCATCTTGAGCTGACGTTGGCTTTAACGATCGCCAATTTTATGACTGTAGGCGTTTCGTTATTTTTTATCCATTATTTACAAATTGACTATCGTGCATATAACAAAGGCTTAAATTTTCTTTATCTTTTCTTGGTTTGTGTTTTTCTTGGGTGCTTTTCCAGCGCGATATTTGCCGTTGCGGTCGTTCCGTATATGCCACACACCTTTATGAGCACGCAAGACCTTTGGGCTGAGTTTTATATTTGGTGGACGGGGGAAGTTCTCAATTGTATTTCACTTTTACCCCTCATGTTGACCTTTCCTGCAGCGAAGAAATTAAAGTATCTTTGGAATAACCGTAGACAGTGCGAAACCCAGTTTGTCGATGTTTTACCCTTACTCTCAGTTTTAATTTCTGTGGCATGTACTCATCTGTTCTTTGGTCCTGGTGCCTTACTTTTCCCTCTAGCAGGGCTCATTTGGGCGGCTTTAAGTTACAACTTATTTTATGTGAGTATCATTAACAGTTTGGTTTGTTTTGTGACGTATCATAGTTTAACGACTTATTATATTTCACGTACAGCAGATAACTTCTTGGCCACTTCTATTTCGGTGCGTATAGGGCTGTGCATGTTGATGATTGCACCTTTGCTTTTATGTATTGTGAGTCGTAATCGTCATGATCTGTATAAAGAAGTGCTTTATCTGGCCAACCACGATCCCTTAACTCATGTGGGAAATCGCCGTTTTTTCTTCACTCAAACTGAAAACTTATTGAAGGAAAATCTGGTTAAATCGATGAGTATCATTGTGCTAGATATTGATCATTTCAAGAAAATGAACGATCAATATGGTCATTATATGGGTGATGTATTGCTACAAAGCTTTGCCACGACGGTGAAAAGTCATTTGCGTGAACACGATTTATTTGCGCGTATGGGCGGTGAAGAATTTGTGGTGGTTTTAAATAATATTTCAGAGATTGAATCGCAAATCATCGCAGAACGTATCTGTCGTGCTGTCGCTACTTCAAAAACTCAAGTGGCACATGCTGTTTTGAGTATGACGGTGAGTCTTGGTGTGGTGCATCAAGTTTTACCAACGCAAAATAGTCTACAGAGCTTGTTAAATCGTGCTGATCGGGCGCTATATGAAGCCAAAACTTTAGGACGCAATCAAGTACAACTTGCCTCATAGGTTAAAATTTAGTAAAAGTATTAAACAATAAAAACTATAGATACTTGGATAAAAATGAATTTTTCTGAATACCTTCGTTATGATGGGCTGGGTTTGGCTGAGTTGGTTGCACAAAAACAAATCCATCCCGCTGAATTATTACAAATTGCAATTGAGCGTAGCCAGCAAACCAATCCTGCTTTAAATGCGATTATTATTCCGATGCATGATTATGCCAAGAACAGAGCGCAAAATGCATTGTTTGGTCCATTTGCTGGGGTGCCTTTTTTAGTAAAGGATTTATTTCAAGAATATGCAGGTTATCCAACCTCTTATGGATGCCAAGCATTTAAACGCACAGGCCATATTGCAGAACATAATGCAGAAATTGTAAACCGTTGGGAAAACACAGGAATTTTAACCTTTGGGCGTACCAATACTCCTGAGTTTGGTATCAAAGGTATTACAGAATCAGATGCTTGGGGAGCCTGTCATAATCCTTGGAATTTAAAACATAACAGTGGTGGCTCATCGGGTGGTTCCGCTTCTGCAGTGGCCGCTGGGATTGTTCCTATTGCGGGTGCGGGCGACGGCGGCGGATCGATTCGAATTCCTGCATCGTATTGCGGTTTATTTGGTTTAAAACCAAGTCGTGGACGTACGCCGTGGGGCCCAGATATGAGTGAAGCAATGCATGGGGCTGCGATACAGCATGTATTGAGTAAAAGTGTAAGAGACAGTGCAGCCATGTTAGATGCAACGCAGGGTGCAGAGCATAGCTCATTGTTTAAAATTGAACTACCCAGCCAAAGCTATTTGGCCTGTCTACAGCAGCCTGTAAAAAAACTTAAAATTGCATTTAGTACTCAGTCGCCTATCGGAACCCCTGTGTCTAAAGATGCCATTGATGCGGTGCAGCATACTGTACGTTTGTTGGAGTCTTTAGGGCATACAGTGGTCGAAGCACAACCTGAGATAGATGGTATGTCTTTGGCCAGAGACTTTATCACGACGTGGTTTAGTCAATTTTCTTATATGTTAGAGCAGATCAAGCAACACGTTCCGACCACAGCAGGAGATTTTGAGCTGGATTCTTTAGCTTTGGCTGCCTTTGGTGCGAAAACGACTGCGTTAGAATATATTCATAATCTGAATAATTGGGGAGTGTATGTCACCAAAATGAACCAATTCTTTGATCATTATGATCTTTATCTGACTCCTGCTACAGCTTCAGTCGCACCCAAAAATGGGCAAATTTCTACCCCATCATGGCAAAAACCAATTTTAAAAAGCTTACTAAAAGTCGGCAAAGCACATTTGCTGGCACAAGGAAAACTGGTCGATAAAATTGTGAAAGATAATTTGCGTTGGGTGCCTTTTACTCAGTTAGCCAACATCACAGGTTTACCCGCGATGTCTGTACCTTTGTATTGGAATGCTGACAATCTTCCGCTTGGTTCACAGTTTATTGCGCCTTTTGCCCGTGAAGATCGGCTCTTACAGTTGGCTAGTCAGCTTGAACAGGCCCAGCCATGGTTTCATAAATATAGTGAAATCAAAGTTTAGAAAGCTGATTAATGAAACTGCTGCAATTTATGCGCGCAGATCAGAAGAGAACTTTTTAAGCTTGAACTTCTTTGGGTAAGTACCGAACCAAACCCAAGCCCAGTAGCACAGCACAGCCTGCCAGAATAAAAATATGTTCGCCTGACAGGCTGTGCCAATAATGTCCTGCAAGAATACTTCCAGACGCTACACCCAGTCCCCACATGGTGCTATACAGGGCTTGACCACGTCCTTGTTGTCCTAAACTAAAGTTTTGGAAAATGATACGCATGGCGATGAGATGAAATAAACCAAAGCTAAAGGCATGAATGGTTTGTGCGAAGAACTGGATCGCAAAGATTTGTGGAAAAGAACCGACCATAAACCAGCGTAGCGCCGTGAGGATCAGACAAATAGACACCATGAGTCGCCATGAAAAACGTTTGAAAAAAATGTGAGCAATGGCAAACATAATAATTTCGGCCATGACACCGACAGCCCACAAAAAACCAATTTCTGTGGTTGAGTAACCGGCTTGTTTTAAGAAGTTACTATAAAAACTATAAAACGGCGCATGTGAAAAAAGCAGAATAAACTCGATACCGAAAAATGCCGCTACAACGGGTTTTTTTAAGATAGGTAACAATGGCTCAAGCTGCCCTTGTGAATGGGGTGCAGTGGTCGGTTCTTTGATGCTAAATGACCAAATAAAGGCCAAAAAAGAAATACACAGCAATAAAACTGGCAGCATAGAGATGGGTAAAATCTCTAATAAGGCTCCGATACCAAAAACCCCGACAATAAAACCGACAGAGCCCCACTTTCGAACTTTTCCATACAAAGCACTGCGCTGTTCCGCGAGCCAAAATAGAGTAACGCCTTCAAACTGAGCCAGAATGGCATTTTGGAAGAAGCTAAAGATCAGCATGAGCAGGGCGATCGCCTGAAAGGAGTTTGGAATGATAAAAATCATGAACCAAATACAGGCTTCCATCCACGTTGCGACTCTGACCAAGAGCATCCGTTTCCCTGATTTATCTGCAATCCAGCCCCAAATAAAAGGAGCAAAAAAACGGGTAATGATCGCAATTGAGGAAAGGATACCGATTTCACTGTAGTTAAAGCCTTGATCTTCGAGATACAGGCTCCAAAACGGCATGAAGGTGCCTACAATGGAATAATAAAAAAAGTAAAAGCCAGCCAGTCGGTGCCGAATGGGGAAAGAAAGCATCGTACTGTGTTCCTTGGTTGGGTGGGCAGATTCTGAAGAAGACTTGAACCTAAAACAAAGCTTCAAGTCGATGAAGCTTCAAGAATTTTAAAATGGATTGTTTAAATCATGCTTATTCAGAGTTTAGGGATTAAAGCTCATTAGCCTTTGACTAAACCACCATCCACAATCAAGTTTTGACCTGTCACAGCACAAGAATATGGCGATAAGAACATTAAAATGGCTGAAGCAAATTCCTCAGGTGTAACTACACGACGCAGTGGTGTTGCACTCGCGATGTAATCAAAAACTTCATTGGGTGTACTTTTACTGGCATCGGTGGTTTGCAGTAAACCGCCAGAGAGCATATTGATATTAATGCCGTATTGACCAAGTTCATGCGCTGAGGTACGGGTAAATGCCAACAGTGCTGCCTTCGCCGTGGTGTAGTCATGATAAGGCACCACAGGGTTCTGTACCAGATTGGTTCCGATGTTTACAATGCGCCCAAACTGACTTTGTTTCATACCTTCAAGCGCTGCTTGGGTAGTATTCAAAGCGGCTTTAACTGCACCTTCAAATTGTTGCTGCATGGTTTCCCAGCGTAGCTCATGAACTTTTGGGCGGGCCTCACCATTAAACTCGAACTGAATCAGCGCATTATTAATCACGGCGTTGATATGCTGTCCAAAATGCTGAAAGCTTGCGTCAAACATACTTTTGACTTGTGCACTGTCTGTAACATCTGCTTGGTAGATAAAAACCTGTTCGGGATACTGCTGAGCTAAGGTTTGCGCTGCTGCTTGGCTGTTCAAATAGTTCACGACTACACGAGCACCTTCATTGATTAAGGCGTGTGTAATCGCAAGACCTAAACCGCGTGCGCCACCTGTGACCAGTACAACTTGATTTTTAATGTGCATGATGTTTCCGAGCAGATAAATGCATGTATTTTTTAGATAAAGCAAGTATATCAAAACCTTTCCGTACGTCATGTTTTAAGACAGCTGCTTTTCAAGTTTTCGATGCTCATTTAGCTGGGTTAGAGTATTTGGATAAAAGCCGCCTAGCAGTAGAACATTTTTAGTACTGTTGATCATTGATCCTGAGTTTGCTGAAGGTGTAGCCTCAAAATACGGCGCAACTCTAATAATGTTTCTGCTTCCTCATGCACAGAATGATTGCCTTTAATGATTTTTTCAGAGACTGCTTTTTCTAAATGTGAACTTGAATAGGGCACAATACCATCACTCATGTCATGTGTGTCATGGGTCTTGCGGTGATTACCAATAATAGAATGATAAGGAACTGTGGATACAGGCATGATGTTACTGGTTAAAGCCATAAAGCGTGACTTGGGGCTTAAGTCGTCAGGGCCAGATTGCACCATGCCTTTGGTACTAGAGCTACCATTGAGCTGTATATCCACTTGGTTAAAGAAAGTAATCGGCAACTTCACCATTTTCTTCACCAATTCCATGTACCAGCGGTCAGACAGTTCACTGCCACGGTGAGGCGCGGCAATAAAAATTGCACGTCCAATGGGTAAATCAGAATGAAATTGAAAACGTTCTTTGATTACGGGGTATTGTTGTAATCGGGTGTATTGCTCATAGTTTAACAGTGGAATCACTTGCTCAGAAATATCGTGCTCACTAATCAGTAAGCGACTAATGACGCCGCCCATACTATGTCCAATCAGCACGGCGTCACTGGCCGAGCGAGAGTTGGGTTGAACTTGTGCAAAGGCTTGTTTAAGTAGTGCATGAATCTGATAGCGGCTTTCAACAATCGGCATATTGGTTGAATAGAACACCTGCCATACCTGAAAGTTTTCTCGTAAAACTTTATCCCCCAAAATGTTATTGGTCAGATTGACCCAAGTTTCAGGGCTGCTGGCGAGACCATGAATAAGTACAATCACTTTTTTATTCGGCTGGTAAGGTTCAAGCATATAGACATGTGGCATACGCAATCGCTCAGTTTTATCGAGCAAGGTTAAGTAGCCTGTAGAGCCCAGTTTATTTTCTGCCAGCCAGTAGGCAAAAGGCACAGAATAATTCGCCGTGAGGATATATTTTTGTTGATGAATCTCTACATACTTTTGCGTATAAGGATTAAATAGCTCAATCTCAAAAATGGCTTTGCCATTAAGCACATCTTCAATGCTGCTTTCAGGGTTTAATGGCTGTGCCGCTGCGGTTACGGACAAATAGCGTGCAGGATGGATATTGGGATTGGTTTGATTTTGATAAAACGATATCGGGTCAAGAATAAAATCATTTTTATGAATAGGGTCCGCTTCAGTCACAACCACAAACTCTGCGCCCAAACCATCTTGACGGTTGACTTGATAAAAACCCGAGAAGTTTAAATTATAACTGGATTGAACTCGGTCAATGGTTTTACTTTTCAGTTCAGGATAGTGTTCTAAATTTACAATATATTGACGTTGTTGGACGTTGAGTTGCGCGGGAACTTGATGAAAAGGCTGCGTACGGTACGCCGTGGTAATTAAACGTGACAAAGCGACATTGTAAAAAGTGCGGACATGCATTTGTCTTTGATCAAAAACACGGGTACTTGGGCTTTCTTGCATTTTAAATAAATACACATAGCTATAACGTAAACTCTGGTCGAAGGCCTCAAGGCTTTGTTCTAAGCAGTAATTATTTTTACTATGTGGCTGTGCTTGGGTACAGTTGCGTTGTTTTGAAAACTCGAAAGCTTGGGCCAAATACAGTTCACTTAAAGCGGCATAGCGTTCATCTGCAGCAATATCCGTCTGTGTGTTTAAGCGCTTCAAGCATGTTTCAAATTCAGCGGTGCATTGCTGTGGCGTCAGGCTGAGTAATTTGAGTAAGCTGGTGGTTTCCGCACTCAATTGGTCGTGGGTTAAGATATTTTCGGACTTGCTACGAATAGCCTGATGGATATTTTTTTCTTTAACTTTGACCAACTGGCAGGCCGGCAGTAAAACAATCGTTAGCCCTAAAATGATTGGTCGCGTGAAAGTATGATGTCTCGTTAAAAGCATAGTTTTTAGCACGGACGTTATCTATATAGGCTAAAGATGTCTTTCATTTTAAGATAATTTCTAACGAGTTACATCCAAATTCGGTCCGATCTTTTGTGTCCCTAGACATAACTTAAGAACGCTTATATTCAGCTCAAGCAATTTGGCGAGCAAAGGCTTTGCCCAAAACATGTTTATGTATAAATCGTAATTTATCGAGGACTGGCGCTGATAGCGTAAATGGATAAGCATCTTCTAAACCCATACTGCGATTTAACGCATTTAAGTTAAAAGTCAGTGTCATCCACTGTTTGAGGAGTAAATCAAAATCTTGAGCGCCGATTGGATTTTCATAAAAGCTTAAGTCATGCGTATCTTTTCGATTATTACGCACAATTAATCCTGCATAGTAAGCGGTTTCCAATGTGTCCATCATGTGTAAATAGTGTGCCCATGTTTCTGCCCAGTCTTCCCAAGGATGTGTGCTGGCATAAGAGCTGACATAAAATTGGTCCCAGTTTTGTGGTGCGCCATCTTCATAGTGACGTTGTAGTGCTGCGTTATAATCTTGACGCTCATCTCCAAAATACTGACGGAACTCGTCGACCAGCTCAGGATGTAGCGATTTAATGAGGTCAAAATAATAATGACCACTTTCATGACGGAAATGCCCCAAAAGCGTACGGTAGTTTTCACCCATTTTAATACGGGTCGTTTCCCTATAGATGACATCTGCTTCACTGGCATTGAGTGTAATGACGCCATTAGCATGTCCTGTCAGCACAGGGTGCTCTGGTTCAGGCATGAGAAAATTAAAACGGAGTCCGTAGCGATCATCATCGTTATATTTGGGCCTTGGCATAATATTCAGGCGTTGCATTAAATACAGAAAACGCCGTTTAGCATGTTCGAGCCGTGACCAATAGACGATATGATCAGGGTTGTCGAGAGTAGGAATGGTATATGTGAGTACACAAGACTCACAGTAGATGTCGTTGCTCTCTGCGGGAATAACCCAATTACAGACTTGATGATGCTGATAGTTATAACAAGGCTTATAGCGCTTCGTCTGGTATTTTTCATTTAGCGCTAACCAAAGAACAGGGCTATGCTGTTCAAAGCTCCCCATATCTTTTTCTGATGCAATATAACCGAGTGTAGTTTGGCAGCTCACACATTGTGAGTTGGCAAAAAAGACTTGGTTTTGACAGGATGCGCAACTAAAGAATTTCATCGGCGGCTATGTCTTTGGTGAGCTTTTAGAACCAGTATAAAGGATGTTGATTCCCTTCGTCATGTTCTGTCATCTGTTTTGATAGGCTTGCAAAGTTGAGTATTCATTGAGAGCATATTAGAAAGAATACATGTGCTTGGTTAGTAGCGAGCTTTTCAGCAGGTTCTTTTCTTTCATATTTGTATAAAGAGATATAAATTTTAAAATTTATAACCTGAATGAACGAAAAAGCTTGATTTAGGTGCAGATTCGTCAAAAATAGGGACTGGGAAAAATCAAAGCTTCATTTTAGAATTTCAAAGCCTTTTAAGTTTCTGGGAGTAAATATAATGATAACGAACGTATCGCCAAAAAAATGGCTACTCATGAGTTTGGGGGCGATGTTGCTTTCAGGTTGTGCGACAACCTCTACAGACCCAAGTCGTCAAAATGTGGGTACCACAGGTTTACTCATTTGTGCGCAGAATGAGCTTTGTCCAGTGGTTACTGTGAGCTGGAATGAATCGAACAAAGAGTTGCTTAAGTTAAAAATGCATTTGAGCAGTACTTACAATAAATACGACATTCAAAAGGTCGTGTTTACCAATGGACAAAAAAGCCAAACTTTTGCTGTCACTGGGCCAACCGAGCATGATCATGTGTTAGGCACCAACCGTTCGACCAATTATATTTTAGCGCCTGTAAATTTGATGAGTAAGTTAAAAGGAACGGATTCGATCAAAATGAATATTTATACAGATCAAGGTATTATCTCTCGATATGTGTATAAAGATGGCGTCTCCGCTCCAATTTTGGGTGAGTTCCAAAAAGCTTATCAATAAAAGAAAAATCGCCATCTGGCGATTTTTTTGCTTATAAGTGAGAGAAAACTAAAAGTTGCGAGGACATAAGAGCTCATGTCCATAAGGTGTTTTACCTATAGGGATGTAAACGTTCGGCTTTTGGCGGATGAAAAGTCAAGCTGAATAGTCCCGAAATGCACTTTGATGTATCAATTTTAAAAATAGAAATATATTTTGCACAAAAAATAAACTTTCCCATGCGCTGTTGCTGTCAATCTAATCAAAAAAATTGGCATGTATTCTGCTTAGTTCTAGGTATTACAAAAACCTTTTTTGGTAATACCGAAAGGAGCAGCAAATGTCTAAACAATTCAAAGATGACTTAAATGCATTCTTCACCGTATTTAAACAGTTCGTGGTCGCCATCTTAAGTGCTAGAGCGGGCATTTATATCAAACAAGATTCATCCGAAAAAGGATAAGCGCGTGCCGAAACATAAATTGGCACGGATCAGCATCACTGTGCCTGAATTAACTGTCGATGCATTGGATCAGAAAATTGTTGATCAGCACTATGAAAGCCGTTCTCAAGCGATTGTCGACATGATCAATAAACATTTGATTGCGGATCAGGAGCAACGTAACGCCGTGATGGTGGGGACGTTTACCTTGCTCTATGACGCCAGTGTTACGCCACTTAGAGTCCAATTGCTGGACTTGCAGCAACAATTTTTAGAGCAAGTGGTCAGTTCACTGCATATTCAGTTAGATGAGCAAAAAATTCTAGAAGTGATGATTTTGCAGGGCTTAACTACAGAGTTAAAAGCGTTGAGCCAGCAATTCATTGCTTTGAAAGGTGTGATCAAAGGGCATTTGGAACTGATGGATGCAGTGATGCCGCCGATTCCACAAAATGAAAAACAGAGAGCGTTGAAATCGTGACCATGTTCACGGCCCTCAATGACTCACTCCATACATAGCAAGTTTAAACATTTACAGCATCGGGAAAATTGCATCATGATTAAAAAAGCGTTCTTATCAGTCTCTATTGTTTCGACTATTTTATTGGCAGGTTGTGATAACACCGCCAAAATTCCTGAAACAAAAAACAGCGCATCTGAGAGCACAGCCACCAAGACCATCACGATTGGCTATAGTGATTGGCCGGGTTTTGTTGCATGGCAAGTGGCAATTGAAAAAGGTTGGCTCAAAGAAGCGGGACTGAATGTTGAATTTAAATGGTTTGATTATTCATCATCGCTTTCTGCTTTTGCAGCCAATCAGCTAGATGCAGTACTGGTGACCAATGGAGATAATCTAGTCACAGCCTCTGGGGGCACTCAAGGTGTCATGATTATGGCGACAGACTATTCCGCAGGTAATGACGTGATTATTGCAAAAGATGGAATTAACAGCATTGCCGATTTAAAAGGCAAAAGTATTGCTACTGAAAAAGGCTTGGTTGACCATCTATTGCTAAGTACAGCACTGACAGATGCAAAAATTAAGACCAGTGACATTAAATTGGTCAATTCTATGACCAATGAGCTTCCACAAGTTTTTGCAAGTCCAGACATTGCTGCAATTGCGGTCTGGCAACCTGTAGCCAATCAAGCGTTGAAGTCTGTTGCAGGGTCTAAAATTATTTATAGTTCTAAAGATAAGCCAGGTTTAATTTATGACACGCTGACTGTAAATATGAGCCATCTTTCTGCCAATAAAGAAGATTGGAAAAAGATGATCCAAGTGTGGGATAAAACAGTCAAATATATTAATGACCCTGCAACACATGAAGACGCCGTGAAAATTATGTCTAACCGTGTTGGCGTTGATCCGAAACAATATGAACAATTTATTGGCGGGACGCATTTACTCGATTTGGCAGCCAATAAAACCGTCTTTAAGAAAGGTTCAGGTTTTGACTCGATTTATGGCTCAAGCTACCACGTAAACAAATTCAACGTTGAAAATGGCATTTATAAAACAGAAATGGATGTTGATGGTGCAATTTACCCAGCTTTGGTTGAAGAGTTAAAGTAAGACTTCGTAGAAACTAAAAGCCCAAGTTAACTTGGGCTTTTTTTGTATGAGTGTGTTTAAAAAGCAAAGAAAGATCTAATGTTAAATAAAGAGTAGATTTTAAGGCATGTATTTATAAATGCGTACTTTTAGAAAACACATGAATAATCACGATGCCGATAATCATAAAACTTAAACCAACAACCGCCGCAAAGTCGAGCTGCTGTTTAAAGTAAATCCAACCGACTGTAGAGATCAGGATAATGCCTGCACCTGACCACAGTGCGTAAGCTAGCCCCATAGGGATGGATTTAAACGTTAGACCTAAGAAAAAGAGTGCAATTGCATAACCGATAATGGTTAAAACGATAGGTAAAGGTGCAGTGAAACCATTGGTCGCTTTTAATGCAGAAGTCGCGAGGACTTCTGCAATCACGGCAATCAATAAATAGAGAAAAGCCATAGCTTATTAAAGCTCCCTTACGCAACCACAGTTGCATGATGCATGAGGTGATGTTGTTCTTGTTTCAGCCAATGCTGACTGTCCGCCGTGGTAGATGTTATATTTTGAAAAGTGTATTCAGGTTCATACACATCCACGACGAACACCAGCTGATATGCTTCGCCACCGATCAATTTACGCTGTATGAGGGTTTCAGTATCAAAGACTTCAAAACCGTCTAGAATGAGTTGTTGTTGAGTCGCTTGAGTGCAGCTTGAATATTGAATGAGCTGATCCTGAGTTGAAACTGATACTTCATAGCTTTCAATTTGATTTAAGTCAGAAGGACTTTGCTCCACATAAGAAAGAATCCCTAACGTGTCTATATTCTGTTGAATATGGGGTAAACGTGACTGTGCATATGCCATATGCTCACCGCAGATGATGAGACCGCCATCGAGCGAAATTTCTTGCTGCGTGGCAACATGTACGGCTTTGACTAAGCGTAGTCCTAAAAATAAACCCGTACTGGCTTGTTGACGCCAGTCTTCAACATACGCATTACTGGGTGAAAACTCCAAAATACAATTGCCAATGCTATGTAGGGTTGCAGGCTCAGGCCACTGGGTATGGTTCTGATAATTACTACTTAGCTCCCATGACAGTGATGCATTTTGTGCATCCCAATGCGTATAACCGACCCATGCTTGACGCTCTGTGATGGGTGTATCTGTTGTTGATTTGAGACGTAGGTCAATGGTGAAGCTCTTGGACTGAAACCAATACACAATCGTATTTTCATCTGTCAGACTATTGTAAAAGCTAATACTTTTACGCCGAAATGCGCCCATTAAATAGGTTGGTACATTGCCTGAAGCAGCTGTGATGGGTTTTAGTTGACTTAAAGTTTCGAATAAATTCATGGGGTGTACTCCATGTTTGACTCAATCAGACCAAAAGAATAAAGCGGAACAGCATTCTTTAAGACCAACTCACCACTGGCTACACGTTGTTTTAAATAATGAAAGGTTTGAGCCGTTTGATTAAACAAATGTTCTCCACCTGCCAGTGGCGCATATTTAGGTGGCTCATTTGTATTAATCGGTTGGATGACATAGTCATAGTCACAAGAAAAAAATAAAGGGAAGGAGTAGCGTTCTTGTTGGACTTTTTTGACCCGATGCTTGGTGGCTAAATATTTGCCATTGGACAATATTTCCATCATGTCACCAATGTTCATCACCAAGGTATTTTCAAGCAGAGGAATATCAATCCATTCACCTTGCTTAGTGAGAACTTGTAAACCGGGTGCTGTCGGCAATAATAAAGTAAAGCACTCATAGTCGGTATGTGCCCCGATGCCTTCTGCATCTGTCGCTTGAGGGTTATATGGATAGTGAATGAGGCGTAACTGGCTGGGTGCATGTTGAATATGCACATCAAAAAAGTCTTCTTTTTGCTCTAAAGCCAGCGCAAAACAGCGAAACAGTTGATGACCAATGGCTTTTAAGTGCTGATAGTACTGTGAGACATGGCGTTTAAATGCGGGATCATCTGGCCATTGCGTCGAGCCTAGTAAGGGATAATTTAATGCAGACCCTTGATAGTCATAATTCACATCATAAGATTCTTTTAAATCGTAGCTGTTACTCGAAAACTGTTCCTCACCTATAGGCACATAGCCACTATGGTTGACCGATTTGCCAATATAATTTTGCATTTTGAGTGCGTCATCTTGGGCAAAATAGTGCTTCGCGATGTCACATAACTGTGCAAATAATGCAGGTTGAAATTGATCACCTTTGAGGTAGAGAAAACCAACTTCTTTACAAGCCTGATCAAGCGCTTGAGCAACTTGCATACGATCATCTAGATTTGGGCTATTTAAAAGGCTGATATCCACCAGTGGAAGGACATATTTATCTTGCATGGTAAAATCCTCGCGTTGGCCGTCCAACAGTGCATAAAACCTAAGGGTCGTCCCTCAGGCTAGATCAATGAGTTATTTATGCGTACTAACTTGGGTCATACGTGGAATTTTGGGTAAATCTTCCAGTGCTGGATCAAGTTCTTCTTCTTGTGTATGTACTAAGAAATCGACTCGCTCTCGAAGTTGCTTAAAGGCAGGGCTGGACATC
>ERZ650300.801-NODE-801-length-18965-cov-10.392121_pt1 | contig 18965 bp, 19 predicted proteins | sample MGYA00376236_ERZ650300 | MGnify/ENA primary metagenome ERZ650300 (study PRJEB26733, sample SAMN07839303) | wastewater metagenome | biome: urban; feature: wastewater treatment plant; material: waste water | place: USA: North Carolina | collected 2016-04-28 ...
CTATATAAATTTGTTTTAAATAATCGACAAAGTGTGATATTTTATCGTTTAAAAGCTAAATGTAGTACTTTTTTGTTAGTAGAAAAATAAAAAGTATTTTTTTTTTAAATAAATGATAATTCAAACAAAAACACAAAATTTTATATAAAAATTAGCACAAAAAAAACAGAAAATCAATAAGTATTGAAGTAAACACTATTTCAAATAGTCCTGAAATAAAAAAAGCTTCTCAAATGAGAAGCTTTTTTTGTGCGGATAATAGGACTCGAACCTACACGCCTACACTTTCAATTTGGAAATTTAAACTAACTCAATAAAAACAACAAAAATAATCATAAATCCTTTTGTTTTCAGCACTCTACTACATAAATAAAAACAATATAAGAATAGAATGAAATCGAATAAAATCGAAAGAAACCTTAAAACAGTTGGGCAATGGTTGGGCAAGTTTATGAAACGTATTACAAAAATCATTATCTTTGAATTGTTCAAATATTCAACCGTTCAAAGTTCAAAAAATGGCAACTGTAAATTTTAGATTAAGAAGTAAGGCAAATAAAAACGTATCTATAAAAGTTCGTTTATCAATAGACCGAAATAATGTATTTGAATTAAATACAAGTTTTTCAATCAACCCAAAAGATTGGAGTGAAACAACAGGACTACCGAAACAAACAAATCCCGAAAACAAAATATTATCTAGTAACCTAAAAAAACTAGATTCTTTTATTACCAAAAACCTCAATACAGATTTAGGTAATGGAATTTTGATTGACTCTAATTGGTTAGAGTTAAAAATCAATGATTGTTTTAATAGAGTTATAAAAACCGATAAGGGTATATTAACAAATCATATTCAATACATAATCGATAATGCAAACACTCGCAAAGTAAAAAACAAAATTGGTTTGAGTCCTAGCACAATCAAAAACTATAACCTTTTCAAAAACATCGTTTTAGAATATCAAAAGAAGATTAAAAAACAAATCCAGTTTGTAGAGATTACAAAACCTTTTGTTGACAAATTCACAAACTGGCTTATTAATACAAAAAAATATTCTACTAACTATGCAGGGAAACAATTAGAGATTTTGAAAACGGTTTGTATTGATGCCGAAAAGAACGAAATTCCAGTTACTCCCTATTCTAAAATAATCCCATTCTTTAGAGAGAGTGACAAAGACAGATACATTCAAACCTTATCATTTGATGAACTGGAGTTAATTAAAAACATTGATTTATCAGATAGAGAACAACTCAACCGATTCAAAAAAGATAACCCCGAACTAACTAAAAATCTTTCTATAACTCCCGAAAGTTTGAACAACGTTCGCAACTGGATTTTATTAGGTTGTGAGATTGGGCAACTTGGTGGCGACTTATTGGAAATCACAAACGAAAACATTCGATATAACGGCAAAAATTATTACATCGACATCACGCAACAGAAAACAAATAAAAGTGTAACCATTGGCATAATTGCGCCTCACGTTATTGACATAATAGAAAACAACTTACCTAAAAAAATACCACACCAAAAACTAAATGAATACGCAAAAGTAATTTGCAAATTGGCTGGAATTGATGCCGTAGTTAAAGGAACAAAATTAAACACCGATACCAACCGCAAGGAATTAGGAAACTACCCGAAATATGAATTAATTTCTTCACATTGTTTCAGACGTTCTTTTGCTTCAAACTATTACAAAAAGATACCTACCGCCGTACTTATCGGAATCACAGGACATTCAAAAGAGAGTTTGTTTTTAACCTACATTAACAAACGAGAGGACAAAGACAGCAACGCCGATTTGTTTATGCAATTTTATGAGAAACTAAATAAAGACAAAACTCCCGAAATGAAAGTGTTAAAAAATGGAACAAAATAAACAACAATGTATCTAATTCGTTACATTTGCAAAAGATTAAATAATGAGAAATCTACAATTTACAGATGAGTTTTTAGAATTTATAAATGAATCTAAAACCAATGTTAAAACTAAAATAGCCTATCTATTTGAAGTAATAAAAACCCAAAAGGTTATTAATACCAAGATAGTAAAGAAATTAGTTAATACTGATTTTTATGAGATTAGAATACAAGTTGACAACGAATATCGTGTTATCGTTTTTACAATAGACCACGACAATATTAACCAAAGCAACGAAATATTGTTTTTGAATGGATTTATTAAAAAATCTACAAAGGACTACGACAAACAGATTAAAAAGGCAATTAAAATATTAGACCAATGGAAAGAATAAAAATAAACCTAGAAAAGTTAAAAAAAGAAACCCACTCGGCAAACGATTATTTAGACAATCAATACGGCAAACAGGGAACGCCCGAGCGTGAAGAATTTAACGCAAAGGCACTTTCATATTATTACGGTGAATTGATAAAAGAAAAACGCAAAGAAAAACACCTAACACAACAACAACTAGCCGACCAAATAGGCAAAGAAAGAGCCTATATTGCCAAAATAGAACAAGGCAAAACCGACTTACAACTTTCTAACTTTATGCAAATAATCAACGCATTGGGATTGTCTTTGAAAATTGGATAGTGTAAATAATTCAAGTTGCTAATTATCGTATTAAAAATACAAAGCAAAGGTTAAGTAAACCCGTTGGGTGTAATTAAATTGTTTGATATTATCAACTCGTTAAAAGATTCTAACGTATTTTTGTGAGTTTACAGATAATACAATGGAAATTAAAGGATTGTTTTTAAAAGTCGAAACTACATTTTTTGAAACTGATAAAATTTTAAGAAGCATAAAAATGCCTATTAACTATACAGATTGGCACTTATTACGATTAGAAAATGAAGGGTACACTCCTGAAGAACTGGAATTTAACAAACTCGATTATCAAGTATATTGCGCAAAAAGAAATTTAAAATCAAATATTCACAAAACAGTAGAATTATTAAATCTTTACGGAATCAACAAAAAAGAAATTGAGGAATTTGTAAATAAAAAACTGAATTTGTGATATGGTTGGGCAATGGTTGGGCAGGTTTTAAAATAAAAAACCCTAACTATTTAATAGTCAGGGTTTCAGTGCGGATAATAGGACTCGAACCTACACGCCTTGCGGCACCAGATCCTAAGTCTGGCACGTCTACCAATTTCGCCATATCCGCGACTTTGTGGGTGCAAATATAAGCATAAGTTCCAATTTTCAAAGTAAATTTTGTAAAAAAATAATAATCTATTTTTTGTACTTTTGATTTGATAAAATTAATCATCCAAATGGAAAATAGAACAAGTTACGTTCAAGAAAATAAAGAACGCTTTATCAATGAGTTAATCGAATTATTGAAAATTCCTTCCGTTAGTGCCGATACCGCTTTTTCACAAGATGTACTAGACACAGCAGAAGCCGTAAAAGTAAGTTTAGAAAAAGCAGGCTGCGATTTCGTTGAAATTTGCGAAACAGCAGGTTATCCAATTGTTTATGGCGAAAAAATCATAGATTCTAATTTGCCAACCGTCTTAGTATACGGGCACTATGATGTACAACCTGCAGACCCAATCGAATTGTGGACGTCTCCTCCTTTCGAACCCGTAATCAAACCTACAGCTATTCATCCTGAGGGAGCTATTTTTGCTCGCGGTGCCTGCGATGACAAAGGTCAAATGTACATGCACGTAAAAGCTTTTGAGTACATGATTCAAAGCAATACTTTACCTTGTAACGTTAAATTCATGATTGAAGGTGAAGAAGAAGTAGGCAGCGTCAACTTAAAAACATTTGTAGAAAACAATACCGAGAAATTAAAAAACGATGTGATTTTAATTTCGGATACGGGAATGATTTCTAATCAACAACCATCCATCACTACAGGATTACGTGGATTGAGTTATGTAGAAGTAGAAGTGACTGGTCCTAACCGCGATTTACATTCTGGTTTATACGGTGGAGCTGTAGCCAACCCAATCAATATCTTATCCAAAATGATTGCTTCGCTTCACGACGAAAACAATCACATCACCATTCCAGGTTTCTATGATAATGTTGAGGAATTATCTCTGGAAGAAAGAGCCGAAATGGGCAAAGCACCATTTAGCTTAGAAAACTACAAAAAAGCATTAGACATTAATGATGTATATGGCGAAACAGGCTACACCACGAATGAGCGTAACTCTATCCGTCCCACTCTAGATGTAAATGGAATCTGGGGAGGTTATACAGGAGAAGGCGCCAAAACGGTCATTGCCAGCAAAGCTTATGCAAAAATATCGATGCGTTTAGTACCTAATCAAGATTGGGAAGTGATTACCGATTTGTTCACCAAACACTTTATAAGTATTGCTCCAGCTGGCGTGAGTGTTGTAGTAAAACCGCATCACGGTGGCCAAGGTTATGTTACTCCAATCGACAGCATTGGTTACCAAGCCGCGAATAAAGCCTATACCGAAACCTTTGGTGTACCAGCCATTCCGGTTCGTTCTGGAGGTAGTATCCCAATTGTAGCCTTGTTTGAGAAAGAATTGAAAAGCAAAACCATCTTGATGGGATTCGGTTTAGACTCCGATGCGATTCATTCACCAAACGAACATTTCGGGATTTTCAATTACCTCAAGGGAATCGAAACCATTCCACTTTTCTATAAATATTTTGTAGAATTGAGTAAATAAATACTCTTTTCATACCAACATCCGCTCCTTCATACTTGATTGAGCGGATTTTTTTTTGGGGCGTAACCCGCAGAAAAAGCGGGTCGGGTCATCCGCTATATCTTTTTGGGCCCTCGCCGAAAAAGCGCGTCCCCAAAAAGGATGCCGCTTCTACCCCTTACGCAAAACCGTTTCTAAACCACTCATTGCAAAAAAGTTAAACATTTTGTTGCACATATTATTTTTTATTCTACATTTGTAGAGCAATGTATTATTCTGTAGAGCAATGACAAAACCAATCTTACTATTTGTACTGTATCTTTTATGTAGTTGCCAAGTACAACACATTAATCAAAAGAAAGATAAAAAAATGCACGGCAAATGGATTGAAGAATATACTTTGGACACTATTCGATACCAATCTATTGGAAGATACAAAGAAGGAGAACCAGTTAAAAAATGGAAATACTATGCCAATGGCAAAATCATCAAAAAGGAAACCTATAAAAAAGAGTATTGTAAAGTACGCTTTTACCACCCGAATGGAGCGCTTCAAGCCAAAGGAATTACAAAGTTGATTGAAAAAGGGAAAGACATTCATTGGTTTTACTCCGGCCAATGGGAGTATTACGACACCAAGAAAGATTTAATCATCACCCGTTTGTACGACAAGGGAGAACTTATCTCAGAAAAAGAAATAAAAAACACAAAACAATAAACCATGCAACAACTAACCAACGCCGAAGAACAAGTCATGCAGCATTTGTGGCAACTCGAAAAAGCCTTTATGAAAGACCTACTCGAAGCCTACCCAGAACCAAAACCTGCTACAACAACGATTGCTACCTTATTAAAAAGAATGATTGACAAGCAATTTGTAGCTTACAAAGAATATGGCAACTCTAGAGAGTATTACCCATTGATTGACAAAAACGATTATTTCTCTAAACACGTCAATGGACTAATTAGTAATTTCTTTAATAATTCAGCTTCTCAATTTGCTTCGTTTTTTACCAAAGAAACAAACTTAACCGCCAAAGAACTGGAGGAATTAAAAAAAATCATCGATAACGAAATCCAAAAAAAGAAATCATGATACAGTACTTGCTAACTTCAACTATCGCTGCCACTATCCTATTGGTAGTATATCAGCTTTTTCTAGAAAAGGAAAAAATGCACCGTTTTAATCGGTTTTACTTGTTGCTTAGCTTGATTTTTTCGCTTCTAATTCCTTTTATTTCGATTGAAATTATTGAAGAAATCACTACTCCTGTAGCTGAACCAATTCCGATGAGCTTTTCAGGCGGAACCATGGTAATTGCAGAAGAAACTAATTATCTGGAACAAACACTATGGGGTATTTATATCTTTGTAACTGCAATTCTGCTTTTTAGATTTACTCGAAATATTATCACTTTTTATCAATTAAAAAAGAATAACACAACACTTTCGTTTCAAAACGCAACTTTAGTATTGCTTCAAGAACACGTGTTACCGCATACTTTTATGAATTCTATTTTCATCAATGAATCGGAATACCAAGAACGCAAAATTGAAAAAGAATTGTTTGCACATGAATTGACCCATGTCAATCAAAAACACACCTTAGATGTTCTATTTATAGAATTGGTAAAAACCATCTTTTGGTTCAATCCTTTGTTTATTTTGTACAAAAAAGCCATACAACTTAATCATGAATTCCTAGCCGATGAAAAAGTAGTGCAATCGTACAAAAACATCCCATTTTATCAATCGCTATTGTTATCCAAAGCGAGTTGTAACCCGCCTTTGTACCTAGCCAGTAATTTAAATTTTCAAGTCACCAAAAAACGCTTTCTTATGATGAGTCGAAATTCTTCCAAACGAATAATACTTGGTAAACAGCTAGGGCTTTTACCTATTTTTACGGCACTTTTCTGTTATTTCTGTATCGATAGTGTTGCACAAGTACAAGCAACAAAAGCAACAAATACAAAATATACTACTGCAACAAGTAACGACAGAGATATTTACTACGCAGGTGTTTTAGTTAATGTTACTGACAAAAAAAGAAACATCACCTTCTCCAAAAAATACGAAGATTTGACTTTGGAAGAAAAAAATAGGTACTTATCCTATACTCCTAAAAAATACTCAAAAAAAATCCCTACAAAGGCAGAATTTGAAGATTTCAAAAACAATAAAAAATATGCCATCTGGATTGACGGTATTCACGCCAACAATAGTCATTTAGAGGTCTATTCACCAGATAAAATTGCCTATTTTACAGGAAGTTTTGTTCATAAAAATGCTAGAAGCAAAAAATTCCCTCAGCCTTTTCAGTACAATTTCTATACTGAGGCCTATTATGATAAACATTTAAAAAATGCACATAAAAAGTTTTCTGGTAAAAGCATTAACATTACCGTGCCTGAGCCAAAAAAAACGACTCAAATACAAAAAATTTCGTCAAAAGAAGAGCCACTTTCAAATCTTAAACCTACAAAAATAATTGAAAATGCTACTTCTGCACCAAATAATGACGTTTATACAGTAGCAGGTGTAACTGAACATCCGGATTTTCCTGGAGGAATGAAGAAGTTTTACCAATTTGTTGCAAATAATTTTCAAATCCCAATTGATTTGAAAGGGAACGGCAAAATATACATCAAATTTATAGTCGAAATAGACGGTAGCATTACAAACGAAGAAATTTTAAAAGATGTCGGATTTGGCACTGGCGAAGAGGCAATTCGCGTAATCAAACTTTCTCCAAAATGGATTCCCGCTAAAAAAGACGGTGTTCCTGTTCGAGTGCAATATAGCTTACCTATAACATTACAACAAGGTTGATTTAACTTCTAAACCTAAAAAAACAATGCTTCCTCCTAGCCCCGGGAGAAGCGGCATACTTTTCCTTTTTTCTTTAAAAAGGAAAAGATATAGCGTATCACGGGACGATGCTTCCAAAAAAAGCCTAATGCTGTTGCTACTAAATAAAAAAAAACCGCTTCTCTTCAAGTACAAGTTTAGAGAAGCGGTTAACAAATAAACTCAAAAAAAATTAAAATTAAAAAGAAAACTAATTGAAGACTTTATCTGGATTGTAGCCCATATATGGCATGGCTTGTTCATTAAAAACAACGCCGTATGATTCTAATTCTTTCAGGATGGGTTCGTAAACTTCTTTTTGAATAGGAAGTTGAACACCGCTAGTTTGTATTTTACCATTTAAAATCAATAAAGTGGCCATTGCTACGGGAAGCCCAACTGTTTTTGCCATAGCCGTGTACATTTGGTCATCGCCAATACATACCATTTTGGAATCGATTTGAGAAGTTATTCCATTCCATTCGTAACCAAATTTGTGGTACATAACTATCATATCTTTATCCTCGGGTTGTAAGGTCCAACTATCAGAAAGAATTTTTTCTAAAATTTGAGCGGGTGTGGCATTTTTTAAACCAACCTTTTTGATTCGGCTAAACAAATCTAATTCTACTAACTTATCCCACATAATATCGTCTTGGTCTATTTTGAGAATGTGTCGCATCTTTAGTTCAACCGAATCAGTAGGGTGATAAGGCAAAAAGGAATTCACAAACTGTCGATAGGTCATTGCTTCTGAGCCTTCCATTACGTAACTATCATCGGTCATTCCTAATTGCACAAACATATTCCAAGCTTTAGAGAATCCTACTCTGCGAATAGTACCTCTATATAAAGTAAGCACATCATCTAATCCGTACACCGAACGATATTTTAAAGAATCTCGATTAGAATAAGCTTCGAATCTGCCGTAGCCTTCGACTTCTAAAAACTCGGTTCTGCGAAATAAATTGCAATACGGTATGTATTTGTAAGCGCCTTCTTGAATGAATTTGGCTGCACCACCTTGACCTGCTAACACCACATTTCTTGGTGCCCATGTAAATTTGTAATTCCAAATATTGGTATCCGATTCTGGAGCGACCAATCCGCCACAAAAAGACTCGAAAAGAAGCATTTTCCCTCCTTTTTCTTTGATCTCATCGATAACTTTCATCGCACTCATATGATCGATTCCAGGATCCAAACCAATTTCGTTCATAAAAATGAGTCCTTTGGCTTTCGCTTCTGCATCCAAAGCTTGCATGGCTTCACTGATATAAGAGGCCGTAACCATATGTTTTTGGAACAAAATACAATCTTTAGCAACTTCTATATGCAAATGCGCTGGCAACATAGAGATAACGATTGTTGCTTTTTGAATCGCATCTTGTCTTTGTTGCGCATTAAATATATCTAAAGCTATTGGAGTCGCATTAGGGTGGTTGTTGGTTTTTTTCTGAGCCAATTCAAGCGATAAATCTCCAATTATGAGATGTAATTGCTCTTTTTCTGACTTTGCCATTAAATATTGAATCAATGACGAGGCTGATCTACCTGCTCCAATAATGAGTATAGTTCTCATAAAAATATGATTATTTAACACAAACATACTCTTTAGTTGTATTCATAACAAATAGATTATGTTAAAACACAAAAAAAATAAAAATAAAACAGAAATAACCCTTTTTGTTTGAAATGTAATAAATACTTTTGCAGTAGATTCTAATTAGGAACTATGAGCAAAAAAGTAATTTCGACTGCTGCCCTTTTAGGAATGATTGCTATCATTTTAGGAGCCTTTGGCGCACACGCCTTAAAAAAAGTACTTTCAACAGAGCAACTTGTTACCTTCGAAACGGGAGTTCGCTATCAAATGTACCATGCTTTATTCCTGCTATTCATTGGTTTGAATACATCGTTATCTGAAAAATCTAAAAAAATCATTTATTATTTTACCGTAACTGGAGTTCTTTTATTCTCAGGCTCCATCTATTTTTTAGCCACCAACAACTTAACTTCTTTCGATTTTACTAAAATCGGTTTTATAACTCCCATTGGAGGACTCTTCCTCATTCTAGCCTGGACTGTTTTGTTATTTGACTTTTTAAAAAACGATAAAAAGAAAATATAAAACAAAAAAGGGTATTTAAAAATTAATTTATACTTTTACAGCGAACAAATAAAAACTAACTACAATTTTATGGACACTAACACCCTTTTTACGAAATCGATTTCGTTAGAAAAATTAGGAATTGAGAATGCCAAAATTCAGTATCAATTAACTCCAGATGAATTACACGATTTAACAATTGCTTCAGGTGAAGGAATGGAAAACTCCACAGGAGCCTTAGCCATCAATACAGGGACATTTACAGGTCGCTCACCTCAAGATCGTTTTATTGTAAAAGATAGCATTACCGAAGACAAAGTATGGTGGGGAAAAGTAAATATCCCTTTCGAGCCAGCTGCTTTTGATGCTTTATACAAAAAAGTAACGGCTCACTTATCTAACAAAGAAGTTTTTGTAAGAGATGCTTATGTATGTGCCGATGCTAATTATAAATTGAATGTTCGTGTAGTAACCGAAACACCTTGGGCAAACTTATTTTGCTACAATATGTTTTTACGACCAACTGAACAAGAATTAGAAAGCTTTACTCCAGAATGGACTGTGGTTTGTGCTCCAAGTTTTGAGGCCAATCCAGCAGTTGACGGAACACGTCAGAGTAATTTTGCTATTTTAGATTTTACTAAAAAAATTGCACTTATCGGAGGCACAGGGTATACAGGAGAAATGAAAAAAGGAATTTTCTCTGCATTGAACTTTATCTTGCCTGTTTACAAAAATACGTTACCAATGCACTGTAGTGCCAATGTGGGTAAAAATGGAGATACTGCAATCTTTTTTGGTCTTTCAGGAACAGGAAAAACAACTTTATCTGCCGATCCAGAAAGAAAACTAATTGGGGATGACGAACACGGTTGGACAAACGAAAATACTGTTTTCAACTTTGAAGGAGGTTGTTATGCCAAAGTAATCAATTTATCAGAAGAAAATGAACCAGATATCTTTAGAGCCATCACTAGAGGAGCTATTTTAGAGAATGTTGTCTTTAAAGCAGGAAGCAACGAAGTAGATTTTGATGATGTTTCTATTACACAAAACACTCGAGTAAGCTACCCAATTACACATATCGACAATATTCAACCAGGGTCTATTGGTAAAAATCCAAAGAATATTTTCTTTTTAACGGCTGATTCTTTTGGAATTATTCCTCCAATATCAAAACTTACTCCAGGTCAAGCGGCTTACCACTTTATATCTGGTTATACTGCAAAAGTAGCAGGAACAGAAGCAGGAGTAACAGAACCACAACCTAATTTTTCAGCATGTTTTGGTGCACCATTTATGCCATTACATCCTACAAAATATGCCGAGATGTTAAGCAAAAAAATGAAAGACGCCAATGTTACCGTATGGTTGATCAACACAGGATGGACAGGTGGTGCTTATGGAACAGGAAGCCGAATGAAATTAAAATACACTCGTGCTATGATTACTGCTGCATTGAATGGTGAATTGGATGCGGTTCCGTTTGTAAATCATGACGTATTTGGAATTGCCATTCCACAAGAATGTCCAAATGTTCCAGCCGAAATCTTAAATCCAAGAAATACTTGGGAAGACAAAGCATTATATGACGTAAAAGCAGTTGAACTAGCTCAAAAATTCAAAGCAAACTTTGAAAAATTTGAAGAATTTGCCAACGAAGAAATTCTAGCTGGTGCTCCAAAAGCATAAAAATTACCAAAACAAAACCAAAATAAACCAACCAAAACGAAAAGAGCTGTTCCGCAAAGAACAGCTCTTTTTTTATTACAAACAAAGACCGTTATTTTTTATGCTTATCGATAGCTTCTTGAATGATTTTCCAATCATAAAAATGAAACGTTTTTCCGTTGCTCATAGCTACAAATAATCCTTTATCGAATGGTTGACCGAGATTAATAGCTGTAACATCGGCACCATCGCATTCTATGGTAGAAGTTGGAATTTCTGCTAATAGTTGATAGTCATTAGGATTGCCATTACTTCCTTCTCTTGGATACACCATAAAGGAATTGGCTTGCTGATTGGAAACCAAAATGTATCCCGTAGTAGCAGAAGATTTGTATATGGCCATTCCTTCATGATCGGATTTAAAATCTTTCTGTCCAAACAACGCTAATTCTTGATTGTCATTTAATGCAGGATCAGCTTTGTATTTTCTAATTCCAAATTGCTCGTCACAATAATAAACTGCTCCCAATTCGTTATCTACTGCAATGGCTTCGATTTCCTTTTTCCCACTGTAGGCTCCAAATTTACGCACCAAAGTAGCTTCTACTTTTGCATTCGAAGTTCCTTTCAATTCATATTGCCATAAATAAGAACCTGAAGGTCCCGATTTTCTACCTACAATGGCAAATACAGCTTTATCTGATGGACGTGTATAAATTGCAATTCCCATTGGGTCTCTTTCCAATTCCCCTTCAAAAACAGGAATACCACCGTTATCCAAAGGCTTCAAGTCGGGCAGGCTAAAAATGCGAATTTTATTCGTTTCACGTTCTGTTGTTACTGCAATATCAGTCAATACACCATCAATTTGTAAACCATAGGCAATATCCACATTATTAGGTCTCTTGATGGTTTCTGATTTTTTTATGATTTTGCCTTGTAAATTGAACACATACAAACCACCATCAGTATCTTTATCTGTACCAATAACAAGACTTTCTTGAGGATTTGTTGGATGAATCCAAATGGCTGGATCATCGGTATCATGCAAAACGGTTTCGGTTACTACTGTTGGTTTAAGTCCATCTTTTCGCAAAGGCGCTAATGAACTGGAACAAGATGTTGCAAAAGCGGCAACCACTATCAAACTAGTATATTTATTCATTTTTTACTTTTTTTTATCAATATTCGTTTTAAAAATCACATTGCCCTCGGCATCGACAACTTGCGCCACTAATTGGTCTTTGGTTACAGAAAAAGTCATAAATCCAGCTTTTTCAGCCCAAAACAAAGTCCCTTCACGAGTTCCAGAAGGTCTTACTTCGCAGGCAGAGCCCGACAAAAACTGAGTAGTGTAACGATTTTTGGGTTTAATAATTTGCAAATCGTGTTCGTGTCCACAGAAATAAGCATCTACTTTATAAGTATCAAAAATAGTAGCAAATTTACTTTCAAAACTCTTAGTCTCTGGACTGTCTTTTCTTTTGCCTCCACTATATAAGGGATGATGTCCCACGACTATTTTCCATTTAACCACATCATCTTTCGTTTCCAACTCCCTAATTAGCCATTTTTTTTGTGCTGTGGTATCTTGCGCTATAAGATTATCGTACATATCCGTACCTTTTTTATAATAGCTGTCTATAAATGGCGAAGTATCCATAACCAAAAGTAAGAGTTTATTACCATCTTCTAATTCAATCATCTTTTTGTAATAGGTTGAAGGCAGATGCCAACGTCTACTTACATTGGAATAGTCAATTTGGGCTTTTAAACTGCCTCTGTAATCATGATTCCCTAAAGTAACATACCAATCGTTTTGCAAACTGTAATCCGTGTAAACCGATTCAAAAGAAGCCATCCACGAATAATCCTGCGTACTTCGAACACCATTGGGATAAAAATTATCTCCTACTGTAATCACAAATTTAGAATCGAGAGTAGCAGCCGCTTTTCCCATTTGGGAAGCTACTTCCTTTTGGTAAAACTGCCCGTAGCGGCCAAAATCTCCCATCAATAAAAAATTCAAGCTCTTAGCGGATGGTTGCAATTGAGACAAATAACCTCCGGTATAACCCGACAATTCTCTTTGGGCTGGCGTTTGCGCACAAAGCAATTGTGCTACAAACAAACAAAATAGTATTCTCTTCATTCCTCTAAATTAAAAAAAACAAACAGGAAAGACTTCCTGTTTGTTTAACAAAACACCTACTGACAACAAACTACAAGTCAAACTTCAAGCCGAAATTATATCGAGCTTGATAGTACTCGACTTGTTTGGTATTCGCAACCACGCCTTGATAATAACGCAATGGTTGGTTGGTCAAATTATTCGCTTCTGCAAAAATTCGCAATTTTGAAGTTATCTTAAATGAGGCATTAGCATCTAAAAAGAACTGCTTGTCATAATAACTATCATTGTATGCCTCAGAACCTAATTCGTCTAAATAATCTGAGGTAAAATTAGTAGAAATTCTAGCCGAAAAACGTTTGTTTTCCCAAGACAAAGAACCGTTAAACATATGAGGTGCAGTTCCTGGCAAGCTGATATTTTTACGTTCATTTCCATCTTCGTCAGCAATTCCTTTGGCTTCTGAATTGGTGTAAGTATAATTCAAGTAGATACCAAATCCTTTCAAGAAATCACCTGGTAAAAAGTCTAGCTGACGCTGAAAAGCCACTTCAAAACCAAAAACGTTTACTTTGTCTCCATTTTTTGGCTGAATGAATGACCAATTTTCACCTGTTGGAATTGGATTTGCCTGACTTGGAAAATCTTTTGCAAACTTCTCGGTGGTATATTGATTATCACTAAAATTATAAATGAAATCATCTAACTTTTTATAAAAAACACCTCCTGAAATGATTCCGACAGATTTGAAGTAATTTTCTACCATCAAATCATAATTATTAGAAAAGGTCACATCCAAGTTTGGATTTCCAGCGGCAATTTCTCTATCAGCAGCAATATTATTTACATAAGGCGCTAAGGCATAATAATCAGGTCTTGCCAAAGCTGTAGTCGCAGCCGCTCTAATAACTAAATCTTTGTTGGCTTTGTATTGTAAGGTTAAACTAGGCAAAAGATTAGTATACGAATTGGTATTATTGATTTGACCTTCTAAAGTTTCTTCATCTAATACTCGGTTTCCTGTATAATCGATTTTAGTATTTTCTAAACGAAATCCTAGAACCATAGAAAGTTTATCATTAAAATCCTGGTCCCATCTTAAGTAAGTTGCATAAATTTTCTCTTTGGCATTGTAATTTACCGTCAAAAACTCGGCAGGATCTTCTTCTTTATCAAACAAAGAAGCATTGTTCAAATCCAATTTTCCTAAGTAAGCTGCCGAAGCAAATGTTCCAGGGATGTATTTGGCACCCGGATTGAATCCTTTCCCATCAAAAGTAACCGTACTTACATCGGTCAAAAGTTCCATACCGCTGTTCACTGGCTCGTAGGCAAAAAACTTATTGTCTCTTGATTTCTCTTTAATTCTTAATCTTAAACCTGCTCTAAGTCTTCCTTTTTGAGAAGGAACTACAGTAAACGGTACACGAATATTAACTTTTGCTCCAAACTCACTTTCGCTAGTATCGTTTGTATTTTCGGTAACCGAATTAAATTTGAATTTAGAGATAGATTCACCTGAAGTAGTCAATAATGGAAATTTACTTTCAGAAAAATCTTGAGTCATATCCACTCCTTTTTGACGATACTCAATATATCGCTCACCTGGACGGTATTCTCTTGCTTTAGAGTAATTAGCTGACCAATCTAAATCAAGTGACGACTTGATTAAATGTTCTCCTCTTAAAGAATAGTTCTGAACGCGTTGATCTTCAAATCTTCGGTTTTCATTTCTATTATTGTCAACTCCACCTTTAGTTTGGCGTCTTACTCTTCCTTCATAACCAATAATTTTTTGGGTATCCACTGCATCATAAACCGCTTCGATATCGTCATAGGTAGTTCTGAATCGGTTTTCTTTATCATCTCTCCAATTGTAGATTGCGTTCGCAAAAATGGAATTATTATCGTCAAATTTATAATCTAAAGCCAAAGAAGAACTTCTTCTAATTCTTTGTACATCATATTTTCTAATTTCTGCAGCTTGTAGAAATTCATTACCGAATTCATCTTTTACCCATTCGTTTTCGATGTTATCCGATCCATAATCTACATTATTGTAAGAAGCACTTAAAACTGCTCCAAGTTTAGCATCAAAAAAACGATTACCATATACCAAACCAGCAGTGTAACTACCTTTTTCACGAATTGGCAAATACCCGCCCGCCAATGTTGCAGAAATACGCTCTTTATTTGGCGTTGCTCTCGTAATTAAATTCACAGAACCACCAATCGCATCAGCATCCATATCAGAAGTAAGCGTTTTGTTTACCTCGATAGTAGAAATCATATCCGATGGAATCAAATCCATTTGTACATTACGATTGTCTCCTTCGGCAGAAGGAATCCTGTCACCATTCAAACTCACTGAATTCAAAGATGGCGCCAAACCTCTAATGATAATGTTTCTAGCTTCACCTTGATCGTATTGCATAGTCACACCCGAAACTCTTTTTAAGGCATCACCTATATTAGCATCTGGAAAACGTCCTACTTGATCAGAAGAGATTATGTTACCAATGTTTTTATTGTTTTTTTGTTGGTTCAATGCCTTCGCTTGTCCTTTTAAGATATCACCAACCACCACTTCATTCAATTCTGTTCCAGCAGCTTTTAGACTAAAATCAATTACAGCATTCTTTCCTTCGCTAACTTGTACTTCATTGGTGATAGAAGCGTACCCTATATATTTAATTTGAAGACTATAATTTCCTGGGGATACATTTAAAAATTCATAGCGTCCAGTATAATCAGTAACAGCATATTTATTCATACCAACTATTTGTACCAAAGCTCCTGGCAAAGGCAACTTATCATCGACATCAACAACTTTTCCAGAAATCACCCCTTTTTGAGCCTGAGAAAATAGAAAAGTAAAGAAAAACAGCAACAGTAATTTTGTTTTCATACAAGTATTTAATTTAATGGTTGAAATGCAAAACTAAGCCGAATGATTTAACACAATTTTACGCAGGTTTTAACAATTTGTTACGATTCAACCAAGCTAGCTTACTTTCGTAACACAATCCTAACACAGCTATAACTTAGTTACAACATAGCCGTAACATAAGCTCAAAATGAACAAAAAAGCCTTGTGGTAACTAAAATACAATCAGTAATTTATCGTTTGAATCATTTTTGGCGTTAAATTTGTACTCATCAATCAAAAAATCAATCAATCATGTTACAATCCTTTTTTATTTTATGTTCAGGAGCTGACAAAAACCTGCTTGAAGGTTGCTCCCAAGGCGAAAAAACCAAATTTGTGGGTATTGGAGCCACCGTGTTTTTTACAGCTGTGATGGCTTTTTTGGCGAGTGCCTATGCCCTTTTTACTGTTTTCGATAGTGTATATCCAGCAATCGCTTTTGGGCTAGTTTGGAGTTTACTTATTTTTAACTTGGACCGATTTATTGTATCGACCATTAGAAAAAGAGACAAGCTAAGTGCCGAATTTTTGCAAGCTACTCCACGTATTTTATTGGCAATCATCATTGCGATTGTGATTTCAAAACCCTTAGAAATTAAAATCTTCGAAAAAGAAATCAACACGGTGCTTTTGAAAGAGAAAAATGCGATGGCCTTGAAAAACAAAAAAGAAGTCGCTGATTATTTCAAAACCGATTTGGATAAAAACAAAGCCGAAGTAGATAAGTTAAAACTAGAGATTTCTACTAAAGAGAAAGAAGTCAATACCTTGTATGAAACGTACATTAAAGAAGCCGAAGGAACGGCTGGCACCAAAAAACTAGGTAAAGGTCCTGTCTTTAAAGAAAAAATTGCCAAACACGATTTGTCTAAAAAAGAATTGGATACCTTACAAAAAACCAATTTGGCTAAAATTGCCGTTCTAGAAAAAGAAAACAAAAAATTGGAAGCCGATTTGGATAAAAAGGTGACTCAAACCCAACCTATTATTGATGGTTTTGATGGACTAATGGCGAGAATCAATGCTTTGAATAGTTTGCCTTGGTTGCCTTCTTTTTTCATAATGCTACTGTTTTTGGCCATAGAAACTTCGCCAATTATTGCCAAATTATTATCTCCCAAAGGCGAATATGATTACAAACTAGAAGACCTCGAAACTGCGCTAAAGGCGACAATAGAACAAGATAAATACCAACGCACTCTTTTGGTACAAACCAGCTCCAGTATGCACGACAAAGTATATGCGGATATTGCAGAAGATAAAAAACTGTATGAATTGCAACGAAAAAACGCAACAGATTTATTGGAATTACAATCGAATACTTTTGTGGAAAAGCAAAAAAGTACTTTGTAATCTACTATAATCTCACAAAAAAACGTCCTTACGGACGTTTTTTTTTATGTGAACAGTAAAACATTAATTACATCTGACTCAAGATTTCTTTCTTGAAGGCATCGTACTCGCCTTGTAGAATCAAACCGTTATCTAATAGCTTTTTATAGTTTTGCAATTTGGCAAACAATTCTTCTTGGTTCAAACCGGCACTAGAAACAGGCTCTGATTCGGTTACAAAACTAGCCTCGTGAGTGGTTGCTGCTGGCATAATCTCAGCAAAATTTGTTACTTCCTCAGTTTCTACTTCTTCAATAATTTCAGCTTCGGGAGTAATTACTGCATCGGCGATTGGAGTGGTTGCTCCATTTTTCAAACTATCCAATTGTTCTTTTGCATAAGTGTAAATTTTGCGCGCTTGAATTTTTGGAATGTAGTCAATCGTTACTTGCAATTCTGTTTTGGTAGAGAAAGTAAACTCTGAGCCTAAAATATTTTCTTTTACAAAAGCACCATCTACCTCATCCCAAGTGTAATCAATAAAATGCATCGAAAGTCCTAAGTTTTTGGGTTGGCAAATGATAATTCTTTTATTGGTCAAAACGATACTATCTGGTAAAACAGTCAAAGCGGGTTTCTTTTGAACCGCAATATAACCTACCTCTTCGTTTTTCATTAAGATATCATTCAATTTAGCCGTTACTTTCTCGATTGCCTTTGGGTCTTGCTCTTCGTTTAAAAACTTTTTGATTTGTTCTTTCATTATAATACTATGTTACTAGAATAATTATTTTTTTGTTTATCAAAACCTTATTAAGGTTAGTATTAAAATACCTTAACAAAAGTAATGCCTAAATTGGATAGTCCGTTTTTGCATACCATAACTTCATCAAAATATAATAATTACTAAAAGTAGTTGAAAGTTTTTTTTAAAACAACCATTAGTCTCAAAAAAAAATCTTACAAAAGAATGTCGTAATATCTTAATTTTTAATAACTTAGATAGAAATTATCCTCGAATCTTATGGAAGAATTAAAAATTTTCATAGTTGAAGACGACCCTTTCTTTGGAGAAACTTTAAAATACCATCTAAAGTTAAATCCAGATTTTACGGTTTTTCTATACGGGTCTGCAAAAGAATGTCTTAATAATTTACATCAAAAACCCGATATCATTTGTCTTGATTTTGGACTTCCTGATATGACGGGTGATATATTGCTAAAGCGCATTAAGGAAATCAACAACAGCATTCCAATAATATTTAATTCAAGTTGCTAGTTATCGTATTAAAAATACAAAGCAAAGGTTAAGTAAAT
>ERZ650300.804-NODE-804-length-18888-cov-10.658472_pt1 | contig 18888 bp, 15 predicted proteins | sample MGYA00376236_ERZ650300 | MGnify/ENA primary metagenome ERZ650300 (study PRJEB26733, sample SAMN07839303) | wastewater metagenome | biome: urban; feature: wastewater treatment plant; material: waste water | place: USA: North Carolina | collected 2016-04-28 ...
TCAATGATGCCATCTTGACCATGTGTAGTATAAGGATCAAGAGCAACATCAGTGATCACACCTAGTTCAGGAAAGTACTCTTTCAGCGCCCGGACTACTCGCGGAACTAGTCCGTCATCATTATAAGCTTCTTCCGCCAGCAGGCTTTTTTGCTCGGCTGGAATGACAGGAAATAATGCAATCGCTGGGATGCTTAAGCGAACCAATTCTTCTGCTTCTTTGAGCAAGAGATCGAGAGACAAGCGCTCAATACCCGGCATGCTGCTGATGTTTTCTCTGCGATTTTCGCCATCTAATACAAACATTGGATAGATCAAATCATCCACACTCAGCCGATTTTCACGAACTAAACGACGGCTAAAGTCATGTTTACGAACACGGCGGGGACGACGAAGTGGAAAAGAAGATGCGATAAATTGCGGCATGAGAACTCCTGAGGCAAAGGATTTAACGGCGGGAAATTTTCCACCAACCATTGAACCAACAAATAACACTAATGGTTAGGCCAGCCGTTGCTAACTGTTCATGAGTTGGCAGTAAAATAATACTGCCTAGCAACAATGCAGCTCCGATCCCCAGCAGATACCGGGATTGGGCGTGACGTCGATGTTGCTGATGATATTGCTGATACAGCCCTTTCACCATGTGTTGCTGATGCTGAACTTGTGTCAGCGTGTCGTAAATCAGATCGGGCATATCGGGTAATTTTTCAGCCCAGAACGGCGCTTTCTCTTTAATCGCTCGCCATGCTGCTTGTGGCCCAATTTGCTGACGCATCCAGTGTTCCAGAAATGGCTTAGCGGTTTGCCACAGATCTAATTGTGGATAAAGCTGACGGCCCAATCCTTCAATATAAAGCAGGGTTTTTTGCAGCAACACGAGCTGTGGTTGCACCTGCATATTGAAACGACGTGCGGTGTTGAACAAATTCAGCAGCACATGGCCAAATGAGATTTCCGCCAGTGGTTTAGCAAAAATCGGCTCCAGCACAGTGCGCAGTGCGGATTCAAATTCTTCCAACTTCGTTTCTGGCGGCACCCAGCCTGATTTCACATGCAATTCAGCGACTTTTCGGTAATCGCGGTTAAAGAAGGCGAGGAAATTCTCGGCCAGATAACGTTTATCCTGGCGGTTTAGTGTACCGACGATGCCACAATCAATGCCGATCCATTGCGGATCGTGGGGGCGATCATAGGCAACGAAGACATTACCGGGGTGCATATCGGCGTGGAAAAAACTGTCGCGGAAAACCTGAGTAAAAAAGACTTCCACTCCACGTTCCGCTAACAATTTCAGATCGGTACCATTGGCTTCGAGCGCAATACGATCCGAGACTGGAATACCGTAGATCCGTTCCATCACCAGCACATTTTCCCGGCAATGATCAGGGTAAACGTGTGGTACATACAAAAGAGGCGAATTTTCAAAATTCCGTCGCAGTTGAATGGTATTAGCGGCTTCACTCATCAGATTGAGTTCATCTAATAAGGTGCGGCGGTATTCTTCTACGACCTCTACCGGGCGTAAGCGGTTATTGGGTAGTAGTCGGGTGATGATCCGGGCGCATAAACGCATTAAGCGGATATCATCGTTAATAATGGGTTTGATATCCGGACGGATCACTTTAATGACGACGTCGGCATTATTTTCTTTCAGACGTGCGGTATGCACCTGCGCGACAGACGCTGAGGCGAGCGGAATGGGATCGAATTCAGAAAATAATTCTTCAATTGGATGCCCTAACGCGCGTTCAATCAGTTTACGGGCCAGTTCCCCGTCAAACGGGGCAACACGATCTTGTAGCTGAGCTAACTCTTCCGCCAGATCGGGGGGTAATAAATCTCGTCGAGTCGATAACATTTGGCCAAATTTAATAAAAACTGGGCCGAGTGTTTCGAAAGCATGGCGCAGACGTTGGCCGCGTGATTGTGTTGGATAGCGATTACGCAACCAGAATAACGAACGACGCAACAATCGTACTGGCCATGGCTGCCACTGGTGCGGAACCAGCTCATCGAGGCCGTGGCGTAATAGTTCACTGCCAATAGTATAAAAGCGTCGCCATTCGCTAAAAATCATTGTGCACTCCGCTGAAACAATTGCTCGGCGCGTTGCAGCAGTTGTTCACTGTCATGTACCAATGCGCCAACATCATCGCAAAAAGCGGCCAGTTGTAATGGCCCTGGTGCGAGTTGCCACTCTTCGGTAATGGCTTCGCGTAGATCTTGCTGACTTAGTTGCCACTGTTGCGCGGCACATTTTTGTATTTTCTTGGCACCACGGAATAGCCAGTGTGCTAATACATCTCCAGTGTAAGCAGAAAGCTGCTCTTCCCAGTCGATCTGCAATTCACTGAATAAATGGCTAAAAGCATGAAACAAGGCTGGGTCACCTTGTAGATCAAGACGTTCTTCGCGGATATAACGACTCAGATTTTCCGGTTGCCGTAAGACTTGTAAGCCCTGCCATTTCAGATTGAGACTGGCATGAGCCGGGTGTTCATAAGCGGCTAAAACATCGACCTGATGGGATGAAAACATCAGCCAGATCGCGGGAATACCTTGCAGCTCCAGCTTCAGCACTTTGCCGTACAGCGGTTTGCTGCGCTCACGAGAGCGAGGGTCGAGCGACAATAGCTGGTTCAATCCTGTTTCGAGCAAAGCACCCAGCGCGGTGCTCAGAGGGGACAGAGACATGCGTTATTCCCGTGATCTTTTTAGAATTTGAAGCCGCGGTGCAAAGCCACTACACCTTGGGTCAGGTTGTGATAGGTCACTTGCTCAAAACCAACCGTTTCCATCATGGCTTTCAGCGTTTCCTGATCTGGGTGCATACGGATTGATTCTGCCAGGTATTGGTAACTGTCGCTGTCTTTTGCGACCAGTTGCCCCATTTTCGGCAACACTTTGAATGAGTAGAAGTCATACAATTTGGACATGACGACATTGGTCGGTTTGGAAAATTCTAGCACTAACAAGCGTCCGCCTGGTTTCAGTGCACGATACATCGAAGCCAGAGCCTGATCTTTGTGCGTTACATTACGCAGACCAAAACCGATGGTGATCAGATCAAAATAGTTATCTGGGAAGGGAAGTGCTTCGGCATTGGCCTGCACATAACGAATATTATTCACCAGACCTTTGTTGCGCAGTTTTTCACGGCCCACTTTCAGCATGGAATCGTTAATATCGGCCAGTACCACTTCACCGCTGTCGCCGACTAAACGAGAAAATTTAGCCGTTAGATCACCCGTTCCACCGGCTAAATCTAAAATCTTTTGCCCTGGACGGACACCAGCACAATCAATGGTAAAGCGTTTCCAGAGACGATGAATGCCAAATGACATCAGGTCATTCATCAGGTCATATTTCTCTGCCACAGAATGAAAAACATCCGCAACCAAATGTTCTTTTTCAGTTTCTGCAACGGTCTTGAAGCCGAAATGAGTGTTGTCCGACATGTGCAACGATTCCTTATGCCAATTACCTGCACAGTGTAACGTAATTTTAACCTGACTTCAGAAGCGATTTATTATCTGATGTGGGTATAAATCAAGAAGATCGCGAGATCGGACGAAGGGATAAACTATAAATTGTAGATATTAAAAGGGGCCCGATGGATGGGCCCCAGATCTAAGCTTAATCAATTAACTATTTAACGTTTAAACCAATTAACATTTAACAAAGTAACATTTTTAAAAACAACATTGTAACGTTTAACCAATCAACACATTTTACATTTACGCTGAACAATTAACGCTTTTACATTTACTTTGAACATTAACTCTTTTAACCGTTTAACATGAACTCGTAACACTGGACTACTATTAAAAGATTACTCAGGGTGCTGCCTCCTTAGTTAGGAAGAGCCGTCTTCACTGGTTGTGATGCTATCCGGTATTGCCCGACAGCCAACTTAAGCAAAGCGCTCCCAGATTGTCTTTCTGATCTTTTCTTGTTACTGCGCATGGCATCATCATGTGTCCTGACCGGGTCTGGCATTAAAGCCTGCTCACCGAGGTCGTTTGCAACAGAACAAAAATTGATCTCCCAGTCGGTCAACAAGTTGGCGTTTCATTATTGATTCGCTTCGTCATCCTTCCGGGTGCGAAGTTGAATCCTGTCGCCCGAGAAGCTTGCTGATCGCTTAACTTAATCATGGTACTGACTCGCCAGTTCTGCAAGAAAGAACCTTCAATTTTATTATAAGTTTGATGTCCGGCTTGTTTCAGCAATCTTTCGCTGTATAATCCCGCGCCTTGCTATAGCCAGCTGCCGTTTTGTGTGCAGAATGGTGAGTTAACTGCAAGCGAACATGGGTTCCCTCACCCCATTTTTTATCCAAAAAGGAAACAATATGCTATTTACCGAAAACCAGTCACGGCAGGCGCTGTGGCGTTTATCGCTGTTCCACATCCTGATCATTGCCTCCAGTAACTATCTGGTGCAGTTGCCAATCGAAATTTTGGGTGTTCATACCACCTGGGGCGCATTTAGCTTCCCGTTTATTTTTCTGGCAACGGATCTTACTGTGCGGATTTTGGGCTCATTACTGGCGCGTCGTATTATTTTGCGTGCGATGTTACCGGCCTTGCTGCTCTCATATTTATTATCGGTGTTGTTTAATGCCGGTGAATTTTTGGGGTTGGCACAAATCGCGCAGTTTAATTTGTTTGTAGCGCGGATTGCCTGTGCAAGTTTTATGGCCTATTTGCTTGGGCAGATTTTAGATATTTCGGTGTTCAGTAAATTGCGGCAGTTACCACAATGGTGGATAGCCCCGGTGGCTTCGACCATCATCGGTAATATGCTGGATACCGTGGCATTTTTTGGCATCGCGTTCTATAAAAGCCCAGATCCATTTATGGCCGCGCACTGGGTGGAAATTGCGGCGGTAGATTATGCGGTGAAACTGTTGATCAGTATTGGCCTGTTCGTACCTGCATATGGGGTGTTACTGCGTTATTTGACCCGTAAATTATTCGGGCAGACCACGGTGAACTGGCAAACCGTCTGAACTGAATGATGCCAAAGATCAAGTGTTTTTGGCATCATTTATGCGTTTTTTTTGGCTCTGCAATTCTTTTTTCCACATTGACATAAATCATGTTTCTTGTTAATTCAGATCTCAATCTATTTTAACTATCTGAAATTAATGTATTTTTATTTTGTGTTTAGAAGTTTTACACATTACCTAACAGGTTCTGCCAATTTCTTCAACAAACTTATCCACAATTTAAATTAGTTATCCACAGATTCCTGCGATGGAGCTGAATAGCTAGCTGTGGCATGCTAGTGCGATGACCTTTCCTAAGATCGAAATATAATGACTCAGACCCCTCCGTTGATTCTGATTGATGGATCATCCTATCTTTACCGGGCTTTTTTTGCTTCTCAGCAGGCGGATTTACGTACTTCTAACGGTGAACCAACTGGTGCAATTCGCGTTGTCACCAACATGTTGCGTAGTCTGTTAAAACAATATCCGGACTCTATTGTTGCGGTTGTTTTTGACGCAAAAGGCAAAAGCTTTCGTAATGACATGTATGCGGAATACAAAGCGCACCGGCCGCCGATGCCCGATGATTTGCGCAGCCAGATCGAACCAATCCATCAAATTATTACCGCTATGGGTTTACCGCTGTTAGTGATTGATGGTGTGGAAGCCGATGACGTTATCGGTACACTGGCGCGTCAGGCCACTGAATCACAAATCGAAACGCTGATCAGTACCGGTGATAAAGATATGGCCCAGCTGGTGTCAGAACATGTCACGCTGATGGACACTATGAAAGATCAACTCACCGATCGGCAGGGTGTCATTGATAAGTTTGGTGTACCACCAGAGTTGATCGTCGATTATCTGGCGTTAATGGGTGACAGTTCCGACAATATTCCGGGGATGGCCGGGGTGGGTGATAAGACTGCCGTGGCTGTATTGCAAGGTGTGGGAAGCATTGACACTATTGCCGCACATCCGGAGCGGGTTGCTGAACTTAGTTTTCGCGGTGCCAAAACATTTGCAGCGAAATTTAAAGAACAGGAAGCGATGGTTCGCCTGTCACAGCAACTAGCTACCATTAAAACCGATGTCGAATTACCACTGTCACTGGCTGAGTTGCGTCGTCACGAAGTGCAAAAAGAGGCTTTATTAGCACTTTATCGCCAGTTTGAATTTAAGAATCTGGTACAAGAACTGGAAAGCCTCAGTGAAGCAACCGTTGAGACAGTCACTCTCGTTGATGTTACAACCCAGTACGACACTATCCTGACAGAAGCAGACCTCGCGCGCTGGCTGGAAAAATTACAGCGAGTAGAACTATTTGCGTTCGATATTGAAACTAATTCACTGGATTATATTCAAGCGCAGGTGGTCGGTTTGTCATTCGCGGTGGCCCCTGGTGAAGCGGCCTATTTACCCTTAGCGCATGATTATCTGGGCGCACCAGAGCAGCTGGATCGCGAACAGACATTAGCCATCTTAAAACCACTGCTGGAAGATCAGACGCGTCTGAAAGTGGGTCAGCACCTGAAATTTGATCGGAATGTATTGCGAAATCATGGCATTCATCTGCAAGGCATTGCGTTTGATACCATGCTGGAGTCGTACGTGCTGAACTCCACTGCCTCACGTCATAACATGGATGATCTGGCGAAAAAGTATCTGAACTACACCACGCAAACCTTCGAAGATGTCGCCGGGAAAGGGGTAAAACAGCTGACTTTTAATCAGGTTGAGCTGGAAAAGGCTGCATTTTATGCCGCCGAAGATGCCGATATCACGTTGCGTTTACACCAAACACTGTGGCCACAAGTAGAGAAAGAACCGGCGCTGAAAGCCTTACTGCTGGAGATGGAATTGCCGCTGGCAGAAGTGCTGTCGGATATGGAACGTACCGGTGCACTCATTGACCCGTTCCTGTTACAAAACCAAAGTCAGCAAATTGAAGTGCGGTTGGCGGAGTTGGAAGCGCAGGCGCATGAAATTGCCGGTGGCCCATTTAACTTAAGTTCACCGAAGCAACTGGGTGAAGTGCTGTTTGAAAAACTGCAGCTGCCGGTGATCAAGAAAACGCCAAAGGGAGCACCGTCAACGGCAGAAGAAGTGTTGCAGGAATTGGCGTATGACTATCCGCTGCCGAAGTTGTTGCTGGAACACCGTAGTTTATCGAAGCTGAAATCGACCTATACCGATAAATTACCGTTGATGATCGCACAATCCACCGGACGAGTGCACACCTCATATCATCAAGCGGTAACGGCGACTGGCCGTTTATCGTCGACTGATCCGAACTTGCAGAATATTCCGGTGCGCACGGAAGAAGGGCGCCGGATCCGTCAGGCATTTGTCGCTGATCAGGGTTATAAAATTGTTGCCGCTGACTACTCGCAAATCGAATTGCGCATCATGGCGCATTTGTCTGAAGATGAAGGTTTGTTGCGGGCGTTTGCACAGGGTCAGGATATTCACCGGGCGACGGCTGCCGAGATCATGGGCATTGAACCTGATGCGGTGACCAGCGATCAGCGTCGTAATGCCAAAGCCATTAACTTTGGCTTGATCTATGGTATGAGCGCCTTTGGTTTAGCCAAGCAACTGGGCATTCCGCGTCATGAAGCGCAACGTTATATGGATCGTTATTTTGAGCGTTATCCGGGTGTGTTGACCTATATGGAAAGAACCCGTCAGCAGGCGGAACAAGCCGGTTACGTTGAAACATTGTTTGGTCGCCGGTTGTATCTGCCGGATATCAAAGCCAAAAACATGGGGCTGCGTAAGGCTGCAGAACGCGCGGCGATCAACGCGCCAATGCAGGGAACGGCGGCGGATATCATCAAACGTGCCATGATCAAACTGGCAGCGTGGATCAAGGGCTGTGACGCGGACTCGATCCGTATGGTCATGCAGGTACACGATGAGTTAGTGTTTGAAGTGCGCGAAGACAAGCTGGATGCGTATCTACCGGTGATCCGGCAATACATGATGGATGCCGCCAGCCTTAAAGTGCCGCTGGATGTGGGTATTGGTGTGGGTGATAACTGGGACCAAGCGCATTAAGCGCTAAATCTGGGTAGGGCTTAAACAACAACGCCGATAGTGAGAGCTATCGGCGTTCGTTTTATTCGGCTTCGTCCGCAATGGCATCCGGATCGATTTCTGGTTGATACCAGTCGGATAAAATTCGGGTTACTTCAGGCACACCAATGCCTTTCAGAGATGAGAAAGCTTCCACTTTCACATTATCACCAAACACCATCGTGGCTTTACGTACTTGCTGCACAATTGCCCGACGTGGGTTGGCATTCAATTTATCGGCTTTCGTCAACAGCACCAGAATATTCAGATCGCTGTTCGATGCCCATTCCAGCATTTGCAGATCGAGATCTTTCAGCGGGTGACGGATATCCATCAACAACACCAGTGCATGCAGCGATTCGCGTTTCTGCAGATATTCCGATAATGCCGCCTGCCATTTCAGCTTCATCTCGATCGGCACTTGCGCATAACCGTAACCAGGCAAGTCGACTAAACGTTTGCCGGGTTCCAGCTCAAACAAGTTGATCAGCTGAGTACGGCCCGGGGTTTTACTGGTTCTGGCTAATTGTCTTTGCTGTGTTAATGCATTCAGTGCAGATGATTTACCTGCGTTGGAACGACCGGCAAAGGCGATCTCAATGCCACCGTCATTAGGAAGATGACGAATGTCCGGTGCACTGGTAACAAAATGCACCTTATGAAAATTCAGCAGCGGTGTATCCAAAGTCGCAGTCCTGACTAAAAAAGAGATTAAGGGGCTATGTTATCACAGACTGCTGCATAGCCCCAATGATCCGACAAGATGTGCGTGGGATGTTACAAGCCAAGCGAGGCTAAGAGATCGTCGGAATCGTTATTGCCGTTGCTGTAGATAATTTTCTCTTCAGGGCTGTCTTGTTTCGACGCTTCAGCGGCCAGAATTGCGTCCGGATCTAATTCCTGATTCGTTTCAAAATCGTGTAATTGGATAAATTCGGTACGATCAATCGCCAGTTCCAGATAGAAGATATTGTTTTTGCCGGTATAAAATGAGACCCGACGCGCTTGCGGACGATCGAGATTGGTATCAATAGACAGCAATACTTGCTTGTTGATGGTCAGCATTTTCGGCTGGCTTTGTGTGATATGCGTTTTTAATTCATGGCTAATTTTGCCAGTAAAATCACCCAGGATCTGGTTCATCAGTTCACCCATGACATTACCGACTTCATCAGATGTATGTTGGGTTGCCAGTTCTTCTTTCGGGATGCCCATCTGCATCAGATAGCTTTGATAGACTTCCAAAGCAGCGGCAGCGGAAAAATTGATCACCACCAAACCGGAAAATGCGCCATCAAACACCACAAAACAGCCGATATCTGGTTTCAGGCTGGTTTTGGTGATCCGTTGGATCATAGGGGAGTAATCGATGGGGGTTTGCGCTGCTGCCGAGAGAACGTTTTTAACGGAATTACATAATTTGATTAGAATATCTTCGGTGGTGATGGGTTTGTTCTTTTTCATCTTTATGCCCTGTTAGCAGCAAGCTGCCGCAATAATATTCTCGTGTATTGTTGTGCCTCACTTTGCCTGTGAGTTGCATGGCTGTCCAGTCGGTAGTCGCGGCACTGTGCTATTGATCGATCAGTGTTGCGCTTTTTTTATGTCCTGTATGCGACGCATGACGGCCATCAGCAGTTTCACCTGATAAGGTGTCATCATGAAAAAGCCTATCATCATCAACAATAATTCATAATAGGGATAATGCCACGCTTGCGGCCACCAATGGAGCCAACCAAAATATTCAAAACCGCCCCACATGACCAGCAGTATTCCTGCCATATCTAACAGTAGCCAGGGTAACGGCACCAGTAATGTCGCTTTATTCATGCGCATATCTCCGATTTGATATGATTGAGTCTATGTCTTTAATTGACCGATGCGATTGAATTCTATACATTTGCGTCGGCTTTTTTTCTGAGCCAGGATAATTTAACTGGGAAAAATATATGAAAAAGATAATTATTGCGGGATCTTTGTTAATCGCAGCAGGCGTTGCCCATGCTGGTCTGTTAGATGCGGTGACTGACACGGCAACTGCCGTTACTTCGGCAAAAGATTCAGGTGTTTCTGCTGATCAAGCGGTTAAAGCAATATTGAAAACGAAGTTTCAGGAAAACGTCACCACTAAAGCACAAGTGAAACAGAAACTGGGTGAACCAAAATCAACAGCCTCTGAAGATTCATTGGAAGTTTGGACCTACGACATGGACAGCGTAAACAGTAAATTAAGCGCTGTAACTGGTATCGCAAAAGCATTGGGTAGCGATACATCTAAAGTCGAAAAAGTGGTTGAACTGAAATTCGAAGGCGATGTCATGAAGAGCTATGCAGTCGTGGATGCGGCGGGTTAATTTTTCATAGATCTCTCAGAAGTCAAAAATTAAGTGCCGCTTACAGTGTTTGGGCGGCATTTATTCTAATTCAAATGCTGCGGGCATGCCCCGGTTCAACCATGTTTCATAATTTACAAGTATATTGTATTTATTGAACAATAAGATAATCACGAACACCGTAATGGTTAATGCGGTGGCTAGGTTTTTTCTGTTTTTTAAGCAGAAAGATAAGTTAACTAGTATTGGTGTTGATAAGTGGTTTATGTTTATTCCAGTGTGATTCGACTGAATTGATAAAAGTAGAATTAAGCACAATGTACTAATTGGTATGATTGCTTCTTTCATGTTTTTTACTAATATTTAAAGTAAGCAATGCCATCTTTGCCGCAGTAATATAGATCTGTTATCGGATCATAGTATCCGCCCGGAACAAAAACCCTATATGTCTTCCCTTTTTCAAATAAATAGTCTTTAGTTATGTTGACTATTCTTTTTGTCGAATTATTTGGTGGTAAATCTTCGTAGTCACTTAGTTTTGGTATGTGTTTGTTATAATAGTAATACCCAATAAATGGAACATCTTTACCTTCTGTGGTTAAGAAAATATTGGGGTTTTTTATGAGAATCCTCATTGTTTCTTTTGATTTATTTTTTAATGTGATGAATATTACTACATTGTTTTTAATTTTTTTTGCGGTTACATCTGTACTAATGTTAAGATCGTTAGGACAGATTTCGGCATAGGTGTTTAATGATGTAATTAACAAAAATATATACAAACCAATTCTAAAAATCATTTATCCTCCAAATAATATTCAAAGCTATCTGCATGTTTTAATGCCAAATCAGGTCTTTTATTAGCTAGCATATGTGAGTTTTCTTTATAGTAAATATCTTTACCGTGATTGTAATCAGGGAAATGATCTTGTGTAGGCCCAATGTTGTAAATATGAGATATTTCATGTGATAAAACACCCGCTGTTGATTCTGCTCCATCATTTTTGCTGTTCGTCCAAAATTTTTCACCTAAGTGTATTTTTCCATGATCTTTCCATCCCTCTATTTTGGCATAAATATTTTCATTTGTTTTGTCAAATGAATTTAAATTCAATGATTTATTATATTTAATTTCTTTATTAACTCTATATAAAATAGTTTTTCTCGCATTCTCATCTGTTGTGCCAAAAGCTGATTTGAACTTTTCCTGATCATTCTCATTCCATCGAATGAGTTCTTCTTTTTTATTGGATAGCATGGTTTTCTGATTATATATTGCTTCCTGTATTTTTTGTTTCTGTTCGAGAGTGAATGAATTAGTGCCAGTATTAATAAGTGTACTATCCTGATCGGATTTAGAACCTTTTGCTTGACTACCAAAATTGCAAATATCATCTGTAATTTTTTCACATTCTTCACTGAATGTTTTTTTCTTGAATGTAGCTATCTTAATAGCACTTAATGCGGTGGGGAGCAGCATTTTGACCTGTGATGGGAATAATGCAGGTGCGGTTGCACCTCCACTATTAATGCGAATGGTGCTTCCTTGCAATTTAATGCCGGAATTATCGAGTATTAATGTACTGCCACCAGCATCAAAGCTCATGGCTGTCGCAGCCTCTAGAACTATTGTTTGCCCTGTTTTTATATGCAACTCTTGATCGATTTTAGATAACCATTTTTGATTAATATGCAGATGGTGATTTTGCAATATATGCAGATCCTGATTACCGGATATATTGGTCAGGCGGTTTTTATTAATAGTGAGATGTGCTTCGCCGGATGTCTGTCGTAAATCTTTTCCGCCTATCCAGAGATGCTCATTGGCGCCAATTTCAGTGCGGCTGGTGCGTTTTACTTTACGATACCAGTTGCGTTGTGCATGCAGCACAATCTGTTCTTGGCCTTTTTTATCTTCAAAACGCAGTTCGTTGAAACCACTGCTATCAGGGCTGGAACGGGTGCGAAACCCACTTTGTGACTGGTTAGCAGGGTATTGAACTGGCGGTGTAGTCACCACATTGTGCACACAGCCAATGACGTAGGGGCGATCAATGTCGTGTTCTAAAAAAGCGACGATGACCTCTTGACCGACGCGAGGCAGGAATTGCTGACCGTAATTGGCGCCAGCCCAGCCTTGTGCAACACGTAACCAGCAACTTGTCTTTTCATCAAGACTACCGTCACGATCCCAATGAAATTGCACCTTAATGCGACCATATTCATCGGTATAAATTTCTTGGTTCTCAGGCCCAGTCACCAGTGCGGTTTGAAAGCCGCAGGGCTGTGGTTTGTTATGGGTGCAGGGCAGTGCGAATCGAACATTTTTATGCTGTAGCCGCACTCGGTTTTGATAGCTGCTGCGGCCTTCGGCTAACTCTTTTAACACTTGTGGTTGCTCACCTTTGTGATGTACCGAGACCACAAACCACGGCAAATTTAATGCGATTTCTGGATGTGCATTGACAGGCAGAAAGCTGCCGGGATAGATGTTGCGTACATTACTGTGCGCCAAAATACGCTGACGCTCGTGTTGTTGCTGAGCGAGGATCAAACTGGCTTGAGTAGCCGCTAGTGACTGAGCATCATGTTGAGTGCCGTACTGATACCATTCATGTCCGGTATATGAGGTATTACCGGTGAGAGCAAATCGAGGGCGGGTAAAATCATATTCATCTACTGAGGCTTGTTCTGCCGTCACGGTAAATTGCCAGTCGAATTGGCTCAGGATGGGATTGTCGGGGTTCTGTCCTGAGTCGGGCTGATAACTAACCGGAGCAACCTTCGCGCAATGTTCCTGACCATCGACAAATACCATCGTATGCTGGTCTGCTGTGTGTTCAAAATAGTAGAACAGGCCGTGCCATTCACATAATCGCTGCAGGAAGTGCAAATCCGTTTCATCATATTGCACGCAGTAGGAGAGTAATGGCTGCGGGTGGGTGGTTTGCACGCGTAGCGCTGCGGGGTTTAGCCCGGCTTGTTGCCAAACGTTTTGAATAATATCAGTGACAGATTGCTGCTGGAATATTCGCTGATTGGTGCGGTAGTGCAGCAATTCTGCCTGAGGGGCAAGCCGGAACCGGTAGTGATGATGGTGATTATCAGTTTTGATATGACCAGCACTCAGCACTATGCCATGGATAAAGCGGGGTTGCGGTGTGTTTTGTAGAGTCAGACAAGCGGTTTGATGCTGCAAAGCCATGATATCCAGTGCGTCTGAGTCACAGACCACATCAATATCAAAGCAGTAGTTTTTGCCTAATGCTTCTTCGCCGGAAAAGCGCAATACACCTAATTCTTCGCTGCAGCCATCGACGGTAAACAGAAACTGCGCTTCGTTTGCGGAAAAGAACCACATGTATTGACCCTTCCAAATAGCTAATCGATAAAAACTTGTCGAGAAAAAAGACACCGCGCTCCAAAAAAGGAATGCGGTGTGGTTTGCATTGCGATTTAGTCGTTATCGGCTTAAGCAGAAACCGGTGAACGCCAGTCATCCGAGCCGGATGTGCCTGACACTTCGTGCGTCCATTTAATCGCGCGGTAGGTCATATAGATGTCTTCCAGATGGGTGAAATGTGCCAACGATGGATCTTGGCAGTTAGGCATACGTGCTTGTACATCGACCACGATGGCATCGGTCAGTTCGGTGGTGAAATAATGTTCCTGCGTGCCAGCAGCAGAGGTGCGATACCATTTGATTTTGACGCTGGGCAGACGTTCACCGGAAGTCAGTGAGTTATAAATCAGCGGGGAACATTTATCGAAAACCTTGCTGATTTTGACTGGCTTATGTACGCGTTGACCGGATGGTTGACCTGACTGGGGGTCGCGAGGTAAGACCACCTGATGTTCAAAGCCCTGCACCATGACTTCATCTTCGTGACCTTCCTGATAGATGTTGCCTACAGAGGCTTCGGTAAACGTACCTGCTGTGATCAGACCTTGTTTTTCACCATTAATGGTCATATACGCGGGAGTTGGCATGTTCGTGCTCCTAATTATTGTTCGATGCCGGAATTGGCATTCGGCACAGATTGAGCAGGGAACATGCCAGTGGAGGTTTTTTGTTTAACTTATTGATAAATAATGATTTATGATTTTGTTTTGGTTTGGGAACACTAGCAGAAAAACTAATATGAGGATTAAGACGAGATAGGAATTTCAGCTAACTATCTGTTATTAAAGATGTTAGTTAGTGTGTGCAGAATTTATGGCAATGTGCAGTTTTCTGCGTAAATAACAGAGGGCTCTGAGCAGTTATCATTCCCTCTGTTATTTCTGTCAGGCTTATTTCGGTTTTTTCTTATAACCGCTCAACATAGCATGCACCAGATTTTCACGGGTCAGGTGGCTGACCAGTACTACGGCAGTAATATGAATACCTGCACCTAACATGGTCAGATTGGCAAAAAATTCGTGCACTTCCCCCCAATCGATAAAGTCGGTCGCCATCGCTACACTGGCTTGCCAGCCATCATACACATCAGCCAGACTGGCTAACCAACCGCTCAGCCCAGTCAGTAATAATCCGCTGAGCAGGCAGACGATCATCACCGCACCGGCAGGATTATGGCCTTCGTAGTAAGGGTGCTCTCCGCGCAACATGGCTCGCATGTAAGACATAAATTCAGAACGATTTGGAATGAAATTTTTGAAGCGGGCATTTTTAGAGCCAATGACACCCCAGATCAGACGTGCGAGTACGAAACCAATCACGATGTAGCCGGCATAACGGTGTAAGGTATTACCACGGGCAAAGGGCATGTCTCGGTCGGACAACAGGTAGTTACAGAAAAACAATGTGACGACTGTCCAGTGGAACAGGCGGACAAATACATCCCAGACTTTGATTTTTTCGGATGAAAATTCCATCGGTGATTCCTTTAACTAATGAAAGAGCAAATTTGGCTCTTTGGGTGAATATGACTAACCTAGCAGAGCTGTATTAACTTTTCCTTAATCGGGGCCGTGTGAAAACCGGTGAAAAGAAGCTGATAGGGTCAGTTTGTTAGGTGCGTTACTATGGGTAACAGCGCGATAAGCTGTAACAGGATGGAAGCATGAAATATTGGTTCGGAATGTTGGTTGGTGTATTGATCAGTTGTCAGACAGTACAAGCGGAAGAGGATGCGATTTCGCCGTTATTGAAAGTGGTGCATTCGCAGGTGGATTATCAGTTGAATGCTGATGGCTCATATATCAAAACAGAAACGCAGATCATTCAGCCGCTGACGAAAGAGGGCGTCGACATGGTCGCCAGTGACAGTCTGGGATTCAGTAGCAAGCGAGAGCAATATACGTCTATCCAGGCTTACACTCAGAAAGCGGATGGCCGAAAACTGATGGTGAGCGAAGATAAGATCTTTACTCAGGAAGATCCTGCCGCACAGGGTGCACCGCAATATTCCGATTATAAATACCGCTCATTCGCATATCCCGATGTGGAGGTCGGCGATCAGGTGGTGCTGCATTCCACACTCAAGGTGACGGAAGGTTCTTTTAAAGGCTATTTTACGGAAACGGAATCGGTAAATCCGGCGGTGGTGGTAGATCTGGCGGAAGTGTCACTGTCGCAGCCTTCCAGCATGCCTATGCTGAATCTGGATGTGCGTGACTGGCAAAGCAGCAAGGTGACAGAAGAGAATGGTCTGCGTCGTTATCACTGGGTTTATCGTCAGCCGAAAGCGGCGCAGACGCACGGGGATGATTATGTCTCGGCGATTGATTATGCGCCGTTGATCGTGATGAGCTCGTTTGCTGATTGGAAACAACTGGCGGCGGCGTATCATCAGGGGGCGGCCGATAAGGCGCTGCCGACGACCGCGATCCGTTTGCTGGCAGATAAAATAACGGTCGGGAAAACCACGCATCAGGAGCAGGCCCGAGCGCTGTATGACTGGGTTCGGATCAATATCCGTTATGTTGGGATCTGGCTAGGTAATGGTGGCATCGTGCCGCATAAAGCCGAGGATATTCTGCAAAATCGTTATGGTGATTGCAAAGATAAGGCCACCTTGCTGCAGGCATTACTGGCAGCAAAAGGCATTACCAGCCAGCAAGTGTTAATCAATTTAGGCGATAGTTTCTATCGCTCATCGGTGGCGAATTCGGTGAGTTTTAATCATGCCATTTTGTATGTGCCAGAGCTGGACACCTATCTGGATGCTACGGCGGAATTGATCCCGTTTGGTTCGCTGCCGTTTGAGGACAGCGGCAAACCGGTGTTACGCGAAGATGGCACCTTGGCCTCGACACCGCTGAGTTCAGCCCAGACCGATGCATTGCACATTAGCAGTCATCTTGAATTGAATAATGAAGGTAAATGGACGGGGAACACCGAGATCCATGCATCTGGTGCCTTTAATTTGGCTCTGCGTGGCATGGTGTTAGGGATTGATCCGCATCGTGAAGATCAGTTTGTGAAACAGCATCTGCATTTTGGTTTGCAACGTGGCAGTGGTCGACTGCATAAAACGGACCCCTATGCGCTGGATGATGCCTATCAGATCAGTTCCGATTATAAGCTCAGCAACCGCATGCCAATGAAGCAGTATGGCGCTTTCCCGGTACCGGCTGGTTTTGCAGCGCCAATCAACCTGGTGGATTATCTGTACATCACCGAAGCACCAATGCGGCAGCTCAACCGGGTTTGTCATCCATCCAGTTTGGTGGAGGAGACCACCATCCGTTTGCCGGATAATTTGAGTGTGCAGTTTTTACCGCAAAATCAGGATATTGAGCGTGGTCGTTTCCACTATGTTGCCAAATATGAACAACAAGGCAATCAGATCAAGGTGGTACGGCAAGCGCTGGATAACGGCAAGGTTGGCGTTTGTACGCCAGATGAAGTGGCGACACTGCACGAAATGGCGCAGATTTTGAGTGAAGATTTAAATGCCCAGATTGGGTATAAACCGAAAGATTTGTAGTTCTATACACAAAGTAATTAGAGCCACCTTCCGGTGGCTCTTTTCGTTTAGCTTTTGCTCAGTTGATGCTGAAACTCATCGACACAACGCCTCGCGAGGTCGACAAATTCATCGACATGTTTGCGTGTCATCACCAGTGGCGGAGCGGCGATCATGCTGTCGTGGGTGGCGCGCATGATGAGGTTGTTTTTAAAGCAGACATCGCGGCATTGCAGCGCTAATGCATCCCCGTTGGTAAAGCGTTTACGGCTGGCTTTATCTTCCACCAGTGTGATGGCAAAGAAATAACCTAAACTGCGCACATCATCGACCAATGGATGATCATCAAACGCATCATGCCAGCGCTGGTGGGCATAGGGCATTACTTCAGCTTTCATCTTCTCGATGATACGCTCTTTTTGTAAAATTCGGATATTCGCTGCCGCCACCGCACACGCGACCGGATGGCCGGAGTATGTGAAGCCGTGATTGAAATCGCCGGCCTGCATCAGCACTTCGGCAATACTGTCGTGTACCAGCACGCCGCCAATCGGCATATAACCCGATGACAGCCCTTTCGCAATGGTCATCAGATGCGGTTTGATGCCGTAATAATCGCTGCCAAACCATTCACCGGTGCGACCAAAACCACAGATCACCTCATCGGCAATCAGCAAAATGCCGTAGTGACCGCAGATGCGCTGAATTTCCGGCCAGTAGGTGCTGGGGGGAATGATGATGCCGCCGGCACCCTGCACTGGTTCACCAATAAAGGCGGCCACGTTTTCCACACCGACTTCGAGGATTTTTTTCTCCAGTTCACGTGCCGCTTTAATACCGTACTCTTCCGGCGATAATTCACCGCCATTGGCATACCAATAAGGCTGTTCAATATGCGTGATATTGGGGATCGGCAGGTCGCCCTGTGCGTGCATGTAATCCATACCACTGAGGCTGGCGCCACCGATGGTCGAACCGTGATAAGCGTTGGTGCGCGAGATAATGACCTTTTTCTTTGGCTGACCGAGGCTGGCCCAGTAATGGCGCACCATGCGGATCACGGTGTCATTGCCTTCGGAGCCGGAGTTGGTATAGAAAATATGGTTAAAACCGGTCGGAGCGACTTTGGTGACGAGCTCTGATAACTCAGCTACCGGCGGGTGTGTGGTTTTGAAAAAGGTGTTGTAAAACGGCAGCTCTAAGATCTGGTTATAGGCGGCTTCAGCCAGCTCTTTGCGCCCGTAACCGATGTTGACACACCATAGCCCCGACATGGCATCGAAGATTTTATTGCCTTCTGAATCATAGAGATAAACACTATCACCTTTGGTGATTACGCGACTGCCTTGCGCATTTAAAGCGGCAGCATCAGAAAACGGGTGCAAGTGGTGCGCGGCATCCATATCTTGCCAGCGTTGGGTTTCCGGATTGCCGCTGCGGCTATTGGTTGAGTAAATCAGTGGGTTATTCATAGGTGCTCTCCGATCTTACACATGCAGCAGCAGGTGTTTACGTTCCCAAGGGCTGATGACGCGCTTGTATTCGATGTATTCCGCCTCTTTCAC
>ERZ650300.806-NODE-806-length-18862-cov-6.097357_pt1 | contig 18862 bp, 14 predicted proteins | sample MGYA00376236_ERZ650300 | MGnify/ENA primary metagenome ERZ650300 (study PRJEB26733, sample SAMN07839303) | wastewater metagenome | biome: urban; feature: wastewater treatment plant; material: waste water | place: USA: North Carolina | collected 2016-04-28 ...
GCATTACGTTGCGAGTTGATGCTTGATGTTATGAAGCAGTAATGAGGTTACGCAGCAGGGCAGTCGCCCTAAATAAATTTAGCGTTTTTCACAGGAGGCAATTTATGAAAGTTCTTGCAGGTATCATTGGGGGGCTAATTCTCGCCATCATCGGAGCAATTCTCGTAACCGTGATCTTCGCTACATCACCTGAAAAAGGTGGCTCTTGGGGTGCAATCAGTTTTTTAGTGTTTTGGGTTTCGGGCATTGTGATTGCCGTAAGGTCTACAACCGCTCCCAAAGCTTGGCGAAAACTACTCATAAGTTCAGCCGTACTGTCGTTCCTGCTTCCATTGGCAGGTCTAATTTACACAGGCAGCTTCATGGCAGAGCATGTTGATCCAAATTCGGAATATGCAGGTGCCCAAGCTGCTGGCGCCGCTATTGGTGGAGGTCTTGTCTCTGGCTTCATGGGATTTGTCGGTTTTTTCCTAGGAGCTGTCTTTTTGGTAATTGGCCTGCTTGTTGGTCGAGATAAGCAAGTCGTATATGTGCAGACACCTCCACAAGCTCCGACAAACAAACAACGCTAACAAACACTTCGAGAGGGGCGCTCCGCCTGCAAGCTGCATGTTAGACCGCGGAAGGATGCCTCGCGGTACGCTGCCGACCAGACAACATCAGGACATCTCCGATGAACAAATTTCTCCTGCTAGCCGTTACCCTTACACTCCTTTCCGGCTGCAGCCCATCGCAGAAGGAATACGAACAAGCGAGCAAGCGAGCCGCAGAACTCGAAGCACAGGTTACGGCCCTTCGAGCCGAGTTGGAGGACGTCAAGTTCGGCGCCAACCGGCTACTCGCGCAAGCCAAGTCGGCATACGAGGCAAAGAATGACACCGAAGCAAAAAAACTCCTTTTAGACCTCTTGAAACGGCATCCGTCCTCATCCGAAAGTATCGAAGCCTCGTTACTGCTTAACCAAGTTGACTCTCGTATCGCCGCAGTGGATCAACAACGCAAGCGAGAAGAAGAAAAAAAGGCGCAAGAGGAGCGCCTGGCGTTTGAGCGTGCAATTGGCAACATGAAGAAGAGTACCGATGAAATAAGGGATATTTCGTGGGTCAGCCATAGCAATGCCCCGATCTTGGGTAATTTCGTTTCCGTCTACTTTGGCTCAAGAAAGGACAGTGCTGCAAGCTATCCACTCCGCCTCAAGCTTCAGTATTACGGCGATGACTGGCTCTTTGTTCGCTCCGTGACCGTGAAGGCCGATGACAAGGTCTACGAACTCGGCAAACTGGACTTCGAGCGCGATCATTCCTCCGGGTCCGTGTGGGAGTGGATCGATATGCCGGTTAAAGATTATGAGATGCTGAATCATTGGATGACTGCCAAGCGCGTAGTAGTGCGATTCGACGGCAGCCAGTATTTTCGTGATTTTACCCTTACTCAGAATCAGCAGGCACAACTGCGTGAGGTCTATCAAGCATGGAAAGTCATGGGTGGAAAGCCTTGATGGGCTTTGTACACACACTGCCGCACTGTACGCCTCGGTCTAACAATTCATTCAAGCCGACGCAGATTCGCGGCGCGGCTTAATTCAAACGTTATTTTCTCGGAGCACACGTTGAAATATTTTGAGTTCATCGTCTCCCTTGTCCTCTGGGTCATTGCCATTCTTTGGTTCAAAAAATCAACAGAAGGTGGGTTCCCATACGAACCAGCGTATCTAGTTCTGGGCGGGTTAATTCCTCTTGTTGATTCGCTCAGAAGGTTTGGCCTTTTCTCAAAGGTTTGCTTGTCGGCCACAAATTCAGAGGTACATCCGTGGTCATTTTCTGGAGGGAAGGTTGACAAGACAGATGTTCGTGTTGAGCTAACCATAGAAAATAATAAAGAAAGAGATTTAATTGTTAGGTTAATCGAAATTCATGCCCCCATTTCCGTTACAAATGTTATCGGGGAGCACCAAAAAAGAATTCGATTAGTGGATGTGGAGAAGGTCTGCAACGATGCATTCCTGCCGATGAAAATTCTAGGAAAGTCATCAAAGACAATTTTGGTTGAATCAAAGCATGATGCTTCGAGTATCGAAAAGTACACTCAAGCGTCAAAAATTGGCTGCCTAAAACAGGTCGAAGCATTTGAGCTTTATGTTGCGTTCTATCAAGCCTATTGCCCATCATTACCATAACTACTACCCATCGGTCGCACAATGACCAATCAGTGCCCTCCACTGACCACCTAACACCATTGTGACCAGTAGTTTCGAGTTGACCGGCCTCGGCAACCCTTGACCGCCATTTTCATTCTACCCAACCGAGTTAGTTTAAATAAAAAGAAGCCCCCGAAGAGGCTTCCGCTAAAGTCAAAAACCCTAATTTTTAATTAATTCATGCTAAGCAACTTTTTTCGTATTTTGCATGCCACGACGTTTTCGGAGCGACTCGCCTTTAATCTCGATCCGATGCGCCGAGTGCACAATTCGGTCAAGCAATGCATCAGCAACCGTGGGCTCCCCAATGCGGTCATGCCATTCAGAAACCGGGTGCTGGCTGGTTAGGATCAGGGAACTCTTACCCATCCGATCATCGATTAGCTCCAGAATCTCCCGTGCCGACACGGCATCCATGGGGGCCATTAACCAATCATCCAAAATGATGACTGACGCCCGCACCAATTGCGCTCGCAAACGGGCCAGCGAACCGTCCCCTTTCGCCACGACCAGATCCTCAATCAGGCGAGAAAGCCGAAAGTAGCGAACCAACATGCCCCTCCGACAAAGCTGAGTGCCGAAAGCACATGCCAGCCAAGACTTACCGGCGCCGGTTGCACCGGTAATGATCACATGCTGACCGACCTCCACCCAATTGCACATCGCCAGCGAGTTAATCAAGGAGCGATCCAGCGCCCGCCCTGGGTCATAATCGATGCCCTCAATACATGCCGAAGGTTCCTTGAGCTTGGCATCCTTCTGCAGCTTTGTCATTCGCTTGGTATCCCGCGTCGAAACCTCGGCATCAACTAGCATGCCCAGGCGATCTTCGAACGGTAGGGACTGAATTGCCGCCTGCCCCATTTGTAGTTCTAGAGCGTTTAGCATCCCAGTCAGGCGCAACTCACGCATCTGTGAGATAGTTTGCTGAATAAGCATAAATATTTACGTTAATTGTAGTAGTTGGCGCCGCGGATGTTCTGGTGGGGCTTTACTAGAGTTGGCTCGACAGTCGGCGTTTCAGAGAGCGAGACCATCGACTCCACCTTGTCACGCCCAGTGCGTAAAATCGAGCGAATACTCGACAAGGTGACAGAATTGATTTGCAAAGCCACTGCAGCAGCAGACTCCAGGCGCACCAACCCATATCGCTTGCTTTCCTCCACGAGCGCGACACAGGCACGAAAGCCACTCTCGGGGTGAGGCTTATGTGCCAGCAAGTGGCTGATGACCTTTTCTGTTGCATCGCCAACAGACTGTCCCCATGCAATCAATCGGGTTGGCGACCACTCGGAATAATGCTGATGGGAGGCTGGCATGAAGTCGCGATTGATTGCGCGCTGTCCTTGGCTGTGCAGGCGGACATGACTTGCCACCCTCCGATTTTTGAAGAAGACTTCAACTGTATTGGCTGTCGCCCGGACATCCACATGTTGATCCACCAGGTTATACGGCACCATGTAGAAACATCCTTCGTATTCGACCATGTAATCCAATCCAACCCGGGCTCCAACTTTCCAGTCCGCATACTCGTAGGGCTCTGGGGGCAATGCCTTCAAAGCTGGCTGATCCAACTGCTCAAACAATTCAGCTCGCGACCCCTTAATCTTCTTGAAGGGCCTGGCGTTGAACTCTGCCAACAATGGCCGAATGGCTTCATTCGCCTCATCCAGGCTAAAGAACACCCTGTTACGCAGCTTGGCCAGAATCCACATTTGTACAATACGCACCCCTGCCTCAACCTTGGCCTTGTCTTTCGGCTTCTTGGGGCGCGCCGGAATGATCACGGTCCGGTAGTGGCGGGCGAAGTCTACAAAGCGGGGGTTGAGCTTGACCTTCCCCTTACTATTCTTGATGACGGCCGATTTTAGGTTGTCGGGAACGATCATTGAGGGCACGCCGCCGAAATAGGTCAGCGCGTTGGCGTTGGCCAGCAGCCAGTCTGGCTCCTGCTGCGAGCGCCCAGCCTCAACATAGGTCTTGCTGGAGGCTCCCATAACGGCCACGAAGATCTCGGCCATGCTGATCTCGCTCGTTTCGCGGTTGGTGATCGGTAAGCGTTTGCCGGAGTAATCCACGAACATCTTTTCACCCGGACGATGAATTTGCCGCATCGTGATGTTCAACTTACGCGCCCAACTATTGTAGAGACGCAGAACGTGAACGTAAGAGTAGCCATTGGGGTGCTTGGCCCGATATTCCTGCCATAACAGCTCTACCGTTACGCCCCGAGTCTTCAAGTCGTTGTGCATTGCCTCGAAATCCGGCAATGGTCTACCCTCGTCGCACGACAGAGGGCGTGCATTGAAACAAGAGTCCAAGGTGTTGTCGTCCATGCCATCAACCTGTTCGAGGGTGATGCCTTTTTCGATTCTAAGTCGGTCGTAACGACTGATTGTGTTATGACTGGTGCCGATAACGCAGCCGATCTGCCGGTAACTCATCCCCCCGGCGAACAGCACACGCAATATTTCACGGATGGTGCTCATCCTTGCCTCCTTGTAGCAATAGCTTCAACAGGGCGCGCAAGCGCGACACCCTGTCATCAAGGCGACAAAAAGCAAGCCGCCTTGACACGAAATGGAGCGGAAGGCAGAATGAAAAAGGGCTTTTCATTAAGCGCTTCAAAAAAACGGCTACGGTTGGCAGACCTAGGCCGTTTTTGCTTTTGTGCTCCCGTGATTTAACGTGATCCGGGCTAGCTGGTCATGGGAAGACCTCCCTTCCATATTTTTTTCGGGCGGATAAATGCCCGGCTCAACAGCGCGCGAGGGCGTCGCCGTGCGGATGACGTAGCTAGCTATCGTTGCCGGCTACGTCTCCACGTGGGGCCACGCGTGCGTTGTTCTCGCAACGCGATCGATGATGTGTCTCGGAAAATGAGGGAGGCCGCCCGACCTTGACAGGCGGGCTTGGAAATCGCAGAATCTGACGTGAAGTCCCCACTTCAAGCAGTTCTGTGAAGCCCCCTGAGTGCCAGCTCTGGGGGCTTTGCTTTTCCTGGCCTGACAATTCGTTTGTTGATCAGGTCATGGTGTTCCTTCCTTTTGAGTACCGGCAATGATGCAGCGATGGGCTGACGGCCCGCGCGGCTTGAAGGCATAGCGTGCGGGCCAAAGCTCTTCAATCCTGCATGCCAGCAAACTCGCAATATGACTCGCTACCGCGTAAGCGGTGATCCTGTCGTGGATGACGTTATTCACCACGCCCCCGGTGACGCCCAAGTCGCGAGCAATCTGAGCCTGGCTCTTACCGAGGCGGCGAAGACGATAAATGATCTCGACAGCGTCCATGACCGAGCAGAGTGACTTCACGGGTTTTTAAGAGTAGTCTATCTTCAAGAGAGACAGTTTGTTATCTATAGAGATAACTATACGCCTTAAGAGAATGCCGGATCAAGCATCTTCCCAAAACTCAAGCGCTGGTCTGGAGGGCTTTGCGGCGCGGCTGACCAATGTGATTGCGCACACCGGTCTGAGCCAAGCCGAATTTGCCCGCAGGCTGGGCGTTTCTGCGGGCTTCATGAGTGACGCTGCCCGTGGCTTGAAGAGACCTGGCGCTGAGTTTCTACACTCAGTCCGAACCGTGTTTGGTGTTTCTATTGATTGGCTGCTAACCGGCGATGGGACCATGCATGGTGGCAGCGGCATCGACCTGAATCTCCTCAGGACAATCCGGCTCCAGATCGCCGTTGCCCGCGCAGCGATCATTGATGCCGACCCAGTCGCCAAAGTGCTGTTGCTGCTGATTCGTGATGGGCGTCTTAACGAGGCCGTCGCCGACCCAGACCTGCAGGCCTTCCTCAGTCGAATCGCACCAGCCGATCCTGATGGAGATCTTGCCGCCGAGCTCTACAACGGCCATCTATGGACCAAGGATTCGTCAGAGCAGCTTCGCAATCTACTTGCCGCTGCCGTGGCCCACTTCGAGGCACGCAAACCCCTCGACAAAATGGCTGCCTTGGTACGCTCGGCCGGGCCGACCATCCAGATTAACGTCATCCCTTCGCAGCGCATTGCGGGCCGAGACTACTACGAGGGTTGAATAGGTTTCCAACCACGCTAAGTGAACGTCACCATGAAAGAGCAGCAGTCGGCCCCACAAGACAGCATCCAGATCAACCTCATTGGCGAACAGCGCAAGGCCACCGGAGACTACAACGAGTATTTCATCCCCGGCTCAATCAAGCTCGCGCTGGCTACGTGGACGCAAGAAAAGCGAAACAGCATGGCGCTGAATAATTCGGACTTCTTCCGTCACCGGTTTGGGTTTGAACCGTCCAAAGTAGCACGTCAGCAGGTGCTGGAGCTCCAGGGAAAGCATGATCTGAGCGACCGGGAGGTTCGTTGGCTGCATCGGTCTGGTCAGTTGAAAGTTTCACGCACGGAAGCGAAATTGATCCCCAGCCGACTGATGCCGGCGGCGGGCTGGATCCAAGTGTCTATCTTGAGCTTCGCCTGTCTGGCGATGACGCTGCAGATTGCGGCGTCGAATGCGCCGGCCTGGAAGCAGGCCCTGGGACAGTTGATTATCTCCGGGCTTTGGTTGGGGGGCGCCTACATGCTGAACAGCTTGTTGCTGGCACCTTGGCAAACGTTGAGGCGGGCCGGGGTGGTCAAAGCCGCGAAGGGTGAATGACCTGATTCGCTACAAGCCTGCAGGCCGCAGTTGTATTTGGCGGCCGGCAAGCTTGAGCGGACGAGCGCTCAGGAAAATATCAGTTTGCCCCAGGCGAATCATCCGTTCCGATGTCCTCATCCGAGCCGTGTGCCAGGCGATACAGCAGCGGCAGCACAAGCAAGGTGAGAATGGTCGATGAGAGGATGCCACCGATCACGACGGTGGCCAGGGGGCGCTGAACCTCCGCACCTGTGCCTGTCGCGATCGCCATCGGCACAAAACCCAACGATGCCACCAGTGCCGTCATCAGAACGGGGCGCAGGCGGGTCAAGGCTCCCTCGTGGATCGCAGGATCGAGCGCCTGGCCTTGCTCGCGCAGACCGCGGATATAAGCAATCATCACCAGGCCATTCAATACCGCAACGCCGCATAAGGCAATGAAGCCCACTGCAGCCGAGATCGACAGCGGAATGTCGCGCAGCCACAGGGCGATGATGCCTCCAGTCAGCGCGAACGGGATGCCCGAAAACACCAGTAACCCGTCCTTGATGTTGCCGAACATCGCAAAGAGCAACACAAAAACGAGGAGCAGCGCGACGGGCACGACGATTTGCAGGCGTGCCGTGGCTGATTGCAGGTTCTCAAACGTTCCTCCCCAAGTTGTCCAGTATCCTGTGGGCACCTTGATTTGTGAGAGACCCTGCTCGGCCTCGGCGACGAAGGAACCGATGTCCCGACCCCGAACATTGGCACTCACCACGATCCGGCGTTTGCCGTTCTCCCGGCTGACCTGGTTGGGTCCGGGGGCCAGATCCAGGGTGGCGATTTCAGCCAGAGGAATGAAGTTCGCCCGGGTATCCCCTACGGCCCCACCACGTGGCAGCGGAATCGGCAGTCGCCTGATCGCCTCCAGATCACTTCTCAGCGTGTCGGGAAGACGAACCTGAATGTCAAAGCGACGATCGCCCTCGAAGACGGTTCCGGCCTCTCGCCCCCCGATGGCGGTCGCCACGGCATCCTGTACATCCCCGACGTTCAGGCCGTAGCGGGAACTCTTGTCCCGGTCGATCTGAACGGTCAACACTGGCAAGCCCGTGGTTTGCTCTACCTTCACTTCGGACGCGCCAGTGATTTTTTCAAGCATGGCGGCGATCTCCGTGGCCGTTCCGTTCAGGACGTCCATGTCGTCACCAAAGACCTTGATGGCCACGTCACTACGGACCCCGGAGATCAGCTCGTTGAAACGAAGCTGGATGGGCTGCGAGAACTCATAGTTATTGCCAGGCAAGGTGGCCACTTCGGCCTGAATGGCTTCAAGCAAGGCGTCACGTGTTCGCCTGGGCTCGGGCCAATCCTTCTCGGGCTTGAGCATGATGTAGCCATCGGAGATGTTGGGCGGCATCGGATCCGACGCAATTTCTGCCGTGCCGGTCCGCGCAAAGACACGTTCGACCTCCGGGAATTTCTCCTTCAGTCGGCTCTCCAGCTGCCGCTGCATGGCTACCGACTGCGTCAGGCTAGTACCCGGGATGCGCAGGGCCTGGATGGCGAAATCCCCTTCATTGAGGTTCGGGATGAACTCGCTCCCCATCCGTGTGGCGATCAGACCACTGAGGATCACGGTCACGAGGGCGAAGGTGAGCACGACGGGCTTGGCGTTCATGGCCCACCGGAGTGCAGGTGCGTAGGCCTCCTTGGCCAACTGCATCAAGCGGTTCTCCTTTTCAGAGACGTTGTCACCGATGAAGAGAGCAACCGCGGCGGGGATGAAGGTCACCGACAGGATCATCGCGCCCAGGAGTGCAATGACGACGGTAAAGGCCATCGGATGGAACATCTTGCCCTCGACGCCGGTCAGGGCAAAGATCGGCAGGTAGACCACCATGATGATCAGTTGCCCAAAAAGCAATGCTCGACGCGACTCGCGCGAGGCTTTGAAAACCTCGTGGAAGCGCTCCGTCCGGTTCAGGGGACGGCCCAGGGATGCCCGCGCATGGGATAGCCGGCGGACACAGTTCTCGACGATCACCACGGCGCCGTCGATGATGATGCCGAAATCGAGTGCCCCGAGACTCATCAGGTTCGCGCTCACCTTGTTGGCCACCATGCCCGAGAAGGTAAACAGCATCGCCAACGGGATGATGCAGGCGGTGATCAGCGCTGCCCGGATGTTGCCCAGGAACAGGAACAGAATGGCGATAACGAGAATGGCACCTTCGAGGAGGTTCTTTTTCACCGTGGCAATCGCCTTGTCCACCAGCGTGGTGCGGTCATAGACGGTGACTGCCTCCACCCCGGCAGGCAGGTTGCGGTTGATCTCCTCCATTTTCTTGGCCACGGCCTGGGAAACTGTGCGGCTATTCTGGCCGATCAGCATGAAGACGGTGCCGAGTACCACCTCACGACCATTATCGGTGGCAGCCCCAGTGCGAAGCTCCCGGCCAATGCCTACCTCGGCCACGTCACGGATGCGGATGGGGAGACCTTGGGCAGTGCCAATGATGACGTTGCGAATGTCCTCTTCGGTCTTCACCTGTCCGGGGGCACGAACCAGGTATTGCTCCCCTCGCTTTTCGATGTAGCCGGCCCCGACGTTGCCGTTGTTGCGCTCCAGCGCCGTGACGATCTCCTGGAGTGTCATGCCATAGGCCGCCAGGCGTTCCGGCAAGGGAGCGACCTGATACTCCTTGGCATAGCCGCCAATGGAATTGATTTCCGTCACGCCCGGCACATTGCGCAGTTGTGGCTTGATGATCCAATCCTGTATCTCCCGTAGGTCGATGGGGGTGTAGGGGCTGCCATCCGGTTTCCTGGCGTCTTCCTTTGCTTCCACCGTCCATAGGTAGATCTCGCCGAGCCCGGTTGATATCGGCCCCAGGGCTGGCGATATGCCGGCGGGCAGCTTGTCCCGCGCGCCCTGGATCCGTTCGTTCACCAGTTGCCGTGCGAAGTAGATGTCGGTCCCATCCTTGAAGATCACCGTCACCTGGGACAGACCGTAGCGAGACAAGGAGCGTGTCTGGACCAGGTTGGGCAGACCAGCCATCACCGTTTCAAGGGGGTAGGTCACCCGCTGCTCCGTTTCAAGCGGGGAGTAACCCGGGGCCAGGGTATTGATCTGGACCTGGACATTGGTGATGTCAGGCACGGCGTCGATGGGAAGCTTCTGGTAACTAAAGACCCCCAGCGCAGCCATCCCGAAAACCGCCAGAAGGATGAGCCAGCGCTGTTCAATGGAAAAGCGAATGATGCGTTCAAACATGATCGTTCACCTTTTCCTTAATGCTCGTGTTCAGCCGAGCCTTTGCCGATTTCCGCCTTGAGCACGAAGCTGCCGGCAGTGGCATAGGGGGTGCCTGTCTTGAGTCCGGACAGGATTTCGGTGCGTGCTCCATCGCTACGCCCGATCTGGACGGGCTGAGTCACAAAACCATCGCTGACCCGGACGAACACGACGCTCTTTCCGTCCATGCTTTGAATGGCTTCCGAAAGCACGGCGACCGGCACTTCGGTTTCGTTCGAGATCACTTCCACGTTGACGAAGAGGCCGGGACGCCAGCTTCCGTGGGGATTCGAGAGGAGCACCCGAGCCCGTGCCGTACGGGTCTGCTCGCCAATGAGCGCGCCCACATAGGCCACGGTGCCGGTCGCCGTGGAGTCGAAGGACGAGGCCCTGATGGTGACCTTCTCGCCAACCCGGACCCGGGCCAGATCCTTGGCCGGAACACTGATTTCCGCCCATACGGTCGACAGGTCGGAGATCGTGAACACCTGGCCGTCTTCCTTGACCGCTTCGCCCAGGGCAATGTGCTTTTCGACGATCATTCCATCGAAGGGGGCACGGAGCACGTAACGGTTGAGGCTGCCATCCGCATCCACACTGGCACCAATGGCGGTGAGCTTCTGCTGCACGTTGGCAACGGCAATTTCGGCCTCGCGCAGCACCTGTCGAGCCTGCAGGTAGTCCTGCTCGGCGGAGATCTTCTCCTCCCACAGTTTCTTCTCCCGCTCGTAGGTCGTCTTGGCAAAGCTCAGGCGCTTCCGGGCGGCCATCAACTCGCTGCGCTGTTCAGAGAGCGCCGGGCTTGCCAGTACGGCCAGCACTTGCCCCTTTTTGACGAGCTGTCCCAGATTGGCCGATACAGCCTCCACGACCCCGGCGACCCGGGGAACGACGTGCGCTGTCCTATCCTCATTGAAGCGAATCTCGCCGGGAAGCTGCAGCGACGAGCGAATCCGGGCCGGGCCCGACCTGCCGATCTCTATCCCGGCCGTTTTGATCTGCTCGTTGTTGAGCTCGACCTTGCCTTCCTCCCGGTTGAGCGTGAATCGACGGGTCTGGGATCCGGTCTCGATGACGACGGCGGCGTTGAATACTTGGGGCTCCGCAATCGTCCCTCGCGTTTTCAAGCTGTCTTTGTCGACTGCAAACTCCATCTGCTCCACTTCACCCGTCGGTCGGGTGAGCGTGAGGTGAGCTTTGATGGCTCCAAGGGCAATGGGCTTCCCATTATCGAGAAGCCAGAGGCGCATGACAGGTTCGCCAGCGCTTTCATCCAGCTGAATCTCGACACTGGTGGTGCCGTCCGTAAGGAGCGTTCCACCGTGCGCTCCCGGGCTGGTGGCTTGGGCATGGTGCTCGGCATCGCCGTGCGAGGCATCGTCGGCATGTGCTTTGTCTGCCTTGGCACCGTGATGCTCTGCATCTCCATGCTCCTCTGTGTGGGCATGGCTCTCACTTTCTGAGGAGCCTTGCCCACTGTGCAGAATGAACACTCCTGCCACACCGCCAAAGGCGATGATCAGGGCTACGGCGATCAGGTGCTTTCGGCTGATCCGGGTCGTCATGTTTTTCAGACTCATCTTGGAATCCTCCTTGCGTTATTCAGAGATACGATCAGCCAGAAGGCGATCGATTTCGGCCGCGGCCCGATGGGTGTCGGTCAGGGCGCGCAGGTATTGGTTACGTGCCTGGAACAGCGTCCGCTGGGCATCGAGGACATCGAGGAAACTGAATTTGCCCAGATCAAAGCCCTTCGTTGCGTTCTCGTAGGCCAGTTGCGCTCCGGGCAGCACGTCGCGCCGCAGCGATTCGAGTTCAAGTCGGCTGTTGCTCAGCCGCTCACGGGCCTGCAGGACATCACCAGTAAGCCGGACCCACAGGGCGGTATGTTCATCCCGCGCCTTGTCTTCTCGCTTGAGGGCTTCGAGGAGGTTGCCGCGGTTGCTGTCGAGGACGGGAATCGGGATCGACACGCCCACGAGGAGCTGGTCTCGGCCAAGTTCCTCGGCGCGTTTCACCCCGACGCTGATCGTTGGGTCAGGCATGCGCCGGGCACGCTCCAGCGCAGTGACAGAGGTGCGCCGAGTGATCTCGACCGAGGCCCGCTTTAGGACGGGTGATGCCTCGATACGCTGCTCGATCATGTCGGAGGACGGTACTGGAGGCAGCGTGTCGACGTCACCCTCTGCACGTTCGAATCGCGGGATCGGATTGCCCCAGAGCCCTGTCAGTCGCTGACGGGCAACCCGCAACTCACCTTGAGCCTGAGCCAGTTCGACCCGGACCCCGGCTTCCGCGACGCGCGCCTTGGTCTCCTCGACGGGAGAGGTTTTTCCGGCGATGACACGCCTGGAGACGGCACCCGTGGCTCGCTCAGCGAGAATGACGGTCTCTTTTGCGAGCCGGGTCCGCTCTTGTGTTGAAAGTACGTCAAAAAAGGCGCTGACCACCGAGGCCCGGATCTCGGCACGGCGAGTGGCCAGCTCAATGTCGGCAATGTCCCGGCCACGCTCGGCGATCGCAATCCGGGCACTCCGCTTGCCTGCCAGCTCGATGGGCTGATTGAGCTGTACGGTTGTGGTACGGGTCGTGGCGCGGGTGTCCTCCACAAGATACTCAATGGACGGATTGGGCCGGGCACGTCCCTGAATCACAGCGCCTTCACTGGCTTCGCGCTCGCGTAGTGCTACGGTGATGTCGGGGTTGGCCCGGAGGGCCAGATCAAGCGCGGCGGCGAGGGTCAACGGGCCACCGGCTTCGACGGGAAGCTGATTGCGTACGACGGTTTGCGTGGCAAGCGATGTCGGCACCTGAGCCTGGACACCGAATGCGGTCGCAAAAAGGACCGCGAGCAGCGGAAATGCGGTTCTGAATGGCACGGGGGTGCGCATTGAAATCTCCTTGTTGTGAAGTCGTCGGCCGAAACCGACAGAACGACGAAACAAACGAGATCCGGCGCAGGCGCCGCCTGGAGGCGGGCTCTAAGTGGAACCTAGTGGAAACTAAAGCAGGTCGCTGCGCCGAATCAGAGCGCAGCAAGCCAGTTGGGCCGTTCGGGGCCTGGGGGGATGTGGGTGCGAAAGAAGGCTGGCGTTGATTCCGGAGCAGAGGGCACCGGGCACCAAGGCAGGCAGAGCGTGTCTTGACCGAGAATCTTGAGGGCGCTGTAGTGGCACAGCCCACAGTCTCCATCGATGGAGACACCTTCGCCAGAATTAGATTGCTTTGAGGTCTCCGCCTTCGATGCTTTGTGCTCGTGACTGTGATGCCCGAAATGGCCGGCTTTCTCCCCGGTCTCATGCTGGCAATAAGCACCCACCGCTGACCAACTGAGCTGGAGCGGCATGAATACAGCCAGAAGGAGGGCAACCCAAAAACGCATGTTCAAAAGTATCCCGGAAGATGTTTCAACTCAGACGTGAACCTTGGTGGACTGATCGTCAGGTTGCCCAAGGCGTAGCAGTCGCAGCCCGTTGCCGACCACCAATAAGCTGGCTCCCATGTCGGCAAACACCGCCATCCACATAGTGGCACTGCCTAGCAGGGCCAGGACCAGGAAGATCGCCTTGATTCCCAGCGCCAGAATGATGTTCTGCCAGAGCACCCGGTACGTCGTGCGCGAAAGCTGAATGGCTTCAGGGATACGGCGCAGATCATCGTTCATGATCACGATGTCGGCGGCTTCCATGGCGGTATCCGTTCCAGCAGCCCCCATTGCTATGCCGATATCGGCGCGCGCCAAGGCTGGCGCATCATTGATCCCGTCACCGGTCATCGCCGTGGGGCCAAATTCTTTCTGCAAGGCTTCGATGGCCTTGAGCTTGTCGTCAGGCAGTAGATTCCCGCGTGCATCGTCCACATTTGCCTGTTCGGCAACGGCTTGAGCCGTTGCCTGGTTGTCGCCAGACAGCATGACTGCCTTGACTCCCAAGGCATGCAATGTCGAGATGGCTTCCCGGGCATGAGGTTTGATCGTGTCGGCAACGGCGAAGATCGCCAGCACTCCGCTTTCGTTGGCCAGGAGTGTCATCGTGCGCCCTTGGGCCTCGTGTTCGACGAGGCGAGCTTCAATGGCAGGACCGCACAGTTTGCGTTCCTCGATCAAACGATGATTCCCAAGGATCAGGTCTTGGTTACCGATGCGCCCCTGGACACCACGCCCCGGCAGCGACATGAAGTCATCGACAACGGTGGCGGCGGGCGCCAGTGCCGTTGAAATGGCTTTCGATACCGGGTGGTTAGAGAGGGCAGCCAGGCTACCGGCCCAATCCAAAATCACTTTCTCGGATACTGTCTGGTCCAGAATTTCGGTTGCGACCAGCTTCGGTTTTCCTTCGGTTATCGTCCCCGTCTTGTCGAGGGCAATGACTTTCAGCTTACGGGCATCTTCCAGATAAACGCCGCCTTTGATCAAAATTCCCCGACGTGCTGCTCTGGCGAGCCCACTCACCACCGTAACGGGCGTTGCAATCACCAAGGCACAGGGACAGGCGATCACAAGAAGGACCAAGGCTTTGTAAAGCGCTTGAGACCAGCTCCATTCCAACAACCACGGGGTCAGGAGCGCCACGGCCAGTGCGATCACGAACACGGCGGGCGTGTAGAGGGCCGCGAAGCGATCGACAAAACGCTGCATGGGCGCCTTGCTGCCTTGAGCTGTTTCAACCGCGTGGATGATCCGGGCCAGTGTGGTCTCATTGGATCGGGCGGTAACCTTGAACTCCAGTAGCCCCGATTCGTTGATCGTCCCTGCAAAGACCGTGTCGCCGATGGCCTTGTCCACAGGCAGGCTTTCCCCGGTAACCGGTGCCTGATTGACCGCACTGCTGCCGGCAGTCACGACGCCATCCAACGGAATGCGTGCGCCAGGTTTGACCCTGACGACTGCAGCAAGCATCACGTCGCGGGAGGAAAGCTCTTCCCAGTTACCATTGGCTTGTTTCACTTCAGCGGTTTCGGGTGTGAGTGCGAGCAAACTCTTGATGGCGTTCCGCGCCCGATCGACCGACCTTGCTTCGATCAGCTCTGCAATGGCATATAAAGCCATCACCATGGCGGCTTCAGGCCACTGGCCGATGGCAAATGCACCTGTAACCGCTACCGACATCAACGCATTGATATTCAGACGTCCCTGAGACAGGGCAGCAAGCCCTTTGCTGTAGGTTGAAAACCCGGCCATCATGATCGCTGTTGCCGCCAAACCCATCCCGGCCATCTTGGCTAGAAGCACTTGGGGCATCAGGTAAGCCAAGAGCTCTGCACCCAACGCCAGAGCGAGCGCCATCGCAAGAACAGCGATGCCACGGGGAATGCCGTCGCGATCTTTGCCCACCGGCGTGCCCGGCTTGACGAGCTCTGTAGCAAAGCCCGCCTTGCGGATGGCGTCGATGATTGTCGGCAAAGCGTCTTCCGGCGCATCGATGCGCAGGGTACGGGCCGACAAGTCAAAACGGAGCCCACCGATAGCCTCGACATGCTCGACAGCCCGGCGGATCTCGCTCTCTTCAGCAGGACAATCCATTGCTGGAATGTGGAGTAGCAAGCCCTCTCGTACGGAGTCAGCTCGAAGGGTATCGTCCGTCGCGGATGCCCCCGGTGCGTGGCACGTGCTACCGCAACCGCAGGATGGGGGCTGCGTCTCGGATTGCAGACTGATGGGCAATGGTTTCATGGTGCTCTCCTCTTTCCATCATTAAAAACCCTGTAGCAACTCCAGAGTCAAGCGGGTAAGGTGATGACCTTCCTCGATTCACTTTTGAGCCCACGCCGGGCTTCAGGCCTTGCAATGAAAATCGGTCAGCTCGCCCAGCAGACAGGTACGCCGGTGGACACCATTCGTTACTACGAGCGCGAAGGGCTGCTCCCGCGTGCTGCAAGAACGGAAGGCAACTACCGGATCTACGATGCCATGCACCTCGAACGCCTCGCCTTCATTCGGCGATGTCGCTCCCTTGACATGACGCAGGACGAAATCCGAGTGCTCCTGCGTTTCAGGGACACCCCATCGGAAAGTTGCGAGGACGTCAACGCGTTGCTCGATGCCCACATCGGCCACGTTGCCGAGCGGATACGGGAGTTGCAGCAACTGGAAACGCAGCTTCAGGTGTTGCGCGCATGTTGTAAGGAAGGCCGGCAAGCAGTCGCATGTGGAATCTTGAACGAGCTGTCGCAGGGGGCGACCGAGGTCTCCACGCCCTCCGCATCGGAGAGCCACCTCTCGGCAACGCATGCCGGCGGGAGACAGCATGTGACCCCACGGAAACAAGCGACGCGCGATAGCTGAGGGGGGCAACACCGCTCCATCGCTTGCGGCACTTGAGGCGTGAGTCACCGTGAAAAGGCGCGAAACGCATTGGGATGGGATTGTGCGTGAGAAAAGGAATTGCACTCATTCTCATTTGAACGCAAAATCAAAAAAGACATCCTGCGGTAGGACCCCTCATGCAAGCCCTGCGTCTCCTTTCAATCGTTCTGTTTTCTTTGATTGCGACGGCCTCGATCGCACAGGTTGCGCCTCCAGCGACGCAAGACAAGACCAAGCAGATTTGGCAATTGCTGGACTACCTTGCCGTCGACTATGGCCGCTCCGTCAAGGAGGGACAGATCGCCAACGAAGCTGAATATGCCGAGATGCAGGAGTTCGCACAGGCTGCAGAACGACAGTTGGCCGAATTGCCAGCGGTGCTGGCCGCTCCGACCCTGGCGAGCGATGCAGCGGCGCTACGTGCGCTCATCGCACAAAAGGCTTCGGCCGCATCTGTGGGGGAACAGGCACGCAAATTGGCAGGCGGACTCATCGCGGCTTATCCGGTTTCGATGGCCCCCGGCAAGTTGCCCGATCTACAACGGGGCGCCACGCTCTATCAAAGCCAGTGTGCCTCGTGCCACGGTGTTTCCGGGCATGCAGACGGCCCGCTCGCTGCCAAGTTGAACCCACCTCCCATCGCGCTGGCCGACCACGAACGCGCCCGGGAGCGCAGTGTGTTTGCGCTTCAGCAGATCATCACGCGGGGTGTGGCGGGAACGTCCATGCCGGGATTCGTACAGCTCTCGGACGAAGACCGCTGGGCACTGGCCTACTTCGCCTCGACGCTGTCGTACTCCGAGGCCGATCAGCAGGCAGGGGCCAAATTGTGGGCCGCGCAACCTGCCCTCCGTGAGGCCGTGCCGACCCTGGCGACGCTGAGCCAGCATTCCGAGGCCGCGCTCGCCAAGACCGTCGGCGCCGATGCCGCTCGCCAGCTCACCGCCTACCTACGGAGCACGCCCCAGTTACTCGCAACGTCAAACACGGGCAGCATACAGATCGCGAAAGACAAGCTGCGGGAGAGCGTTGTCGCGTTGGACAACGGAAACGAACGCTTGGCCTCGCAGCTGGCATTGTCGGCCTATCTGGATGGCTTCGAGCCCGTCGAGCCGGCGCTGGCCGCCAAGAATCAAGCGCTTTTCCACGACATCGAAAAGACGATGGGGCTCTACCGCAATGCACTGACTGCCGGGCAGGTCGAGCGTGCCCACGACATTGCCCAGCAACTGCAAACCCAGCTCGATGAAGCCCAGGATGCTCTGGGGGGCACCAAAGACGCCCTCTCGACCTTCCTCGGTGCGCTGACCATCCTGCTGCGGGAAGGCCTGGAAGCCTTGCTGGTGGTCGTCGCCATGATGGCATTCCTGAAAAAAGCGGATCGCACCGATGTGCTGCCCTACGTGCATGCGGGATGGATGACAGCGCTCACCGCCGGGGGGCTGACCTGGCTAGTGGCGACCTATGTCGTGGATGTGAGCGGCGCCAGCCGCGAGATGACGGAGGGGGTTTCCGCCGTGTTTGCCGCCGTTGTACTCCTGGCGGTGGGCATGTGGATGCACCAGAAGAGTCTTGCGGGTCGTTGGCAGACCTATGTGAAGGAAAAATTGTCGTCCGCGCTGAGCAAGAAGTCGGCATTGATGCTGTTCGTACTGTCGTTCGTCACCGTCTATCGCGAAGTCTTCGAGACGGTCCTCTTCTATGCTGCGCTCTGGACCCAGGACAATGGTGTCTATCTGCTTGCCGGCCTTGCCTCCGGCGTGGTCATCCTGGCGGCGGTCGCAGCGGTACTCCTGCGCTCCGCGGCACGTCTGCCGATCAGCCAGTTCTTTGCCTTCAGTTCGGCCCTGGTGGGGGCGCTCGCCGTTGTTCTGATGGGCAAAGGTGTGGCCGCACTGCAAAAGGTCGGCGTCCTGCAGATCACGCCCCTCTCGATACCGCGCATCGATGTTCTGGGCGTTTACCCGTCGATCCAGACCGTTACCGCACAGGTCCTGATCCTGCTCATTATTGTGGCAAGCGTCGCCTACAATTTGAGGTCGCAACGGGCCGCTACGCAATCGTGATAACGTCGTTGTCCCCCGGCCTTTGGCGAGGACAGGACGGCGATGCTGACTCACTGGGAACTGGAACATTACCGACAGCTGTACCGCAATCAGATTGACCGACTTGTCGAGACCTTGACGGTGCGCCTCCTGCCGACCTTTGACTCCGTGCACGCGGAAGTCGAGGCGCTTCAACAGGAAGCGTACCGAGCGAGCCGTGAGTGTGCCAACGATGGCAACGGGCTCGATCCGCAAACGGCCCATGAGGCTGCTTTCGAGGCGTCGTTAGCGCATTTCGACATCGTGCTCGATTTGCGCCAGGGACTTCAGAACATGTTCGCGGTCAGTCTCTACCACCTGTTTGAGCAGCAAGTCCGGGCCTTTCACGTTCGCGTCCTGAATCACAAACCGCT
>ERZ650300.812-NODE-812-length-18763-cov-24.448739_pt1 | contig 18763 bp, 15 predicted proteins | sample MGYA00376236_ERZ650300 | MGnify/ENA primary metagenome ERZ650300 (study PRJEB26733, sample SAMN07839303) | wastewater metagenome | biome: urban; feature: wastewater treatment plant; material: waste water | place: USA: North Carolina | collected 2016-04-28 ...
GCAGCCAGTCGGCCAGGCCGGTCAGCCGCTGACGGATGCGGTCGCGCAGCTCGCCAGCGGCGGCTTCGGTAAAGGTCATCACCAGAATCTGGCTGGGGCTCAGCGCCGGCAGCCGCGCGCCATCGTCCGGGCCGTGGCCCAGCGCCAGCCGCACATACAGCGCGGCCAGGGTGTAGGTTTTGCCGGTGCCGGCGCTGGCCTCAATCAGCCAGCTGCCGGACAGCGGCAGGGTCAAGGGGTTCAGCGGCTGGCTCATCACAAACATTCCTTGGGCGACAGGGTGGCGTGCAGCAGGGGCAGATACAGGCGCTCGGCCCAGTCGCGGGCGCGCTCGCCGCCGGCCAGCAGCGCCGGCCAGTCGGGGTAGGCGCGGGCCAGATAGGGGTCGTCGTCCACTTCGCCGCGCAGATTCCAGCCGCCGATAAAGGTCTGGCTGGCGGCCTGCCAGGCGGCGGCTTCAACCTCCTCCGGCTCGTCGTCGGCGTGGCGCAATCGGTATTGCAGATAGGCCAGCGTGGTTTTGCAGGCCAGCGGCAGCGGCGCATCCAGCCCGGCGCGCCAGGCCTCGGCGACGCTGGCCAGCAGGCTTTGCGCCTGTTCTGCGGGCAGGGCCGGCCAGCACAGCGGGCCATGTTCGCCGTCGTCGCTGGCCAGCAGGCAGGTGCGCAGCGGGGTGTGGTCGGCGTTCACCGCCAGGTGGGCCAGCCACGGCGCCAGCAGGCGCTCGGCGCGCCAGCCGCCGCTGTGGCGCAGCGGGTGCGGCAGGGCCAATAGCCGCAACAGGCCGGCCTCGCTGTCGTGCAGCTCGCGCACCCAGTCTTCCAGTTGCAGGCCGTGCGCCAGGCTCAGGCTGATTTCGCGCGCAGGCCGCGCCGGGCAGTGCGCGGCCTGCGCCTGCCAGGCTTGCCACACCGGGGTGACTTGCTCGGCCAGCGCGGCAAAGCGCGCCTCGGCGGCTTGCAGCGGCAGCACGCCTTCGCGTTGCCAGCGCGCCAGCTCGGCGGCGCACACCGCCTCGGCCGACAGGCCATCGCGCGCGCCGCGCCGCAGCGCGGCAAACAGCCGCTCGCGCAGCGCGTAGCCATCCAGGCCAGACAGCTCGAAGGGCTCGTGCTCCAGCAGGCTGTCGTCGGCGTTGGCAAAGTTCACCCGCAGCCGGCGCTGAAAAAAATGCGCGGTCGGCCGGCGCAGCAGCCGCGCCAGCTCGGTGACGCCCACCAGGGTGACGGCCGGCGCGGCCGGCGGCAGCGCCGTGGGGGCGGCGTCGGCGCGGTCGTGGGCGGCGCGCCATTCGCTGGCGTAGGTGAACAGCCGGGGGTCTTCGCCGCTGAAATAGCGCGGGCTGAACGGTTGCAGCGGGTGTTCACAGCTGAGCGCCGCCAGCAGGCGCTCGCCGCTGGCCTCGGGGTCGTCGGCCAGCCGCCAGCCGGCGGCCAGCGCGTCGCGCAGCTGGCCAATCAGCATCGACGGCGGCAGCGGGCTGTTGTCGCGCACGCTGCGCCCCACCCAGCTGATGTGCAGGCGTTCGCGCGCCGACAGCAGCGCTTCCAGCAGCAGATAGCGGTCGTCGTCGCGGCGGGCGCGGTCGCCGGGGCGCTGGCCATACGGGCGCGCCATCAGGTCAAAGTCGCTGGGCGGCTGGCGGCGCGGATAATCGCCGTCGTTCATGCCCAACAGGCACACCACACGAAACGGAATCGCCCGCATCGGCATCAGCGTGCAGATATTCACCGCGCCCGCCAAAAACTGCTGCGACGGCGCCGCTTCGTCCACCCCGGCCAGCCAGCCTTCGCGCGCCACCGCCAGCGGCAGCGCGGCGTGCAGCCCGGCGTCGGCGCAGGCGCTCAGCCAGTCTTCCAGCGCGCTGTCCAGCCGCAGCAGCATGCGCCGCTCGTGGTCGTCGTCCGGCAGCAAAAAATCCGCCATCAGCTGGCGCAGGCGCTCGCCCCATTGCGCAGGCGCGGCGGGCTCGGCCAGCACGCGCGACCAGCGGCGCAAGGCGTCCACCAGCTGCGCCAGCGGCCCCAGCGCGGCCACTTCCAGGCCGGCGGCTTCGTCGCAGGGCTGGATGCGGCCGTCCCAGGCGTCGCCATCGCCCACCGCATAGCCCAACAGCAGCCGCTCCAGGCCAAACGCCCAGCTGTTTTGGTTCAGGCCGTCGGGCAGATTGAGTTGGGCGCGCTGGTCGGCGTCCAGCCCCCAGCGCACGCCGGCCTGTTCCGCCCACTGGCGCAAGGCCGGCAGCTGGCTGGCTTGCAGGCCAAAGCGGCGCGCCAGCGCTGGCGCGTCCAGCAGGTCAAACACCTCGCTGACGGTAAAGCGCGCGTGCGGGCTGGCCAGCAGCGCATCCAGCGCGCGCAACAGCGGCGAGCTGTCGCGCGCGCGCCGGTCGGCCAGGGTGAACGGCAAATGGCGCGGGTCGCCGGGCGGAATGCGGCCAAACACTGCGCGCACATGCGGCGCGTAGGCGGCCACGTCCGGCGTCATCACCACAATATCGCGCGGCGCCAGCGGCGCGCCGGCAGCCTGCGCCGCCTCGCAATAGGCCAGCAATTGGTCGTGCAGGATTTCCACTTCGCGCTGGCGGCTGTGGGCAAGGTGAAAACACAGCGAGTCATCGTCCGCCGCCACCGGCTGGCGCGCCTCGGGCGAGGCCGGCGGCGGGGTGAGATCAAAAATGCCGTGTTGCAGCTGACCCAGCAGCCGGCTGGCGTCTGGCTCGGTGAATAAATCAATGCGCTGGCCCTGGCTGGCCAGTTGCGGCTGATAGCGCTCGGGCTGGTCGTATTGGTCCAGCAGCGCCAGAAAATCCCGGCCATGCCGGCCCCAGGCGGCCAGCAGCGGCTGGTTGTCGGCGTACAGGCTGTCGCGGCTGGGCAGCGCGCCAGCGCCGCGCCGCGCCAGGCGGCGGGCGATGGTTTTCGGGTCGTCCAGATCGCCCCAGTAATGCTGGCAGGGGTTGTGCACCGCCAGAATCACCTGGCAGTGGCGGCCCAGCGCCGCCAGCGCGGCCAGCGCCTGCTGCGGCAGGGCAGAAATGCCAAACACCACCACCCGGCGCGGCAAGGCCGGCGGGCGGCTCGGGGCGGCGGCCAGCGCCTGCAAAAACTGCTGGTGAATCTGCGCGCGGCCGATGTCCTGATGGCCGTCGGCGGCAATATCGGCCAGCAGCGCGCGCCACAGCGCCGGCTGCCAGCGGTCGTCGTCAGCCAGCGCTCGCCATTGCCCGTCCGTCTGCGCCAGGCCATCGCGCCCGGCTTGCCAGTCGGCCAGCCAGTCGGCGCGGTACACCTGGTATTGGTCAAACAGCTCCGCCAGCTTGCCGGCCAGCTGAAACAGCTTGCGGCCGTCGTCGTCGCCGGCCAGAAAACCGCGCAGCACGGCAAACTCCGGCCCGGCGCTTAAGGCCGGCAACAGCCGCATCAGGCGCCACACCAGGGTGCGCCGCTCCAGCGGCGAATCGGCCGGCACGGCATCCGGCCCCAGCACATCGCGGTAAGCGCGCCACAAAAACTGCGACGGCAGCTGCATGCTCACCGCCGCGCTGACGCCATCGGCGCCGGCCAGCGCCAGCTTCAGCCACTGGCCCATGCCCTGGCTTTGCACCAGGATGATTTCGTTTTCCAGCGGCGCCAAGGGCTGGCGGCGCAGCCAGGCGGCCAGCACATCGCGCAGGTCTTCCAGCTGGTTGCCGTGCCAGATCATCAGACCGGGGTCGAGTTCGCCAGCGGCCATGGCCTCATCCTCTGCAAGCAGGTGTAAAGCGCTTGATGATAAACGCTTGTTGCCCGCTTCGGGTATCATCCCGCCATCCCACTTTACACCCCGAGGTTTGCCATGTTGCTGCTGACACGCTCTCTGGCGCTGGCTGGCGCGCTGCTGGCCGCTGTTGCCGCCGCCCAGACCATTGACGATGATTTGCTGGCTGCGCAGATGAATTACCAGCGCGCCACCCGCCTGGCGGAAAAAGCCCGGCAAGAGGCCGATCTGGCCCGCCAAAACCGCCAGAACGCCGAAGGCCAGCTGGTGACGGCCCAGCGCGCGCTGGATGCCGCGCAGGCCGAGCAGGCGCGCGCCGAGGCGGCCGAGCGCGACGCGGTGACTGATCTGGGCCTGGCCCGCCAGCGGCTGGACGCCACCTGGGGCGTCAAGCAGCAGCGCAGCGCCCAGCCCTGAGCCGCGCGGCTGATATAATCGCGTTTTTACCCCGATTTCGTCGCCTGCCGCAGGCCGGCGACGCCCATCTTTTCAGGACACTTCGCCATGCAAGACGCGCACGCCTGGTCCGGCCGCTTTTCCGAGCCGGTTTCCGAACTGGTCAAAAAATACACCGCCTCGGTTGATTTCGATAAACGCATGGCCGCGTTCGACATCCAGGGCTCGTTGGCCCACGCCGCCATGCTCACCCGCGCCGGCGTGCTGTCCGAAGCCGATCTGAGCGCCATCGAAGCCGGCATGGCCGAGATTCTGCAAGACATCCAGGAAGGCCGCTTTGAATGGAGCGTGGACCTGGAAGACGTGCACATGAACGTGGAAAAGCGCCTGACCGACAAAATCGGCGACGCCGGCAAGCGCCTGCACACCGGCCGCAGCCGCAACGACCAGGTGGCCACCGACATCCGCCTGTATCTGCGCGACGCCATCGACCATATCGTTACCCTGATTGCCGCGCTGCAAACCAGCCTGCTGGATCTGGCCGAACAGCACGCCGATACGGTGATGCCGGGCTTCACCCATTTGCAGGTGGCGCAGCCGGTGACCTTTGGCCACCATATGCTGGCCTATGTGGAAATGCTCGGCCGTGACGGCGAGCGCATGGTGGATTGCCGCAAGCGGGTTAACCGCCTGCCGCTGGGCGCCGCCGCGCTGGCCGGCACCACTTTCCCGGTGGATCGTTTTTACACTGCCCAGCTGCTGGGGTTTGACGACGTCTGCCACAACTCGCTTGATGCGGTGTCCGACCGTGACTTTGCCATCGAATTCACCGCCGCCGCCTCGCTGGTGATGGTGCATTTGAGCCGTCTGTCGGAAGAGCTGATCCTGTGGATGAGCCCGCGCGTGGGCTTTATTGATATTGCCGACCGCTTCTGCACCGGCAGCTCGATCATGCCGCAAAAGAAAAACCCGGACGTGCCCGAGCTGGTGCGCGGCAAGAGCGGCCGCGTCACCGGCCATCTGCTGGCGCTGCTGATGCTGATGAAATCGCAGCCGCTGGCCTACAACAAAGACAATCAGGAAGACAAAGAACCGCTGTTCGACACGGTGGACACCCTGATCGACACCCTGCGCATCTACGCCGACATGATGCGCGGCGTCACCGTCAAGCCCGAAGCCATGCGCGCCGCCGTGCTGCAAGGCTTTGCCACCGCCACCGACCTGGCCGACTACCTGGTGAAAAAGGGCGTGCCGTTCCGCGACAGCCACGAAGTGGTGGCCCGCGCCGTGCGCCACGCCGAAGTGCAGGGTGTGGACATCGCCGACTTGTCGCTGGATGTGCTGCGCCAGTTCAGCGCGCTGATTGACGATGACGTGTACGCCGTGTTGACTCCGGAAGGCTCGCTGGCCCAGCGCAACCACATCGGCGGCACCGCGCCGGCACAAGTGCGCGCGCAAATCGCCCGCCATCGCGCCCGCCTGCAAGGCTGATTGCCGGTCGGCTAAGCGCCGCAAAAAACCCCCTTGGGGTTGTTCGCGGCCTTGCCATACGGCGTGTACGGTTTGCGGTCACACGCCTGGCCAGGGCCGTTTCGCTGAGTAGTGTGAGTGGTTCTCCCTGGTTGACACGCCCCGCCCGGTTTGCCGGTGCGGGGCGTTGTCTTGTCTGCCGGATGGCGTATGGCATGTGTGCGACAATCGTTGTATATTTTGTTATACATCGAACAGCTGCTCGTGGTGTTGTTGGTGTAATTGGCTGATTTAAATGAATAAATAAACTGGCATGGCATCTGCTGGGCATGAAAGACAGGCCACCGGCCAGGCGGATGGCAAAAACAGCAAGCAGGAGGCGCGCGATGAGACTGGACAGGCAGGAAGGGCGACAAAGCTGGGCAGACACCATGCGCGCGAGCGCGGCAGCCGTGGAGGGCGCGCACAACTGGCGCGGCTATTTGCCCGACGCCTGGGCCGATCGGGTGGAAGCGCCATTGTGGGTAGAGGAGTTCCAGGAATACCAACTGGACGCCCAGCGCTGGGTGGGCTACGACGCCGACGAGCAGCCGTGCTACACCGCCCACCATTACGCGCTGCCGGCGCAGGACGCCAGCGCAGGCGCGGCGGTGGCGTATTCAGAAATGCTGGCCGCCTGGCGGCTGCGTGACGAGCGCTGGCTGGTGTTTCGTTTGATCGGCGCCGGCGGCGCCGCCCTGCCGCGCGGATTTTATGTGTTCAGTCCGGAAATGCCGCGTTAGGGCGGGCGTTGGTGAAATCACCACTGTCCCACGCCGTGGATAGCTTCTGGATTTTCGTTTGCGCGGGATGCGGCGGTGGGTGCGTCGCGGTCAGGCCGGCACGCCCAGCACCACATGGCTGGCCTTGATCAGCGCGGTGGCCGGCGCGCCTTCGCGCAGGTCCAGCTCTTTGATGGCGTCGTTGGTGACCACGGCATACACCACCGTGCCGCCGGGCAGGGTGAGCGCCACTTCGCTGTTCACCGCGCCGCGCGTCAGCGCGCTGACCACGCCCGCGAGCTGGTTGCGCGCAGAAAAGCGCATGCCTTCGCCGCCAGTCAGCAGCATCACCAGCGGCGCTTTGACATAGGCCACGGCGCTGACGCCCACCGCCAGCCCCAGCGCCTGAACGCTGTTGGCGGTGACCACGGCCACCAGCACATCGCCGCCGACGGTGGTCAGCTCGACTTCGGCGTTGACGGCGCCGCAGATCACGGCGGTGAGGGTTCCGGCAAAGACATTGCGGGCGCTGACTTGCATGATGGGGCTCCTGGCTTGACGTTGACTGGTTGGCAAAGCTGAATCTGAATGCGCGGCGCGGGGCTGAGTAACGCGCACAAAACCGCACAAGGTCGGGCTGGCGCGATGACATGGCGCTGGTTTTGCTTGTCAGCAGGGCTGACTAACTGACTATACAGCCTTCAAGCATGCTGCATGCCAGCCTGGCCGGTGTTTCCGGGCCGCCTGAGCTGGCAAAATGGGTTTGGGCTTATTTTACCGGAGAGCGTTATGCATCCTTCTTTACCACGCTTGCGCGGCAAGCTGGAAGTGGACACCGAGCTGGGCACGTTTTTGGGCGACACCCGCATCCGCCTGCTGGAAGCCATTGCCAAGCATGGCTCGATTTCGCAGGCGGCCAAGGCGGTGCCCTTGTCTTACAAGGCGGCGTGGGACGCCATCGACGCCATGAACAATCTGGCCGAGCATCCGCTGGTTACCCGCGTGACTGGCGGGCGGCACGGCGGCGGCTCGACGCTGACGCCGTATGGCGAAAAAGTGGTGGCGCTGTACCGCGCGCTGGAAAGCGAATATCAGGCCGCGCTGGACCGTCTGGCCGCCAATATGCACAGCAGCGAGCACGGTGATTTTGCCCAGTTCCGCCAGTTGCTCAAGCGCATGTCGATGCGCAGCAGCGCGCGCAACCAGTTTGCCGGCACGGTGTGTGCGCTGCGCGAGGGCGATGTCGATTACGAAGTGCGCCTGCGCCTGGACGCCGATAACGAGCTGGTGGCGGTGATCACCCGCGAATCGGCCGAGAATTTTCAGCTGCACATGGGCCAGGAGCTGTACGCGCTGGTGAAGTCCTCGTCGATTTTGCTGCTGACCGACAACAAGGTGAAAACCACCGCGCGCAATCAGCTGTGGGGCGAAATCAGCCGCATTGTCGATGGCCCGGTCAACGCCGAAGTCACCCTGGTGATGCCCGGCGGCAAATCGCTGTGCGCCGTGGTCACCCACGACAGCCTGGAACGGCTGGGGCTGGAAGTTGGCGGCAAGGTGTGCGCGGTGTTCAAGGCTTCAGCGGTGATTCTGTGCACCTATCAGTAAACGTCGCCTAAGGGCCGCTAACAAAACCTTCCTGGCGTCGTTGCATGGCCTTGCCGTACTAAGAGCGGCTAACAAAACCCTCCTGGCGTTGTTGCACGACCTTGCCGTACTCCTTGTACTGTCTGCGACCGCGCGCCTAGCCAGGATTGCTGCGCGATCAATCAACCCATTTTTCACCCACCCAGGAGTTTTGCCATGTGGCGTCCCGTTCTGACCTCTGCCGCCGTGCTGCTGGCCTTTGCCCCCTTGGCCCAAGCTGACGAAGTTGCCGTCGCCGTTGCCGCCAACTTTACCGCGCCGATGCAAAAAATCGCCGCCGAATTCGAAAAAGACACCGGCCACAAGGCGGTGCTGTCGTTTGGCGCCACCGGCAAGTTTTACGCCCAGATCACCAATGGCGCACCGTTTGAGGTGCTGCTGTCGGCCGACGACGAAACCCCGGCCAAGCTGGAAAAAGAACAAGCTGGCGTGGCGGGCAGCCGCTTTACCTACGCCATTGGCAAGCTGGTGCTGTGGTCGGCCAAGCCGGGCTATGTGGACAGCAAGGGCGAGGTGCTGAAAAAAGGTGACTTTGCCCGCCTGTCGATCGCCAACCCGAAAACCGCGCCTTACGGCCAGGCGGCGATGGAAGCCCTGGACAAGCTGAAGCTGCTGCCCGCGCTCCAGCCCAAGATCGTGCAGGGGGAAAATATCTCGCAGGCGCATCAGTTTGTCGCCACCGGCAATGCCGAATTGGGCTTTGTCGCCCTGTCGCAAGTGTATGTGGACGGCAAGCTGACTTCCGGCTCGATGTGGCAAGTGCCGGGCACGCTGTACAGCCCGATTCGCCAGGACGCCGTGGTGTTGAACAAGGGCGCCGGCAAGCCGGCGGTGCAAGCGTTGATGACCTACCTGAAGAGCGCCAAGGCGCGGGCAGTGATCCAGACCTACGGCTACGATTTGCCCTGAGCAATGGCGGCAGGCGGACGCTGGCGCGCGCCTTGCTCGTGTCTGGTGTCCCCTTGCTGCTGCGATGAGCCCGCCATGAACCCCTACTGCCTGCCCGATTCCCTGCTGGAACAGTTATTGCACGAAGACAGCCCATACGGCGACGCCACCAGCTTTGCCCTGGGCCTGGGCGCGCATCAGGGCGAGCTGCATTTTGCCGCCCGCCAGGCGATGACGCTGTGCGCCAGCGAAGACGCCCAGCGCATGGCGCAGATGCTGGGCCTGCACATTGATCAGCCTGCCCGCGCCAGCGGCGCCCGACTGACCGCTGGCGAACCGATTCTGACGGTGAGCGGCGCGGCCGATGCGCTGCATCGGCTGTGGAAGCCGGCGCAAACGCTGATGGAGTATCTATCAGGGATTGCCAGCGCGGTCAGCGCGCTGGTGGACGCCGCCCGCGCCGTCAGCCCGGATATTGGCGTGGCCTGCACACGCAAGACGTTTCCCGGTGGCAAGGCCGCCTGCATCAAGGCGGTGTTGGCCGGCGGCGCCGTGCCGCACCGGCTGAGTGTGTCGGAAACCCTACTGCTGTTTGCTGAACATCGCACATTTTTACCCGACGCCAGCCCCGAGGCCATGCTGATGGCGCTGCGCAGCTGGAGCGAGCGCAAAACCGTGGTGGAAGTGGCCGACCCGGCCGAAGCGCGCCGCTGGATCGATGCCGGCGCCGAGGTGATTCAACTGGAAAAATGCCCCCCGGCCCACGTGGCCGAGGTGGTGGCTTACGCCCGCCAGCGCGCCGCGCCGCCGCTGATTGCCGCCGCAGGCGGCGTGCACGCCGGCAACGCCGCCGACTACGCCCGCGCCGGGGCCGGCCTGCTGGTCAGCAGCGCGCCCTACCACGCCGCGCCGCGCGATGTGGCGGTGAGCATGCGGGCGCGTTGCGCCTAGACGGATTTTTGTTTTTCACTGTGACCGACCATGAAAATCGCCATTGCCACCGATAACTACACCCGCGTCGCCGGCCACGCCGGCAAGGCGCGCCACTGGCTGCTTTACCTGCTGCACGGCCACACCCCGCAACAACTGCTGCCGGCGCCCACGCTGATCAAGCTGGCCCCCGAGCAGGTGATGCATCACTTCAAGGACGACGCCCCGCACCCGCTGGACGGGGTGGATCTGGTGGTGGCCGGCAGCGCTGGCGAGGGCTTTATCCGCCACATGCGCGAGCGCGGCGCCGATGTGCTGCTGACCGGCGAAGACGACCCGGCCACGGCGCTGACGCAAATCCTGGCCGGCGAAGCGCTGCCCGACCCGCGTTTTGACGTCACCACCACGCTGTGTAAATTGCGCGATCTGTTTTCGCGGCATTGAGCGTGTGCGCCAACAAAAACCCCCGCTGTCACCAGCGGGGGTTTTGTCATGCTCGCGCAAACTCAGCGCAGCGCCAGCTTGGCTTGGGGCGCTGAATCAGCCCTTCAGCACGGCGGCCATGGCGTCGGCCACGTATTCGACGTTGCGGGTGTTCAGGCCGGCCACGCACATGCGGCCGGAGCGCACCAGGTAAACGGCGAACTCTTCGCGCAGGCGGTCCACTTGTTCCGGGGTCAGGCCGGTGTAGCTGAACATGCCGCGTTGCTTGACGAAGTAGCTGAAGTCGCGGCCCGGCACCTTGGCGGTCAGCACTTCAAACAGCTTCTGGCGCATGGCCTTGATGCGCACGCGCATTTCGGCGACTTCGCCTTCCCAGATGGCGCGCAGTTCTGCGGTGTTCATCACCGCTGCGGTCACCTGGCCGCCGTGGGTCGGCGGGCTGGAGTAGTTGCGGCGCACGGTGAACTTCATCTGGCCCAGCACGCGGTTGGCTTCTTCGGCGTTCTGGCAGATCACCGACAGGCCGCCACAGCGCTCGCCGTACAGCGACAGGTTCTTGGAGAACGAGTTGCTCAGCAGGAAGCTCACGCCGGCTTCGGTCATGGCGCGAATGGCGAAGGCGTCTTCGTCCAGGCCGTCGCCAAAGCCTTGGTAGGCGATGTCCATGAACGGGATCAGCTGGTTGGCCTTGGCCACGGCGATGACTTGCAGCCATTGCTCTTGGTTCAGGTCCACGCCGGTGGGGTTGTGGCAGCACGGGTGCAGCAGGACGATGCTCTTGGCCGGCAGCGACTTCAGGGTGTCGAGCATGGCGGCAAAGTTCACGCCGCCGGTGCTGGCGTCGTAGTACGGGTAGTCGTGCACCTTGAAGCCAGCGCCTTCGAACATCGAGCGATGGTTGTCCCAGGTCGGGCTGCTGACCCACACTTCGCTGGCCGGGAAGTAGCGCTTGAGCAGGTCGGCGCCGATCTTGATGGCGCCAGAGCCGCCGATGGTCTGGATGGTGGCGATGCGGCCTTCTTTGACGGCCGGGTGCTCGGCGCCAAACAGCAGGTGTTGCACGGCCTGGCGATAGTTGGCGGCGCCTTCCATCGGCTGGTACGGGCGGGCGGCCGGCTGGGCGGCGCGGGCGGCTTCGGCCTGACGCACCGATTCCAGCAGCGGAATGCGGCCGGCTTCGTCGTAGTAGAGGCCGATGCCCAGGTTCACCTTGGATTCGCGGGTATCTTTGTTGAAGGTTTCGACCAGGGTCAGAATCGGGTCGCCGGCGTAGGCGTCTACATGTTCAAACATGGCAAAACAGCATCCTGTAGAGGTTGTGGGCAGCGGTCAGGGGCGACGCCGCCAGGGCATAAGCAGGGGTGGAACGCATTGCCGCACCATGACAGTGCAGTGAATCGACAATGAATGCCAATCATCCCCCAATCCGGGGCGGCGGGCAATTGCTTATGCGCCGTTGGCGTGGCTATCGTGCGACATTTCTGGCGCCCACGCCGCTGTGCGGCGCTTAGCCCGGCGGGAGCGGATGCAACAGATGCACGCGCATCGGCTGGATAAACTGCCGGCCATCGTCCACCGGCTGGCCCGAGCGGGCAAACAGGGCGCTGAGCTCGGCCTGATGCGCGGCAAAGCGCGCTTCGCGCTCGTGATTGGCCGACACCAGCCGCTCGCGAAAGGCGGCAAAGTCGGCCAGCACCACCGGGTGGAGATAATCAAACGTCTGCGCCAGGCGCAGGCGCGGGTGGGTGAGCACGGCGTGCTGGGCGGCGGCGCGCACTTGGGTTTCGTCGTCCACGGCGCGGCACAGGGCAAAAAACTCACCCTCAGCCAGCGGTTCGGCCACGTACACCACGCCGTCGGCGCGCAGCACGCGGCAGGCTTCGTTGAGCGCGGTGGCCATGTGTTCGCCAGGGATGTGGTGCAGCGAGTTGAAAAACACCACGATGTCGGCGCTGGCGTCGGCAGCGGGCAAGGCCTGACCCACGCCTTCGACGATGGTTTCGTCGGCCACCCGTGCGGCCGCGTGCGCGGCGGCCAGCTGGCGCGGGCTGCATTCCACCCCCAGCACCTGCGCGCCGTGGCGGGCCAGGTGACGCACCAGATGGCCATTGCCGCAGCCAACGTCGATCAGCTGTTTGCCGGCCACCGCCAGGGTGTCGGTGAGCACGTCCGGGTTGCGGCGAATCGGGCGGGGGTCGGTCATGGTGGGCGCCTCTGAAGTGAGCAGATAGTTCACATTGTAATAGAGTGTTTGCCGCGCGGGCTACAAATGGAAAGAGGCCGCCCAAAGGCGGCCTCGTGACGGAGCGTAACGTACAAACAACTCGTGACTTCAATGAAATGATGCAGGTTGAAGACTCGCCGCACGCACAAGGCGCAGGCGCTGGGTTGGCGACATGCTGCACAGAGACGCAGCTCCGGCCGGTGAAGGGTCTACGCGCCGGGAAAACGCGTGCAGGCGGTGAGGAGCATCGCTCCAGGTCTTTCCGCCGATCAGACCACCGGCAACTTCGGGCAAACCGGCTGGATGGCAACCGGTTTGTCAGGGCGGCGCGATTGCTGCCGCCCTGAAGTCAGTAAAGACGGTTTCGGTCAGGAATACAAGAATTTTTTTACAGCGTGCCGTAAGAGTGCAAACCGGTCAGGAACATATTCACGCCGATAAAGGCAAAGCTGGTGACAAACAGCCCGATCACCGCCCACCAGGCCAGCACCGCGCCGCGCCAGCCCTTGACCAGACGCACATGCAGCCAGGCGGCGTAATTCAGCCAGACAATCAGCGCCCAGGTTTCTTTCGGATCCCAGCTCCAGTAGCCGCCCCAGGCGTCGGCCGCCCACATGGCGCCCAGCACGGTGGCGATGGTGAAGAACAAAAAGCCCACGGCGATGGCTTTGTACATCACCTCGTCGATCACTTCCGGCTTGGGCAGCTTGTTGGTGAGGATGCCGCGCATGGCCAGCAGCTCCGCCACGCCCAGCATGGCTGACAGGGCAAAGGCGCCATAGCCGACAAAGTTGGCCGGCACGTGGATTTTCATCCACCACGATTGCAGCGCCGGAATCAGCGGCTGGATTTCATGCGCCTGACGGTCGAAGGTGTACCACAGGATAAAACCCACGGCGGCGGAAATCACCACCAGCACAAAGGCGCCCATCTGCCGGGCCTGATAGCGCGCTTCGTAATACAGATACATCAGCGCGGTGATCAGACAGAACAGCACAAACACTTCGTACAGATTGGACACCGGGATATGGCCGACGTCTGCGCCAATCAGATAGCTCTCGCCCCAGCGCACAAACAGGCCGGTCAGGCCCAGCACGGTGGCGGCCCAGGTCAGCCCGCTGCCGACGCGGTTGAGAAAATCCGAGCGGCGCAGCAGGCCCAGCCAGTACACCGCCGTGGCCAGAAAATACAGAAAACACATCCACATGATGGCCGATTGGCTGCTGAGCAGAAACTTCAGCCCAAAGCTGGTTTGCCCGCGCGCCAGATCATCGCCATACAAGGCCAGCCCGCCCAGCGCCAGCGCGCCGGACAGCGGGAAATACCATTGCCAGCTTTTCCAGAACCAGCCCAGCGCAATCAGGCCCAGCGCCGAGCCGGCCAGAATGCCTTGCTCGTAGCCATCCATGGCGTGGCCATAGCGGGAATACGCCACGCCGGCCGCCATCAGTACCACCAGGGCGTACAGCCAGTCTCGGCCATTAAGCTGGCGCAGGGAAAACCCCGGCGCGTGCAGCGGTTGAACCAGTTCCATCATTCACCTCTTGCCAGTTGTTGCAGCGCATTGCTGTGGCGCTCGAAATCCCGATCCAGGTCGCTGGTCTTGCGGTTGGACGCCATCGCCACGCGGACCTGATCAGACTTGACCAGCACCCACACGCGCAGTTCGCGGATGTAAAACATGCAGATGATACCCAGCACCAGCAGCACCGAGCCAAGATAGACGATAGTCTTACCCGGCGAACGGGTGATTTGCAGGCCGGTGGCCTTGACTTCGTCAAAACTGTCCAGCTGCATGAACACCGGCGCGCCGTAGTCAAACAGGGCGCTGACCCCCACCAGGCTGTCGATCAGGAAGCGATAATTGGCTTCGTTGACCGGCCGGCGCGGCAGGCCGGCGCGCTCGCGCGCCACGGCGTCCACCTCCACCACCGCGCCTTGCACGATCTTGATATAGGTCTGCGCCACGTCCTTGCGCTTGTCCTTGGGCACCCGCTCATCCAAAAAGCTTTCCAGCGCGGCAAAGCCGCCCTGGCCAAAGCGGTCCAGCACCCAGCGCACGCTTTGCTCAAACGGCTCGCGCATTTCGCGGCCAATCGCCTGGCCGGCCAGCGCCTGCTCGGCCACCCGGCGGGCGACTTCGCTTTGCACCTTGGCGTCCATCAGCGCCGCGCGCAGGCGCATAAAGTCGTCCAGGCTGTTGTTGTCGTCCAGCGGCAGGCGCAGATAGGCAAACGGCTGCGCCACTTCGCTGCGCATGCCGGCCATCATGTACGGCCGGCCATCCTGGCTGATTGGCGACATGTACAAATGGTATTCGCGCGCCTGGCCCTGGGCATCGCGCAGCTTGTAGGTGATCGACGGCCCCAGATTGCGCAGCTGCTTGTCGTGCTTGACCTGGCCGGCGTTCTGCATCACCTCCTGGAAGGTTTTGTTCACGCCCATGGCGGCGTTATTGTCGCCGACGTTCTCGATATTGAAGGTGCGCAGCTCGCCGGCTTCCAGCTGGTAGCGCTGACCGTTGATTGCCACCGGCTGGCTGCCCAGCGATTTGGCCGCCAGGGTTTGCGCCGGCGCTGCGGGTGTGGCCAGGTTCCAGGCCTTAAAGCGCAGCGGCGAGCCGCCGTCGCCAAAGCTGGCCTGATAAATCGCCACGCCGTCGATGATCAGCGGGTGGTTCACCTTCACCGTGGCCACGGTTTCCTTGCCGGTTTGCTTGTCGGTCACCACCAGATCGCTGGCAAACAGCTTGGGCATGCCGGTGCTGTAATAATCGACATGGAATTTTTTCAGCGTCACCAGGAAGGGCAAATCCTGCACAAAATAACCATTGCCGGCATTCAGAAACACCACATCGGCGCTGCTGTTTTCCGGGATGGTGACATTGCCGCGAAACGACAGATTGCTGGTGGACAGCCGGCTTTGCGGCGGAATCTGGCTTTGCGGAATATCTCGGGTTTCTGGCACGACCTTGCCAAACAGCTCCGCCACTTTCAGCGGCACATTGCCATCCAGCAGGCCGCCCAGGCAGATCACCACCAGGGCGATGTGCGCCAGAAAATACCCCAGCTTGTTGGCCGCGCCCTTTTTGGCCGCCACCAGCACGCCGTCTTCGCGGCTGGCCTCGCGCACCAAAAACCCCTGGCCGCGCAGATAGGCGCTGGCCTGGGCGGCGCTGACGCCCGCCGGCAGCGCCACGCTGTGCGACATGGCCGCCAGCGAGCTTTCGCTGGCTTTCTCGCGGTAGCCCTTCATGTCCTTGATAAAACCCGGCGCATTGCGCCAGATGCACAAGCTGGTGGACAGCACCAGAAAAGCCAGAATCAGCAAGAACCACGAAGAATGGTACACATCGAACAGGCCCAGCCATTCAAAGCCGGTAAACCAGAACTGGCCGAATTCCACCACATAATTGGGGTAGGGTTCGTTTTGCTTGAGCACGGTGCCAATCACCGAGGCAATCGCCAGCAGGGTCAGCAGGCTGATGGCAAAACGCATGGAGCTGAACAGCTCGTAGAGGCTGGCGAGCGCAGGGCTCGAGCGGGAAGGCGCGCGCATAGGCATTCACGTCACAATCAGACTCCGCCACGGCCGGCGCAAGCGCCGCATATTGCGGAGGAAAAATCTATCAAATCGCCGTCAGCCGGCGTCCGGGCGGCAGTATCGCATGGCGCGGCGCGGGCGGCCATGACGGCCAACGGCCCGCGAGCAGACAATGCGCGCGGGCCGTTGGCAGGACAGCGCCGCCGCTGGCGATTAAACCAGCGCGGCTTGGACGAAACGCCGTCGAAAAAGTTGCGTCCGGGATCAGCGCAGGCCGGAGATATACTCGGCCACGGCCTTGATCTGGGCGTCGGTCATCTTCAGGGCGATGTCGCGCATCACCGTGTTGTTGGCGCGCTCGCCGCTGCGGAAGGCGGTCATCTGCGCCACGATGTAGCCAGCGTGCTGGCCGCCCAGACGCGGGTACTGGGCCGGAATGCCGGCGCCGTTCGGGCCGTGGCAGGCCATGCAAGCCGGGATCTTGGTGCTGGCCACGCCGCCCTTGAAGATTTTCTGGCCTTCCGGCAGCAGTTTCTTGTCGGCGGCTTCGCGCGGCTTGATCTTCTGCTCGGCAAAGTACGCGCCGACGTTTTTCATGTCTTCCGGCGACAGCGGAGCGGCCATGCCCATCATGATCGGGTTTTTGCGCGCGCCCGACTTGAACTCGGTCAGCTGCTTGACGATGTAGTCGGCATGCTGGCCGGCCAGGCTGGGGTTGGCGGCGGCAACGCTGTTGCCGTCCGCGCCGTGACAGGCCGCGCACACTTGCTCGGCCAGCACTTTGCCCTTGGCCGGATCCGCTTTGGCGGTCGGAGCAGCCGGCGAGTTGGCAAAAGCAAACCCTGCCGTCGCGAGGCCGGCCACAGCCAGCAGCTTGGTAACCTTCATGAGAACTCCTTGAGATTTTTGGCCCAGCGGCGCCCGCCCGGCCCGAGGACCGCACAATCGGGCGCGAACAGCAAGCTTGACCGCTGTCGGAAAGTAGAATTTTGAACCTTACTATTCTATACCAAAGGGATTTGCCGTTACCACTGGCCCGAGCAGGGTTTTGGTGAAAATACGCAGTGGCTACGGCCAATTAGCTTGATGGCATGAGCCGGGCGGGCAAAAAAAGCGCTGGCCTTGCCGACCCTGCGCGCAGACAATACCGCCTTTGCCATTCGGCGCGCCGCGCCGGCCTGAAAGAATGCCATGCCGCTGTTTCAAAACGCCGCTTTTTTCACTACCGTCAATCACTTGCGCGACCTGCCGGACACCCGCGCCGAAGTGGCCTTTGTCGGCCGCTCCAACGCTGGCAAATCCAGCGCCATCAACACCCTGGCCAACCGCACCCGGCTGGCTTATGTCTCGAAAACCCCCGGCCGCACCCAGCACATCAATTTTTTTGACCTGGGCCACGAACGCTTTCTGGTGGACTTGCCCGGTTATGGCTACGCCGAAGTGCCGGAAGCCGTGCGCGCCCACTGGGTGGAGCTCCTGGGCCGCTATCTGGGCGAGCGCAGCTCGCTGATTGGCCTCTTGCTGATCATGGACGCCCGCCATCCGCTGAAAGACCTCGACCGGCGCATGCTGGACTACTTCACCCCCACCGGTCGGCCGGTGCATATTTTATTGTCCAAAGCCGACAAACTCAGCCGCCAGGAACAAGCCACCACCCTGCGCAAGGTCAAGGCCGAACTGGCCCAATACGGCGACACCGTCAGCGTGCAATTGTTCTCCAGCCTGAAAAAACAGGGCATGGACACCGTCGAGCAAGTGGTGCAAGCCTGGTTTGACGCGGTGGACGCCGCCGAGGTTGGTGCAGTGGATGCCGACGATACCGCCGCCGACGAATAAGAGCCGCTCACAAAACCCCCTGGCGTTGTTGTGTGACCTTGCCGTACTTGTTGTACTGTCTGCGGTCACACGCCTAGCCAGGGCCGCTTCGCTGAGTTTTGCTAGCGGCTCTAAAAAGCGCCCATCCACCTGGCGCGGGTAGGCAAGGCGGCTCCGCTGCGCCAGATGGATTTACCAAGCCGTTTGCCGGGTGGTGTGTCGCATGAAGCACCCCCTGATCCGAATGGAACTCTTGCGCAGTGCCGGGGCGCCATGATGCGTTGCAATATAATTGCCGCATGCGCCCTGCATTGCCGCTACCGTAAGCAGGCGCAATTCAGTATCATGGCGCATCGGCTTTTTGCCCCGTCACCTGAAGCGCAGCGCCTGTCATGACGACTCCTTCCTCGCCTTCCTCCCGTCCGCAACCGATCTCGCTGGATGTGGATATTGAACTCACAGAACTCACCCCTGCTGAAGGCTTGCCCACCCGCTCGCCTGCCAATCCGGCCAGCGTGGACATGCAGGCCCTGCTGGCGCGAGAAGAAGCGGCCTTTGCGCGCATCTTCCGCAAGGGCAAGCCGGCGCGTGTGCGCAGTGCGGCACCTGCTGCGCCTCCACTGAAGCCCGCGCCAGTGAGCGAGCCTTCTGCCGCTGATTTGCCGCCCGCCGACACCGTGACGGCCGCGCCCGTTCTGCCCGCCAGTGAAGAACTGGACGCTTTTGTCGGTGAGTTGCTGGCCAGTGCCGAGCACGATCGCCAGATCGACGCACCGCCGGTGCTGGCGCAAGAACTGGCTCCTGCTGATGAAGCAGCGCCTACCCTGCCGGCCAGCGAAGAACTGGACGCTTTTGTTGGCGAACTGCTGGCCAGTGCCGAGCACGA
>ERZ650300.813-NODE-813-length-18756-cov-9.661141_pt1 | contig 18756 bp, 12 predicted proteins | sample MGYA00376236_ERZ650300 | MGnify/ENA primary metagenome ERZ650300 (study PRJEB26733, sample SAMN07839303) | wastewater metagenome | biome: urban; feature: wastewater treatment plant; material: waste water | place: USA: North Carolina | collected 2016-04-28 ...
AATCTGGCAGCTTCATCAGATGCTCCCCAAGTACCATTTAACGGCGTTCCCTTTTGGGTGGTATCATTGATATCAAATGCCCAAGCCCACATATACAGTGCATTCCCTGTTACTCCCCAAGTTGCTTCGTTGATGCTTTTCCCATCTATGGTAATTGTGATAGAAGTTGTTTCTTCAAAAGTAGTTGGACTAATGGAAGAAGTAACGGTTTGTTGTTGGGCAAAAACAGCAACCGACAACAAGAAGAATATTGTTAGTAAAGTTTTTTTTTCATAATAGGCTGTTATTTAGATAGTTTAAATAAAAAAGGGCTATCCCTTAAAGATAGCCCTTTTAAAAATGAAACTAAAATTAGTTTTTAGTAATTGTGTATGTTTTCGCATTGAAATCAGCCACGATTGTATAGCTTCCTGCAGCAGTAATCGGAATATTAGCTCCACCTGCTTCTAAGCTTAAGTTATTACCGTCATCACCAAAATTAACTGCCCATGCATCATCTAATCTGAATTTACATTCGCCTACAATCAAATCCATAGTGATTGAATATTTTTTTGTGTCTAAATCATAATCCAAATTCACATCTTTTCCCCAGCCATCACCACCTGTTGTAGCAGCAGTTGCGCTACCAATAATACCCCAATTTGGCCATGATGGGTAAGGGGTTGCTTTTATCGTGTAAAAGTTTGAGATTTGAGGAGTACTTCCAAGACCACCAAGAGTAGATTTTACTCTAATATCTATACTGTGCTCTACAAAAGGTTTAAAACCAGAATTTAAAAGAGCTGAATTTAATTCTCCTACCGTAAAGTTTTTGAAAGTACTAGTTGAAGTACCTGCAACAGAAGGTTTTGCAAAACTAGTGCCCGCAGCTGCAATTTCAATGGTATAACTTACCACTGTTGCATCTCCTTCATAAGTTCCTTCTTCCCAAACAACTGAAGTCGCTAAGTCTGCTTCTTTGTTTTTGTCAAGAATAATATTAAAATCTGATTTAGGTGTCAATAATACAGGAGTAGTTCCTTCTACAATTACTGGTCTGTTTTCAACATCGTCACCTGAGCAAGATATAGCTAGTACGCTTATAAAAGCGATTAAAATTTTATTTATATTTTTCATTTTTTATAATATTTATTGGTTAGTATCCAGGATTTTGTTTTAAAGTTGGGTTTGCTTGAATAGCACGTGATGGAATAGGCATTAGGTTTCTGTATGGTTCTGTAGAAGTACCGTTTTTAACGCCACCTTTCCATTGCCATATTTTACTAGAACCTGTAAACTTGTCAAAACGAACTAGGTCTGTTCTTCTGTGGCATTCCCAGAATAATTCTCTACCTCTTTCTGCAAGGATAAAATCAAGAGTTAAATCTGTAGCAGTAATTGCAGTTGCACCAGCTCTTGTTCTTATTTGATTTACATAACCTACAGCAGTAGAAATGTCTCCGCCTGTTCCACCTCTAAGTACAGCTTCGGCGTACATTAAATATACATCGGCCATTCTAAACATAGGGAAATCAGTATCAGGGATGTCGTTTCTTTGAGCAGCACTACCATCCGCATTTTTATTGATAAATTTTGTAACAGCGTATCCATCAGTAAATTTTCCGACATTATTGATATCTAAAGATTGTCCATCTTTATAAAAACTACCTCTTTTATCACCTATTCCGTTTTCGTCTGGGAAGGATTGAACAAATTCTTTTCTTGTTCTAGTACCTTGCCATCCACCATCCATTCCTCTATCACTAGCTTTCATTGATCCGCCTATACCAGCATGCAAGATAAAACTCATTCCAGCTCCTGTAGCTCTAATCAAGTTTCCATCACTAACAACTGGGAAAATGATTTCATTTTGAGATCCATTTTTATCATTATCAGCTGAGAACAAATGAAAATAAGGCACATTTGCGAAAGAGTATCCAGAAGCGATTACCTCTTTACATGCTGTGATACACTCAGTATTTTTAGCAGTTCCAGTGTACACTTTCGCATTAAGATAAATTTTAGCTAACAAAAATTTAGCAGCAGTTTTATCAATTCTACCATACTCATTCCCTTTAGTTGCTTTTAAACTAGTATCCAAATCTTTTAATTCACTTTCAACAAAAGCGAAAACTTCAGCTCTAGATTTTTGAACTGGATTATAAAACCCTACAGGGTCAGCTTCTGTGGTAATAGGAACATTACCAAATAAGTCCATTAACTGCACATAATCAAATGCTCTTAAGAAACGGGCTTCTGCTCTAAAAGTAGCAATTTCTGCTTTTAAAGCTGCATCAACACCTCTTGCTGTTAATTTATCATCAGTAGTTTGTCTTAAAAACTCATTCGCAAGACTGATTTGATAAAATGATCTTGAATACGTACCGTATAAAAATTCATTGACTGGAGTCCAAGTTTGTGTGTTCATGGTTGGCAATGTACCATCTGCCCAAGCAATAATCGCTTCATCAGTAGTGAATTCCTGACACACAAAAAGAAGTCTTAAATAACTACTGAAATCTCCTCCAATTCCAGAAATATCGGCTTGACCATCTCCATCATTACCTCCAACATACAATCCAGCATATAATTTTGCTAAAACTTTTTTGTATGAATTTGAATCTTTATAGAAATCTTCTGAAAGAAATTCATCATCGTCTTTTGGAGTTACATTCAAGTCATCTATACATGAAGTAAAAACCATATTCATTCCTAAAATCACAAGGAATAAATAACCTATTTTTTTAAATGATATTTTCATTTTATTGTGTTTAAAATTATAATTAGAATTTAGCATTTACACCAAACATATATGTTCTAGCTCTTGGGTAAACGTTTCCATCAACACCCGAAAAACTTTCAGGATCTATTCCATCGTATTTACTGAAGACTAGTGCATTTTGAACTCCTAATGAAAAACGTAATGAAAGTAATTTTAAAACTGATTTATCCATTGTGTATCCTACAGATATATTATCTAATTTAATAAAAGATGCATCTTTTATAAAATAATCAGAAAGGTAACGTTGTGTTCCATTGTCTTCAAATGTGAAACCAGTCTCATAATAATCAGGAGTAATATTTGCTAAATCTGAATCCCTTCTTAAAGCGGCTTGCAAATATCCTCTGTCAGAACTAATGTTATCAAAAATATAATTACCTAGACTAGCTCTCCAACTCATTGCAAAATCTAATTTTTTGTAATTAAATGTACTAAATAATCCAAAAGTATAATCTGCATTTGGTTTTTTGAATCTGTACATATCGTTTACATCTCTTTTACCATCACCATTTCTATCTACATAAGCTCCTTGTATAGGTTTTTTGTTTGCATCGTAAAGTTGCTCATAAACATAAAAAGAACTTGGATTGAAACCTACTGTATTAATTTTGATTTGATTGTTGCTTCCACCAGCGATGTTATCACCAGTCATGTAGCCTTGAAAACCAGGAACCGTTTCTCCTAAGTCTGTAATTTCTTGATTAAGGTAAGCCACGTTAAAACCAACATTCCAATTCAAGTTGTCTTTGTTAATGATATCAGCATTAACATTAAATTCAATACCATCAGTAGTTACTTTTCCAATGTTAGAGAAACCAGAGTTTCTTAAATTGGCTCCATCAGGATATGCAATATCTGCCAAAAGATCAGATGCCACTTTATTGAAATAGTTAAGAGACCCATTAATTCTATTCTCTAAAAATCCAAAATCCACACCTACGTTAAATTCAGTAGTTGTTTCCCATTTAATATCTTCATTATATCCTTGAGTTCGGGCAACTTGGTAAGCTGTACTTCCAAAAACATAATTAGAATTCACAGTACCCAAAGTAACTCTTCTTAAATAATCATAAGAAGCTGAGATATCCTGTTGACCAGCAGTACCGTATCCAACTCTTAATTTTAATGCCGAAATGGTTTTGTTGTTTTTTAAGAAAGATTCTTCAGCAATATTCCAAGCAAAAGCAGCCCCTCCAAAATCACCCCAACGATTTTCTTCAGAAAAGCGTGAAGTACCATCACGTCTATAATTTAAAGTAAGCAAATATCTACTATCAAAACCAATATTTATACGTCCAAAAAATGATTGTAAATTAATATCTGGATCTGTAGTTACATCTTCAGCTGGATTTGGTTGTCTAATCTCTCCTGTTGAATAAGCTTCTCTTTCGAACAATTGGTAGTTATAACCGCCTGTTACATCTAATTTTAATTTTCCGAATTCTTTAACATAATTTAAATAAGCATTTAAGTTCTTGTTCTGACGGGAATCAGTATAATGTCTTTCATTTCCTAAATTTGTCCATTGACCAGAAGAAAAAGTTTTTGGTTGGTATCCACTAATACTATTGGTACTAGTCTCTTCAAAACCGTTACTGTCAAATTTATCTATACCTATTTCGGCTACAGCTCTAAGTTCCTCCAAAAAGTGCATTTTGTAATCAATTCTAGCATTACCCCATTTTCTAGTAGAAGTTGACCTTCTGTTATTTTGATTAATACGGGCAACTGGGTTTTTAGCAGCTAGTAAATTTACATCCCCATTGGCTTCCAGCCATTCGAAATAACCCCCATAACGAGAACCTGCTTGGTAAACAGATTGTGTTGGATCAAATCCTATAGCACTACCAATAACATTTCCTTCATCTTGAAATTGATTCTTTCCAAATGACAAATTACCATTAAGGTCTATTTTCAGGTGATTATCAAATAACACGGGATTCAAAGACAATGAAGTAGTTGTTCTTTCAAAACTAGTATTTTTCAAAATACCAGGAGTATTTGTATTACCAACAGAAAGTCTAGTTGGCAATTTTTCAAACAAAGAACCACTAACAGAAATGTTATTATCTGTCGTAATCACATCATTGAAAATTTCATCTTGCCAATCTGTGTTTGCTGTGCCTAATTTAGCTTTTTGAGCTGCAGATCCATTAGTGTTTACTAATGTACGAAATTCGTCAGCACTTAAAACATCAATTTTTTTAGCAACTGTACTTATACCAGTTTGAGAATTAAACGACACTTTCACGCCGCCTTTTGTTCCTTTTTTAGTGGTAATTACAATAACTCCATTTGCAGCTCTAGAACCATAAATCGCTGATGCTGATGCATCTTTTAGTATTGTAAAAGATTCAATATCATTTGGATCAATAGTAGATAAAACACTAGTTGTCCCATCAGGGGTAGAGTTACTTAAAGGAAGCCCGTCTAAAACTATTAACGGTTCATTCGAAGCATTTAATGATGACCCCCCTCTAATTCTAATATTTGCTTTAGCTCCTGGAGCACCTCCTCCAGTAACACTTACACCTGCTACTCTACCAGTAATCAAGTTTTCTGCAGTAACATTTTGGCCTTTGTTAAAATCTTTTGTAGATAATACAGTTACAGCACCTGTAGCATCCTTTTTCTTCACAGAACCGTATCCTACTTGTACTACAACTTCTTTCAACTCATTTGAATCCTCGTCTAAGGAAGCATTTAATGTTGCTTGCCCATCATACGTTAAAGTAACCGTTCTTAATCCTATGAAAGAAAATACAATTTTATCCCCTTTTTTAACATTGGATAATTTATATTTACCATCAAAATCGGTAGATACACCATTTGCTGCTCCTTGTATATTTACATTGGCTCCTGGTATTGGTTGTCCTGTTGCTTTTTCAACAACAGACCCCGTAACAGTATTCTGAGCCAGAATGCTGAATGGTAGGAGTAGCAATAAAAATAACAACTTTTTATAAATTGTTTTCATACTTTTTGTTTAAATTAATGTTTAATTTTGGTTTTTAGTTAAGCTTTTGTTTTACTTCGAATTTCAAAATTAACATAATATTAATATCGCTGACATGACAAAAATCAGTTTGGTTTACGAAAACGTGATAGTGTTGAAAACTTTGAGGTTTATTTATTATTTTTAACTAAAAATTGCCAGAATCAAAAAAAAATATCGCAACAAATACGATACTCTTTTTTTAAAAATAACTAAAATGAAGAAAAAAGTAACATTAAAGCAAATTGCCAAAGAACTAGATGTCTCCATTTCAACTGTTTCAAAATCACTACGTAACAGCTTAGAGATTGGCGAAGAAACACGCCTTAAAGTGCAAGCTTTTGCCAAGTTCTATAATTACAAACCCAACAACATAGCCCTTAGCTTAAAAAACAGAAGAACCAAAACCATTGGCATCATTATTCCAGAAATTGTACATTATTTCTTTTCTACTGTTATTAATGGTATTGAACAAGTGGCCAACGAAAAAGGATACAGTGTAATTATTTGTTTATCGGATGACACGTTTGATAAAGAAGTAATGAACATGGAACTTTTGGCACATGGAAGTACAGATGGCTTCATTATGTCTTTATCTAAAGAAACACAATACAAAAAAGATTTCCATCATATCACCGAAGTAATCGACCAAGGAATGCCAGTGGTAATGTTTGACAGAATAACTGATGAAGTAAACTGCGACAAAGTAATTATTGACGACAAAAAAGCCGCCTACGAAGCAGTACAGTACCTAATCAACCAAGGAAGAAAAAAAATCGCATTAGTAACTACTGTAGATTATGTAAGTGTAGGTAAACTAAGAACCGATGGTTACATCAAAGCTTTACAAGACAACAACATTGCTTTTGACGAAAACCTTATCATAAAAATAGAAGATGTAGATACTTGCGAAATTACTATTAGCAAATTATTAGCTGATAAAGTAATAGATGCTGTATTTGCGGTTAATGAACTTTTTGCTGTTACAATCCTAAAAACAGCCCACAAAATGAATTTGATTGTCCCAAAAGATCTTGCTATAATCGCATTTACTGATGGTATCATATCAAAATATTCCACTCCAACCATAACTACTGTAAGTCAAAGTGGTATTAAAATGGGCAAAAAAGCAGCAGAAATTCTTATAGCAAGATTAGAATCTGAAGAAGATGATAACGATGAAGAAATCTACAAAACAGAAATCATTGAGACCCATTTAATCGAAAGAGAATCCACTGATTAATTTGATGATTTATCAACAAAAAACGTTGGAGTACTAATTATTTACTTGAGAAGTAAATCCTCAAGTAAATAATTCTCTATATTTACACAAGTCAAAACTTTTTTTTTACTTCGAAAATCAAGCAAAGTTTTGTTATTTCTACTTACGCTAACTTTTTGTTTTTTTCATAACAAAATGTTCGCTGTACTTTCCATAATCAACCAAACCTTGCTTATACAAGCAAAACAAATTTATTTTTTTTGTAACTTTCACGATTCTAACGAATTAAGAAAAAACATCTATTTAAATGAGTTATAGAATATTCATTTGATATGTGTATTAATTCTAATGGCAACTCTTAATTTTTAACAGTGCTATAATCTGTAAAAAATAGATTTTTAGCTTTTATTGAAAATTAAGCAATCCATTAAAAATGAAATGCAATAGCAAAAATTCTTTCTCATAATCTAGATTTATAACTGGAATATTTTTGTACAACACAGCATTAGACATCAACAAACATAAGTGTTTGTAATATTTAAACTTTATAATATGGATCATATAGAAAAACCAAAATTAAGTTTTTGGCAAATTTGGAATCTAAGTTTTGGATTTTTAGGAGTACAAATTGGTTATTCACTACAAAACGGAAATACCAGCAGAATTCTAGAAGCTTTAGGAGCAGATGTCCACAGTATTGGATACTTTTGGTTAGCAGCACCTCTTGCGGGATTAATTGTACAACCTATTATTGGCCTTTCAAGTGATAAAACTTGGACAAGACTTGGACGAAGAATCCCATTTATATTTTTTGGAGCAATAGTATCGGCACTTGCTATGTTTTTTATGCCTAATGCTGAGTATTTTGCCTATTTATTACCACCGTTATTTTTTGGTGGATTAATGTTGTTGTTAATGGACACTTCCTTTAATGTGACCATGCAACCCTTTAGAGCTTTAGTTGGAGATATGGTCAATGACGACCAACGCAACTTAGGCTACTCACTACAAAGTGCTTTAATTAATTTTGGAGCCGTTTTTGGATCATTACTACCATGGATTTTGACTAAATCTGGTATTGCAAATGTTCCTGCACCTGGAGAAAAGGTAGCAGATTCAGTAATTTGGTCTTTTTATATTGGAGGCGCAATCTTATTATTAAGCGTACTATGGACCGTGTTCAAAACAAAGGAATACGCACCAAAAGAACATGCACTTTATAACAAAATTGATTTAGACGCTGAAGTTAAAAAAGAAAAAACAAACATCATTAAATTAATAACTACTGCTCCAAAAATCTTTTGGCAACTTGGATTCGTTCAATTCTTTTCATGGTTTGCCTTGTTCTTAATGTGGGTATATACCACAAGAGCCATTGCTAATCAAGTTTGGGGACCAGATGCACTCGATGCTAAATCGATAGGATTTAATGAAGCTGGAGATTGGACAGGAGTTTTATTTGCTTTTTACAGCGCAATTGCCGCTATTTATTCGCTACTTATCCCATCTATTGCAAAATCTATTGGTCGTAAAAAAACCTACTCTTTCTCATTATTGATGGGAGGTTTAGGATTAATATCCATGTTTTTAATAGAAGATAAAAATCTCTTACTCTTATCTATGATTGGTGTAGGATTTGCTTGGGCAGCTATTTTAGCTATGCCTTATGCAATGTTGTCCGGTTCGTTACCTGCTGACAAAATGGGAGTTTACATGGGCTTATTCAATGCCACTATTACTTTGCCACAGATTGCTGCTGGATTATTAGGAAGTACTTTAATCGCTCTTTTTGGCGGTTTCCCAATGGCTATAATCGTTATTGCTGGTGCTTCAATGTTGATTGCTGGTTTGGGTGTTATTTTCATTAAAGAAAAAACAACCAACCAATAAAATTATTTTAAAATGAAAATTAAAAAAGGATTTATTTTCGATTTAGATGGTGTTATAGTAGACACTGCAAAATACCATTATTTGGCTTGGAAGAAAATTGCAGACAGCCTAAATATCGAATTTACGCATGAGCACAATGAACTATTAAAAGGAGTTAGCCGTGTACGTTCATTAGACATTATTCTAGAACTTGGAAGTGTTGAAGCTTCTCAAGAACAAAAAGACCAATGGTTAGTTCAAAAAAATGAGGAATACTTGTCCTATCTTGTAGATATGGATCAAAGTGAAATTCTTCCGGGAGTTTTACCTGTCTTAGACTATTTAAAAGCAAACGAACAACTTATCGCATTAGGTTCTGCAAGTAAAAACGCTAGACCTATCTTAGAAAAAACAGGCATTCTATCTTACTTTGATGCCATAGTTGATGGTAATGATGTTTCGAACGCAAAACCAGATCCAGAAGTGTTTTTGATTGCAGCGCAACAATTAAATACTTCTCCAAATGACGCTATCGTTTTTGAAGATTCTGTAGCTGGAATTCAGGCTGCAAATATTGCAAATATGACTAGTATCGGAATCGGTGATGCTACTGTTCTTCATGAAGCACAACATAATTTCAAAGATTTCACCTTCATTGGTACTTCATTTTTGAATGAATTGGTCGAAAAATAAAAAATCCTTTTGACTTTTGAAAAGTCTAATAATTATAGAAATTAAAATAAATTAAAGAAAATGAACCAAGATTATATAAAACCAGACAATTGGTCCATCATTGAAGAAGAATTTGATGTAGAAAGAGTTAAGTCGTCGGAAAGTCTTTTCAGTATAGGAAATGGCGCAATGGGACAAAGAGCCAATTTTGAGGAAAGCTATTCTGGGCCAACTTTTCAAGGAAGCTACATAGCAGGTATATACTATCCAGACAAAACAAAAGTAGGATGGTGGAAAAATGGGTATCCAAAATATTTTGCAAAAGTATTGAATGCACCCAATTGGATTGGAATTGACATTGAAGTTAATGGTGAAAATTTTGATTTGTTTACTTGCACTCAAGTAAAAAATTTCAAAAGAGAATTGAACATGAAAGAAGGTTGGTACAACCGTTCTTTTGAAGCAACTTTAGCTAATGGTACTGAAATTGCAGTAAATGTTCGCCGATTTTTGAGTATTACTCTAGACGAAGTTGGATTTATTAATTATGAAATTACACCGTTAAACAAAGACGCAAAAATTGTTTACAAACCCTACATAGACGCAGGAATTACTAACGAAGACACCAACTGGGAAGAAAAATTCTGGGAGCCTTTAGAAGTAAAAAAAGCAGCAAATGAAGCTTTTGTTACTGCGCAAACCTTCAAGACACATTTTAAAGTAACAACTTTTATGCATAACACTGTTTTAATTAATGGTGTAGCATCTCACATATCTCCAACATCAATAGAATCTGGTACTGATAAAGTACAATATACTTATGAGACTATTGTAGCTAAAGGTACTGTATCATCTATTCAAAAAATTGGAGGATATGCTGTTTCCTTAAATCATAAAAATACACAATCTGCTGCTGAAAAAATCATTCACGAAGCATTAGCAAAAGGATATGAGACTTTATTAGAAGAACAAAAAGATGCTTGGGCAAAAATCTGGGAAATGTCAGATATTACCATTGCTGGAGATGTTAAAGCACAACAAGGGATTCGATTCAATATTTTCCAACTGAATCAAACTTACTTAGGTAAAGATTCTCGACTAAATATTGGTCCAAAAGGATTTACTGGAGAAAAATATGGTGGATCAACGTATTGGGATACTGAAGCGTATTGTATTCCGTTTTATATGGCAACCAAAGACCAAGAAGTTGCGCGTAACTTATTGACGTATCGTTACAACCAATTGGACAAAGCCATTGAAAATGCTAAAGACAATTTAGGATTCAAAAACGGTGCTGCCTTGTATCCAATGGTTACTATGAATGGTGAAGAATGCCATAACGAATGGGAAATTACACACGAAGAAATTCACCGTAATGGAGCCATCGCTTTTGCTATATTTAACTATTACAGATATACTGGAGATTATTCTTATATCCCAGAAAAAGGATTAGAAGTATTAATTGGTATCGCACGTTTTTGGCACCAAAGAGCCTCGTTCTCTAAAGACAAAAACCAATTCGTTATTCTAGGAGTAACTGGACCTAACGAATACGAGAACAACATCAATAATAACTTCTACACCAATTATATTGCTAAATGGTGTATTGATTACACCTACGAACAAATTCAAAAAGTAGCCACTGAGTACCCATCAGACCACAAACGTGTGATTGAGAAGGTAGCCCTTTCGGATGCTGAATTGCAAGATTGGAAAAAAGTTGCTGGAAACATGTACTTTCCAAAATCTGAAGAATTAGGAATTTATTTACAACAAGATGGTTTCTTAGACAAAGAATTAATTCCAGTAAAAGACCTAGACAAATCACAACGACCAATTAATCAAAAATGGTCTTGGGATAGAGTATTGCGTTCTCCATATATCAAACAAGCGGACGTACTACAAGGATTCTATTTCTTCGAAGATCATTTTACTACAGAAGAATTAAGAAAGAATTTTGAATTCTACGAATCATTTACGGTTCACGAAAGTTCGCTTTCACCATGCGTTCACTCTATCCAAGCGGCTAAATTAGACAAAATGGATATGGCTTATACTTTCTACCTAAGAACTTCTCGTCTTGATTTAGATGACTACAACAAAGAAGTAGAAGAAGGATGTCACATCACTTCTATGGCAGGAACATGGATGAGTATCGTTGAAGGTTTTGGTGGAATGCGTGTAAAAGAAGACACTTTACACTTTGCTCCTAAGATTCCAAAAGAATGGGAAGGGTATTCGTTTAAAATCAACTTTAGACATCAAATTGTAAAAGTTGAAGTAACACAAAATGATACTAAATTTTCATTAGAAGGCGACAAAGCATTGACCGTATTTGTCAACGGAAAAGAAGTAGTGGTTCAACCCAACTAATTCAATTCACCTAATAATAACCCTTTCAAAGTCCGCTTTGAAAGGGTTTAAAATTTAAAAAAATGAGAAAAATAATCGTATTTCTGTTATTCAGCTCACTAGCATTGGCACAAAATGTCAATCGAAAGTTTGAAAGTTTCAAAAAAACCAATCAATCTCTTGAAGTTACAACTTCAGATGGTGTGTATACTTTTCAACCGTATTCAGACAAAATCATTTCCACTTCATTTGTTCCAAATGGAGAAAAAGCCAATTCCAAATCACACGCCGTAGTAGCGACGCCCCAAAAGGTCAACCTCAAAATTACCACAACTCCAACTTCCATTCAAATGGCAACTTCTGGTATTGTGGTCGTTATTGAAAAGTCTCCTTTTAAAATAAGCTACAAGTATAAAAACAAAGAACTGATTTCGGAAAAAACAGGCTATTTCAAAAAAGAAAACAATGAAATTCTAGATTTCAACTTAGACGCTACCGAAGTATTATACGGAGGCGGTGCTAGAGTTTTAGGAATGAACCGCCGTGGCAATCGCCTTCAGTTGTACAACAGAGCACACTACGGCTACGAAACGCATTCTGAATTGATGAATTTTACTATGCCTTTAGTACTATCATCCAAAATCTATGCAGTTCATTTTGACAATGCACCTATTGGTTATTTGGATTTGGACAGCCAAAAAAACAACACTCTAGCTTACGAAACCATTTCTGGAAGAAAGACCTATCAAGTAATTGCGGGCAACAATTGGATAGATTTGATTGACAACTACACCAACTTGACAGGAAAACAACCATTACCCGCTCGTTGGACTTTGGGTAATTTTTCTAGCCGATTTGGTTACCATACCGAAGCTGAAGTTAATAAAACCATCGACAAATACATCAAAGATGAAATTCCAGTAGACGCCATTATCCTTGATTTGTATTGGTTTGGAAAAACCGTACAAGGAACAATGGGTAACTTGGATTGGGACAAAGACAATTTTCCTAATCCCACTAAAATGATGGACGATTTAAACAAAAAAGGCGTTAAAACAGTAGTGATAACCGAACCATTTATTTTAACGACTTCGTCAAAGTGGAAAGAAGCAACAGACAAAAAAGTCTTAGCCGTTGACAAAGATGGAAAACCATTTACTTATGATTTCTTTTTTGGCAACACCGGAATTGTTGATATTTTCAAGCCTGAGGGCAAACAATGGTTTTGGAATATTTACAAAACATTAATCAACCAAGGTGTTGGTGGTTTATGGGGCGATTTGGGCGAACCCGAAGTTTTCCCATCTGCAGCAATTACAAGCGGCGGATCGGCAGATGAAGTACACAATATTTACGGACACAACTGGGCGCAACTCATTGCAGAAGGGTATCAAAAAGAATTCTCTAACACTAGACCTTTTATCTTGATGCGTGCCGGATATTCAGGTTCACAACGTTTTGGGATGATGCCTTGGTCTGGCGATGTAAGCCGTTCTTGGGGTGGATTAAAACCGCAAACCGAAATTTCTTTACAAATGGGAATGCAAGGAATGGGTTATATGCACTCGGATTTAGGAGGTTTTGCAGGCGATTATTTTGACAATGAATTGTATACTAGATGGCTACAATACGGCGTTTTTCAACCTATTTTCAGACCTCACGCGCAAGAAGATGTGGCTTCTGAACCTGTTTTTAAAGATATTGTAACCAAAGCCAATGCCAAAAAACAAGTAGAATTGAGATACCAATTGCTGCCTTACAATTACACTTTGGCTTTCGAGAATAACCAAAAAGGAACACCATTGATGCGTCCTTTATTCTTTGAAGAACCCGAAAATCAGCAATTACAAACTACAGCTAACACGTATTTGTGGGGGAATGATTTCTTAGTTCAACCCATAACGGATGCTGGAAAAACATCGGCTACGGTGTACTTTCCAAAAAACAACAATTGGTTCGATTTTTACAACGACAGCAAATACATAGGAGGTTCTTTTGCCGAAGTAGCTACAGCAACAGATCATATCCCTGTTTTTGTTCGTGGAGGCGCTTTTATTCCAAGGATTAAAACCATTCAAAATACCACAAAATATAGTTTAGATGCTTTTGACTTGCATTACTTTATGGATGAGAAAACACCAAACAGCGAAGGTAAGCTCTACAACGACGACGGATTAACGGCGAATGCTTTTGAAAAAGGGAATTATGAAATACTCAATTTCAAAGCCAATTCTAAAGACAAAATGACTACTATAACCGTTGCAACACAAGTTGGAAAAGCCTATAGTTCAAAAGACAAAAAAGCAAATCTGGTGTTGCACAACGCTACTACTACCACTCAAATAAAAGTAAACGGAGTCGTAACACCATTTACAAAAGAATCGAATACCATAAGTGTTTCAATTCCGGTAACCAAAGACAAATCAACTATCATTCAAATTCAATAAATAATGAAAAAACAAGCTTTAGCCATAACACTCGCCCTATCCTCATTATTCTGCGGATATACTAATGCACAAAAAAAGAGTTCTCCTAAAAAAGAAACTACGCCCTTTGTTTGGGAAGGTGCCAATTTGTATTTCTTACTAACCGACCGTTTTAATGACGACAACAATAAGAAAGAAATTTATTTTGACCGAACCAAAACTACTGGAAAATTGCGCGGTTTTGAAGGAGGAAATATTAAAGGAATCACCAAAAAAATTGAAGAAGGCTATTTTACCAAACTAGGAATTAATGCCATTTGGTTGACACCCATTGTAGAACAAATTCACGATGGTGTAGACGAAGGAACGGGTTTAAGCTATGGCTTCCACGGATATTGGGCCAAAGATTGGACGGCTTTAGATCCTAATTTTGGAACCAAAAAAGACTTAGCAGATTTGGTTAAAAAAGCTCACGCCAAAGGAATCCGTATTGTGTTAGATGGTGTAATCAATCACACTGGACCTGTAACAGCCAACGATCCCGTATGGCCTAGCGAGTGGGTAAGAACTTCTCCTCAATGCGATTACAAAACATTCGAAGGAACTACAGCTTGTACCCTAGTTGCCAATCTTCCAGATATAAAAACCGAAAGCGAAAAAGAAGTAGCCCTACCTCCTTTCTTGATTGAAAAATGGAAAAAAGAAGGTCGTTACGAAAAAGAAATGGCTTCATTAGATGCTTTTTTCAAAAGAACAGGCTATCCAAGAGCACCAAAATACTACATCATCAAATGGTTGACGGATTATATTGTTGAATTTGGAATCGATGGCTACCGTGCCGATACCGTAAAACATACCGATGAAAAAGTATGGGCAGCTTTCCAAAAAGAATGCAACTATGCTTTTGAGGTTTGGAAGAAAAACAACCCATCAAAAGTATTAGACAACAACTCGTTTTATACCATAGCCGAGGTCTATAACTACGGTATTAGCGGTGGACAAGAATTTGATTTTGGAGACAAAAAAATCAATTACTACCAAAACGGCTTCAACAATATGATCAATTTTGAGTTCAAATGGGATGCTCAAAAAGACTATGAATTCATTTTTTCTAAATACTCTTCCAAACTGAACAATGAGTTGCAAGGGTATAGCGTACTGAATTATTTATCCTCTCACGATGATGGTGGTCCATTCGATGCTAAAAGAGAAAAAACCATCGAAAGCGGGACTAAACTATTGCTTTCTCCAGGAATTTCGCAAGTGTATTATGGTGATGAATCTGGACGTTCCTTGGTTATCGAAGGCACACAGGGAGATGCCACTTTGCGCTCGTTTATGAATTGGAAAGCCATCAAAACCAATCCCGAAACCCAAAAAACATTGGCACATTGGCAAAAATTAGGACAATTCAGAAAAAACCATCCTGCAATCGGAGCTGGAGTTCACAAACAAATTGCGGCAACTCCTTACACCTTTAGCCGTTATTTTTCAAATGGAAACTTTACTGACCAAGTGGTCGTTGCTTTAGATGTGAATCTTGGAACCAAAGAAATACCCGTTGGCACCATTTTCGCAGAGGGAACGCTACTTCGCGATGCCTATTCTAATCAAGAAGCAAAAGTGACCAATGGAAAAGTGACTATCAATTCTAATTTTACTTTTGTGCTTTTAGAGGCAAAAAAATAGAGATTTCATAAGATTTCAAACACCGCAAATTCGCAAATTCATTTCCCAAGTAGGGAGTATAATTTGTGAATTTGTGGTGTTTTTTTTACCAAGAAGAAACAAGAAGCAATACTTTTGTACTTTGCGTTCCTTGCGTAAATCTTTGCTAACCTTGCGGTTAATTTCACAAAAAACATAAAACAATGATAACATCGTATTTAACCAAGAAGTAATTGCTTTTTCCTATTTTAGACCAAAAGAAAAAAAATGAATCTTCAACCGTATCTTTGGCTTATTTTTATTGGATTAACCAGTTGTACTACTATGCACAAACCACTCAACATAGGCCATAGAGGTGCTATGGGACACGAAACCCAAAATACCGTTCCCGCGATTAAAAAAGCATTAGCGATGGGCGTCGACCGCATCGAAATTGATGTGTTTGTCATCAAAACAGGAGAAGTTATGGTGTTTCACGATGATATTTTGGATAGCCTCACCAATGCAAAAGGTCCGATAGAAAACTACACCTTCGAAGCCTTGCAAAAAGTAATCGTAAAAGGCGGACATCACATTCCAACGCTAGAAGAAATCATCACCACCATCGACCGAAAAGTCCCTTTAAATATCGAATTAAAAGGCAAAAATACCGCCGAAGCTACACATAAAATAGTCTCTGCTTTTGTTAAAAAAGGTTGGAATAAAACCGATTTTATCATCTCCAGTTTCCTTTGGAACGAATTAGCAACCTATCGAAAACTCGATTCCAAAATAGCCATCGACGTTTTAACGGAAGAAAATCCACTAGACGCACTACCAATGGCGCATCAATTAAAGGCACAATCCATCAATCCGTGGTTCAAAACCCTTACGCCCGAAAATGTAAAACGCATTCACCAAGAAGGATTTAAAATCAATACGTACACCGTAAACGAGCCTGAAGACATTAAAAAAGTAATCGCATTGGGTGTCGATGGAATTTTTTGTAATTTTCCCGAAAGATTACGATGATGTACGACTGTTTGATTGTGGGAGGTGGCGCTGCAGGTTTTTTTACTGCCATCAACATTGTAGAAAGAAATCCAAAAGCAAAAGTTGCCATTTTAGAACGTGGCGCCGAAGTCCTAGGCAAAGTGCGCATTTCGGGTGGCGGTCGTTGCAATGTAACCCACGCTTGTTTTGAACCTAACGAACTCGTAAAATTTTATCCAAGAGGCGAAAAAGAATTGCGAGGTCCTTTCCATCAATTTTGCTCTGGAGACACCATCGAGTGGTTTGAACGCCACGGCGTAGCCCTCAAAATAGAAGACGATGGCCGAATGTTTCCGGTTTCGAATTCTTCTCAAACCATCATTGACTGTTTTCTAAAAGCCACCCAACAGTTGGGCATCAAAGTCCTCACGGGTCAGAGTGTGCAATCTATTTTCAAAAAAGACAACTATTGGAAAATTGACACCCAAAATCAAAATTATCAAGCCGAAAATTTGATTTTAGCTACGGGAAGTAACCCCAAAATTTGGGAAATGCTACAGGAATTTGGCCACGCCATCATTCCACCTGTACCCTCTTTATTCACCTTTAACAGTAAAGACCCTCGAATCAAAGAGTTGCCAGGCGTTTCGGCAAAAGTAACTGTGAGAGTTAAGGACACCAAACTCGAAGCCACTGGGCCTCTTTTGATTACCCATTGGGGGATGAGTGGCCCCGCTATTTTGAAACTATCCGCTTGGGGTGCCCGCATTTTGCACGACAAAAACTATCAATTTACACTTTTAGTGAATTGGCTGAATACCATCGATACCGAAGAAGCCATTGCGCAACTGAAAACCCTAAAACAAGAACAAGCCAAAAAAACAGTCGCCAAAAAATCACCATTTGAACTCACCAACCGATTATGGGAAAGTTTGGTGCTTGCCGCTGGTATCAGCACTGAAACCAAATGGGCCGATTTGTCCAAAACCCAATTGCAACACTTGGCACAACAGCTCACCAATGGCGTTTTCCAAATCAATGGCAAAAGCACTTTCAAAGAAGAATTTGTTAAAGCTTGATACAATTACCGCAACAGGTAAGACTTTGGGCGAAAATATTAAGGACTGCACTGTACTTGATTATAACGTAATCCGTCCGATAGATAATCCGTACAGCCAAACAGGCGGTATTGCCGTATTAAAGGGTAATCTTGCTCCTGACGGCTCTGTTGTTAAGAGAAGTGCCGTTGCAAAAGAAATGTTGCAGCACGAAGGCCCTGCAAAGGTTTATAACAGTGAGGAAGAGGCTATTGAGGCTATTTATACAGGTAAGATTGTAAAGGGTGACGTTGTTGTTATCCGTTACGAAGGTCCAAAGGGCGGACCGGGTATGAGAGAAATGCTTTCTCCTACATCTGCAATCTGCGGTATGGGACTTGATAAAGACGTTGCTCTTATTACAGACGGACGTTTCAGCGGCGCATCCAGAGGAGCTGCTATCGGACACGTATCACCGGAGGCAGCAGTAGGCGGACCGATCGCACTGGTAGAAGAAGGAGACCTGATCCAGATCGATATTCCGAACCTTTCTATTCATCTGGATGTATCCGATGAAGAACTTGCGAAGAGAAAAGCAAACTGGACTCCGAGAGAACCAAAAGTTACAACCGGATATCTTGCAAGATATGCGGCAATGGTTACTTCTGGAAACAGAGGAGCAATTCTCGAAGTTCCAAAAGCAAAATAAATCATGACAGGGGAATGAATGGTATGCAGTTAACAGGATCACAGATCGTAATTGAGTGTTTGAAAGAGCAGGG
>ERZ650300.817-NODE-817-length-18750-cov-15.434501_pt1 | contig 18750 bp, 6 predicted proteins | sample MGYA00376236_ERZ650300 | MGnify/ENA primary metagenome ERZ650300 (study PRJEB26733, sample SAMN07839303) | wastewater metagenome | biome: urban; feature: wastewater treatment plant; material: waste water | place: USA: North Carolina | collected 2016-04-28 ...
GAAAGCCCGTTTTGAAACTGTAGAAGACTTGTTTAATGACCTCGAAAAAAACAGCTAAAGATAAACGGGCCGTTTTACCTCGATCATCGGACTACACCAAAGAGTTTTTAGCAGACTGGCAAAGGCTTTCTCGTAGTGGTCGTTATGATATGGCGAAGCTTAAACAGGTCATGATGCTGATTATTGCCAATGATGAGCCTTTAGGTGCTGAATGGGTTGATCATGCGCTAAGTGGTAATCAATGGAAAAACTGCCGTGAATTGCATGTCGGTGGCGATTTTCTGTTGATCTATCGTATCGAATCACTCTCTAAGTTTGAGATGGTGGTTTTTGTGCGTACTGGAACGCATAGCGAGTTATTTAAGTAAGCACCAAACAAAGAGGATCTGTATTTATGAATGAAGCAGAAAAAGAACGATTAAAAGAGATTTTTAGAAGCTCAGAGGGAATCGTAGATCACGAATTTTCCCAAGAAGTGATTGATGCCTGTCGAGAAGCTGATGAAGCAAGACAACAGCGCATCTTGAATGGTGAAACGACCTTTGAACAAGAAGATGCTGCACTCATGGCAGAGTGGAGACGATTGAACCCTAAATAAGCCTGTAAGAGCTTAAATGGTATTTATTTTGGTGTTTTTTTATCAAAAAAGAGCAAATTTCATCAAATTAAAGCAAATGGTTTTATCAAAAAAACGCAACTAAAAGCAAAAATCAGCAAATAAGATCAAATTAAGGCAAATCCTAGTGTTTGGTATGTAGCAAATAAAGGCAAATATACGCAAACTAGAATTTGTACGATGAGGCAAGATGTGTAATGTAATAGTACACGCAAGGTGAACGACTACATTACCGATAACAATTCGCTATTGCTCAATGTTGATCTTGTCCTATGGAATTTCTTTGTTAAAGCTTTTGGATAAAAGCTATTTTTGAAGTTTAGATATTTAAAATTGCTAAATTTCTGCTAAATATTTGCCTAATTTTTGCATAAGATTTGCATAATAAATGCCTAATTTTTGCTAAATATGATTAGTTGACGCTCTCAAAATTCAAATTTCATTGAATTTTGTGGGTTTTATTATTTTTTAGGTCACTTGAATTGATCAAAAATCGCCATCTTTTTGATACACACCATACGCACCTTATTAGGATGCAACGAAACCCTTATCTGATAAGGGTTTCACTGTTTTTATCTATATTATAGGCTTGCCACATTGATACACATTTTTTAATAAAATGTATCAAAAACAAATCCTTAGTGTATTTTTGTCACAGATTGCCACTAACTAAAAACAGTCATTGTTATTCACCAATTAAAATGTCTATGCGAAAAACCATTTAAAATGTCTTCCACGAGCCTGTAAATTATTTTGTGTAAGTTCCATTTTTTATAAATGATCTTTTAATCGATCATCGAACTGAATCGTAAACCAATTCATTGCTAAACGCCAATTTTGAATTGGCATCGTCCATTTCTTCGCAGCATTTGATGTTGCTAAGTAAATGACCTTCTTTACTGAGTCATCAGATGAGAAGATTTTCCTCTTCTTCGTTGAATGGCGTATTACGCTATTCAACGACTCAATCGCATTTGTTGTATAAATTGCATGACGTATTTCGGCTGGATAGCTAAAGATCGTTCGGATATTTTCCCAATTGACCCGCCAGGATTCTCCAATTTTGGGATACTGGTGATTCCATTGATCACAGAAGATGTCTAGGGACTTTAAAGCATTTTCCTCTGTACTTGCCTGATAAATCGCTTTCAGACCCGACGTAACAGCTTTGTAGTCTTTCCAGCTTACAAATCTCAGGCTATTGCGTACAACATGCACGATACACAGTTGAATATCAGTATGAGGGTAAACGGAGGCTATCGCGTCAGGAAAGCCTTTTAATCCATCTACACAGGCAACAAGAATGTCCTGTACTCCTCGATTTTTTAGCTCTGTCATGACTGACAGCCAGAATTTGGCACCTTCTGTCTGAGCAATCCACATACCCAGTAATTCTTTTTGCCCATCCATATTGATGCCTAAAGCAAGGTATACGGACTTGTTAATCACATTGGAGTGCTGACGGACTTTGACAACAATACAGTCAAGATAGACAACAGGATAAAGGCTATCTAAGGCTCTATTTTGCCACTCAGTCACTTGCTCAATCACAGCATCGGTAACTTTGCTGATGAGAGATGCTGACACATCGGCATCGTACATTTCTTTGAAGAAGGCTACAATTTCCCTATTAGTCATTCCTTTTGCATACAGTGAGAGGATTTGGTCATCCATACTGGTGATGCGTGTTTGGTGCTTTTTGATAATTTGTGGCTCAAATGAACCTTCTCGATCACGGGGAATATCTAAAGCCAGTTGTCCATCTTGAGTTGTAATGGTTTTAGAACTAAACCCATTACGGCTATTTGAGCCTTTCTTGGGCTGATGCTTTTCATAACCGAGATGGTCTGAAAGTTCAGTATTGAGTGCAGTTTCAATCATGAATTTTTTAAAGACTGCTGTCATTTGGTTTAAGTCTTCTGGTGTTTTTAGACCTTTAGCCAATTCGGCAGCCATACTTTTGATTGTTGCTTCATCCATGTGAAGTACCTTTTGTAATTATCCTCTGAAGGATAAATGAAAATTAAGTACTTACACAAAATTTAGAACAGTCCCCTACAAAATCCATAAAATTTAAGACTTTATCTTTCTCTTAACGCTTCTCTGGCTTTATTGAATGGCTTAATCAAATAGTCCAGCACTGTTTTCTGTCCAGTGCGAATATCAACTGTCGCCACCATTCCAGGCGTAATCGCAAAAGTCTTACCCTGTTTATTTCGCAGCTTATCTGAATCAGTGCGAATATAAACCCGATAGTAAAATTGATCCTGTTTAACTTCATCTCGAATCGTATCAGGAGATATCACGGTCACTTTGCCATGTAATCCGCCATATATCGCATAATCGTACGCTGTAATTTTGACTAAAGCTTGTTGGTTTGGACGAATAAAGGCAATATCTCTTGGCGAAATTCTAGCTTCGATCAGAAGCTGTTCATCTAACGGCACAATCGTCATAATCTTGCCATTAGGAGGAATTACGCCACCTAAAGTCATTACATCGATTTCTTTTACCACACCGCGAACAGGCGCTCTAAAGACTGTACGATTTAATGTATCTGATTTTCCTTTCACAATCTGCCGTTGTGTTTCTACGTCGGTATTGGCTTTGGATAATTCTTCCCTTGCTTTTACATAATACTGACTACGTGTATCATTAATTTGCTTTTGTAAATCAGAAGCTTGACGTTTTAACCTTAAAACCTCTACCTCACTTGCAGCTCCTTTAGCAACTAACGGCTCAGTCATTCTTAGCTCTTGCTGTACCAATGTTAAAGAAGTCGTTAGATCTGATATTGACTCTTCTAAATTTATCCGTCGTGTATTATACAACTGTGTTTCTTCACGAACCAATTGCGAATCTTTTTGAACTATCTCGGGAAATTGTAATGCAGTTCCATTTACTTCTGCCCGTAAACGTGCCGAAGTGGCCAATGAAGAAACGAGCAAAGACTGCGATTCACCTACATTAGATGCAAAGCGAGTCGGATCAAGTTGTGCCAATATGGTGCCTTTTTCTACAATATCACCTTCTTTAACATCGAGTTTGGTCAAAATACCACCCTCTAATGACTGAATAATTTGCTCTTTAGAAGATGGAATAACTTTACCCGTACCTGTAGAAACTTCTTCCAATTTAAATAAAGCAGCCCATATAAAGAACACCAAAAGTCCTAAGCCAATAATCCAGATGACCATACTCGATTTAGGTAAAGGTGGTTCATGAAATGAAGCTTTAGCAGGACGTTTTGTTTGTTGTGGTTGTTCATTCATTATTGTGCCCCACTGGATGGATGAGTTTGATTATTTGATTGACTCAAAATCTGATCGCGTGGACCATCCATCACAATTTTCCCCTCATTCATGACAATAATTCGATCAACTAATGCCAAAACAGCTCGCCGATGAGTTGCAACAATTAAAGTCCGATGCCCCATCCAATTCATTAGATGATCAATAAATTGTTTTTCTGCTACATCATCAATCGACGCTGTTGGCTCATCTAACAATACAATATTAGGTTGGCGAATAAGCAAGCGTGACAGCAACAAAGCCTGCCGTTGTCCACCAGAGAAACCTAAGCCACCCTCAAGTACAAGATGATCAAGACCTTCTTTTTTATCTTGTACAAATGACCAAGCTCCTGTCATTTTGAGCGCCTGAATCAAGTCATCATCTGAGGCTAAAGGTGCGCCTAAAGTTAGGTTTTCCCTGATTGTGCCATAAAACAAATGCGCACTCTGATTAAGTAACCCTGTATCACGACGAATATCAGCAGGATCAATCAGTGATAAATCAAGACCATCAAGATAAATATTACCTTGCTGCGGCATTTGCATGCCTGATAATAATTGCAATAATGTGGATTTCCCCGCGCCATTTCGGCCTAAAATTGCAATTTTCTCTCCCGCCCGAATTGCTAGTTGAGCAATCGCTAGATTGGGTTTTGCATCATCTTGATTATATTTAAATAAAGTGCCATTCAATTGATAATCACCCAACAATACTGAGCGATGGATCAAATGCGCCCGATCAGGTTGGTCAACTGGCTTTTTCATTAACTCATCAAGACTACTTTTTGCGACTTTGGCTTGCTGTAAACGTCCCAAAACACCCGTAATTTGTGCAATTGGTGCCAACATTCGTGAAGATAAAATTGAGCATGCAACCAATGCACCTGTGGTCATTTCTCCACTAATCACGGCAAAACAGCCAACAAGTACCACAAGAGCATAAGTCAGACCTTGGACTTTTTGCGTCCATGCAGTCATCACGCCCACTATTTTACGCTGCTTCATACTAATATCGGCAGACATTTCATTCATATGATTCCATTGATTCTGGAATCTGGATTCAGCGCGTAACAGCTTAATGTCCTCTATGCCTTGCACTGATTCCACCAATATTGCATTACGAATCGAAGACTCACGCATTCCCTCTCTGGCAAGTTTAGCCAGTGGTCTTTGTGCCAATATGGCTGGAATAATCATAAGCGGTACAACAAGTACCATGACCCAGAAAAGATTGCCGCCAATGATCCAGAATATAACCAAAAATAAAAAGAAAAATGGCAAGTCGGCAATGGCGCTAATCGTCGTTGAGGTGACTAGCTCCCGCACCCCTTCCAACTCCCGAATTTGGGAAATAAAAGTACCTGTTGATTTGGAACGCTCACTATTTTTAATTCTGAGCGTATGACCAAAAACCCGATCTGAAATACGCAAGTCTGCTCGTTTACCAATAATATCTGATAAATAGATACGCGCTACACGTAAAACAAATTCAAAAATTGCCGCAATCAATACACCACCTGCCAACACCCATAACGTAGGAATTGACTGAGAAGGCACGACTCGATCATAGACTTGCATTGAAAATATAATGGTTGCCAGTGCCAGAATATTTGCAATTAATGATGCAAACATAATATCGATATATCGTTTCCAGTCACGTAACACGATCGACCAGAACCAACTACTCTCATAAGGTTTGATATATTCATCAATACGCGCATCTGCAACTGATTTTTCAGGTCGCAGGATATAAACACTTTCAATTTCATGTTGAAGGTCAGAAGCAACAAAACTTTGCGCAAGCCCCTGATCACCACTCATCTGGATACTGACATTATGATCGACATCTGCCTGATCAACCACACCAACTTGACCATCCTTGAATACCACGATGACTGGTAAACGCCATGGATTAAGCATCTCTTTTGAAAATTTACTTTTACGTACACTTAAGCCAATCTGACGTGCAATCGTTTTCACGACCTCATCTGCTGCACTAGCCCCTGCCCAATCCATCTGCAAACGGATACGTTCTTCAGAGGTTTCGATACGATAATGTTTGGCAATCAATAAAATTGCCTGAAGATATGGCTGGTAATTCATCGTACTCATGGCTGAACCTCAACCCCCTGAATGGATAGACGATTAAGATGATAAACATCTCGTGATTGACCTGTAGTCGAGATAAGTTGGACTAGATTTGCATAAATATCATAACGATTATTTTCAATTTCCATATTTGCACTATGAATGGCTTGTTCAGCATTAAGTAAGTCCACTACTGTCCGCGTACCAAGCTTATATTGCTCCTGATATAATTCTTTTGTTCTGGTGGTGGTTGATTGTCTGGCAACCAAAACCTGCATCTGCCGTTGTTTATTTGTGACTTGTTCCTCAGTCATGCGAATCTGTTCCAGAATATCCATATAACTATTTTGTACTTTGGCTTTGGCAGCTTCTTCTGCATAACTTGCAGCGCGACTTTGCGCCCCCACTGATCCACCCTGAAAGAAGTTACTGCTTGCTTCAAATTTAATTGAACTATCAAATCCGTCATCCTTGTTATTGTTTGGATTGACACCATTCAGTGCCTGACTTAGCGTTCCAACTAAATTTAAAGTAGGGTAACGACTGAGATCTGTCTGAGTTTTCTGTGCTTTTGCGACATTTACTTCTGCTTGAGCAGACATAATCGTAGGAATCGTATTGATTTTAGGTGCTTCAAAAATCTTTGATTCAGTGACTACATTTTCAGGTATTTTCCAGTTGATCCGACTGATATCAAAGCCCAGTAAAGTCCGTAATTTTTGTTGATACAGTCTTAATTGTGTTTGTTGAGCAATTAAATTTGATTGGGAAGCTTCAAGATACGACTTCGCCTGCACGGGATCTGCCTGACTGCTAATGCCAGCATTTGCACGCAAATTGGCAATCTCAGCAATACGTGCAATCCCATCTACTTGCTGCTGTGCAATGCGACAGACTTCCTCATAGCGTTTTAGATTCACGATTGCACTTGCAACCTCAAGTGCAACCTCATCAATCTTGACCAGCACTTGCGCCTGCTGCAATGCTAATCTGGCTTTTTGAATATCCACACTGGATTTGACCTTACCAAAATCATAGACCATCTGTGTCGCATTAAGACTTAATAACTGCCGACCGCGTTCGCCAGAAGTCATATCTCCAGTCGAAATACCACCCGATAATTGAGGATAATATGCAGCTTTAGCCACATCAATATTGGCATTTTGAGAAGCAAGACTCGCAATATTTTGACTAATTTCAGGATGTCGCTGAACCGCAATTTTCACTGCCTCAGAAATATCAAGCGTTCTTGAAGTGGGGCTTACCAAGCTCAATCCCGCAGTATTGACCGTATTGGAATGTGTTGAACCGATAACAGGAAGTTCATCAAACTTTGAGGTATCGACATCAAAATTTGAGAGCTGTTTAAGATCTACTTTATTAAAATGATCATCCGATTTTGGGGTAAATACACCTTGTAAATTATCTTTTAACGAAGTTGCAATTTCCTGACCAGACGCTGCATAAAGTAAAGGCATATAAAGGCTAAGAAGTGAACATAAACTCGTCTTTATTAATACATCCCGTTTATTCATGATATTGTTTCACGACTATAATAATGATGATGAGGAAAATCAAAACTCAAGCATTGTACTGGAATTTTGTTTTGCCATTAAATGATTTAGCGAAATTATTCACATCTAGCATAAAAATTGCCCCACGGATGGGGCAACTTTTATTCATCAACACGATAAGTTAGCCAATCGTAATTTGATGATTATTTAACAGCTCTGCAAGCGTTACATTCGAAGTTTGATGTTCTAAGACCAAAAGATCCTGATAATTTGAACCATTTGCTTCACCATCACGATCTACTTTCACGGTTGCAGATTCAGTTGCTGCATCATAGTCAACCTTAATGAATTTTTCGACTTGTGAAAGATGAGATGATGTCAAATCACTATCACTAAGCAAATCATTAAAGAATTCTGATGAGAATTGAATCGTTTCGGCATTGCTATCTGTTGCGGTAGAACCAAAACCGAAATCTGTCCAATGATCAATACCATGCCCCGCTTTGGCATCACTCGCATCTAGCACATTATAAATCAATGTATCGTGACCCTGACCCGTCGTAATGGTATCGTTACCCGCTTTGGCCACAATCACATCATCCGAATGGGTATGAACATTTTCACTCACCAGCAAAGTGACAGCCGTACCCGATACGGTACTGGTGTATGTCACATAACCATTATTGGTTGCACTTTGTGTCCAGCCTGAACCAAGTCCAACAGTATCCTCAGCAGTACCATCGATCTTCAAGGTATGTGCCGCATCAGTCATGGTCAATACATCTGATGCTGTCAGGCTAGTGATATTATTTGCTCCATTTACAGACAAATCCAGCACTTCAACATTCTTCAGATTTGCTGCCAAAGTAGCACCTGATACAGTTTCACCAGAACGGAGCTGAATCGTATCTGTACCTGCTCCAGCATTAATACTACTTGCTGTATATAGCAAGGTATCATTACCTGTTGTAGCCTGTTGGGCCGTCATATTTACAGTAATGTTCTTAGAAACATGAGCAGATGCATTATTTACAGCACCACTTTCAACTGTCCATGCTTCTACCCCGATTTGTGTACCTGTAGTCGCTGAATCCTGATCAGTTAAAGCTGCTTTCGCCTGTTTAAAGCCTAACTTATCTATATTGCTTTGGGTTAAACCTGTAATGGTATAAGTCGTACTTGATCCAGTTCCACTTACTGTAATTTGACTAGATGAAATCTGTACACCATCGATATAAAAAGAGGCATATTGACCCAGACCTGTGAGTTTAATGGTCATAGTTTCAGTACTGCTGTCATTTGCAACTGCTGAAACTTTTGGATCATGCATCGATGCATTCAGGGTAAGTGGAATAATCTCATTTTCTTTACCGAAAGTTTGAGTCGGTTTGATATCAACGCCATTGGCTACGGCATTAACCACCAAATCTCCAATGTCTTTGGTTTCAGTTAAAGGAGATAAGCTACTTTCACCAGAAGTTACAACCAACTGTAAGTTTTCAACAGTACCACTCCAGTGTATCGGCGGTAATATCGCAACATAAGCTGGTAGTCCACCACTTTCTGAGAGTACCCAAGTGTTGGTTGTGCCATCACCACCTGCATTACTTGCAAGCGTTGCGGATGCCGCATCATTTCCGACATAAACCAAGAAGCCATTTGGAACATCAGATAGCACAATTGCACCATAAGACTCTGAACCTTCTGAATCGTTCAAACTCACGCTTAGTCCACCTGCACCAGTCAGCTCAATTGCATTTGACTCATTACCAATAAAGTTTTGTGAAACAACATTTACACCATTATTGATCCGTTGAACTTCCACAGAACCCGTGACACTGACTGCTTTAACATCTGCACCGTCTTCTTGTACGTTTGCATAAGCAGTAAATGATACATTACCTGGTACAGTTTTCTCACCATTTGGCATGGTATACGTTAAGTCTACTGTTCCGCCATTTTCACCAATGTCAATGACGTAGAAATCACCATCAGTTGTACCATCACCATCAATATCTACACTTTGTAAAACAAGTGGTGTTGTACTACCCGTGATGTATAGCTGACCACCTTCCATGGCATCGGTTGTATCAGCAGCATTGACTTGCACATACATTTTACCATCGACAACCTTACCAAAACTTCCATCGGCAGGGTCGAGTGTAATAGAACTTGTGATTGCTGTCGCACCCTCACCCACCATACTATCTCCAGACATGGTGAATATCGGATTATCCGTCACAGGAGCGATTGGAATCGTCATGTCTTGAATCGTTGCCTCTTCGGTAGCGCCACCCAAGACCGAAGTCGTAAGTGTCGCATCGAAATGGAACTGTCCAGATTGACCATTATCATTCCAGTCTGCTGGTGGCGTGATCACAATACTGCCTAACAGATTTTGCAAAGCAGCTTCGGCTTCGGCATCAGTGGCATTCGGATCTACCGTAACACTTGCTGTCCATACTGGGGTATCAGGGTTACCATCATTATTTGTATCGATCATGGTTTGTACCATACCATTGACGATTGTACCTGCTGGTAAATCTTTCAAGGTGACAGTAAACAAGTTGCTTGCCGAATTATCCTGAATGGTAATGGCTTGATCTACCACATCGCTTAATTTAAATGGTGTATCTTCCGTAGCAGATGCATCATTATATTGCCATTGGTCAATAAGCGCTGCTTTACTGCCTGGAGCCTCAGCAAAATCTGTATTTAGATACCATGTCACTGAATCAGATTTGATGTCTGTTATAGCAGTCAAATCAGACCCTAGATCTTGTGTCTGTACAGTTATCTTAATCGGATGGTCTGTTAAGCCACCCGCGTCGGAACCAATCTTGAAAGTGACTGGTACATCAATACCACCCTGTGCGTTGATTGAAGGTGCATTATTTGCCTGATAGACCAGTACCCATGTACCAGCACCTTTCTGGTGTAAATTTACACCTTGTACAGTTACACCCCCTGGCACATTTTCGATCAAGATACGAACCACGTGTTCACTGCCATCATGGTCAATCGAAGCGACGTTCAGATTAACGGTCACAGTATCCGTTGCAGTCAGTGTTGCGGTGTCTGGAGTAGCATCATCATTTGCATGTTGATCTGATGATGAAGTGGTATTGCTTATTCCAGAAATACCAGTAACAGATAACTCAACAGCATCGGTAACTGCACTCGCCGTTAATTTTAATTGTCCCTCTTTAACCACCGTGTCCGCTGGTGCGGTTTGCACCGAACCATAATGATTATCGGTCACTTCATATTTATAAGTGAAGAAGCCCTGATCACCATCAAGCTGATCACCACCTTTAGCTGCCAAGGTTTGAGCTTGTTCAGCAGTCAATTCGTAGTAGTCCACCCCATCAATGGTTTTGATTGGTAAGCCTGCATTACTTAAGAGAACAGCCGATGTGCCTGTACCTAGATATAAAGTATAGTTTGCACCTGCCGCCTGATTCTGTGCAATCCAAACATGTCCCAAAGTTTCGTCATTGTCACCATTTACATGAACAATGCCAAAATTCAGGGTCGTAATTTCATCTTCAACCAGTGTCGCACTGGTCGTTGCTTCTGCTTCGGCAGAAGGTGTCACTATGAAATTAACATCAGTTAATTCACCAGTTTTGGAATCACCATCATTTTCAGTAGAAACGCCTGCAACTTTGAAATTCACATTGCCACTGTAATTCTCTGGTACTGTGATAAATACATTATTTAAATCTGTTGGTTTAATCACCCAGACACGTTCTTCACCTGTGCCAGTGACCAAAACAGTGGCTCGTCCACCCAGATTGAAATCTTTGGCTAAGCCAGTGATACGAAGGTTAAAGCTTTCTGAGCCATCTGTATTATCAATCGATGAAACATTTTCAATCAAATTAGAGAGTGACACTTTATGCTGGGCAGTACCATCCAGATTAGCTTCAGTGGTTGTATAAGACTGTACACCAGACTGATTACTGTCATAATCTTTTAAGGTAATTGTCGGTGTATCTGCTACACCATAAACTGTAACAGGTATAGAGAGCGGACTAGATGAAGCAGATGTGACGCTACCATCCGTCGCCGTCGCAGTAACATTTAAGGTAAAGTTTACATTGCTGTTAAAAGGTGGAGTAATCGTCAGTGGCGTAGATGTACTAAAGTTAGAGATCGTGACTGAACCGTTAGTAATCGTTTGTTCTACGCCGCCATAGATAATTTTTGCACCAGCAGGAATATCTGAAATGGTGATATTAAAGGTTTCTGATGGATCAGAACTTCTTGGCGTAATAGACAGTGGGATTGGCGTATCTTCCAAACCAATCGCACGACCATTTAATGACAAGGTATTAATACCATCAGCAACAGGTGCGATGATAATACCTTCTAACCAAGCTTCACCTGATACTGCTGTCGCTGGTGTACCCGTCCCTTCATTGTCATCATCATAGTCTACTGTATAAGCTTCAACTTTGATTTTAAAGGTACCCGATACATTTTTAGGAGCCAAGAACTGTAATGTTGACAATGCACTAACAGGTACATCAATTGGTGTGCCTGTATAAGTTGCAGTATAGTCAACACCAGAAACTGTCCATTTGAATTGTGATCCGATGACTGTCGCATAGCTATCCCCTGAAACTAACTCAGGAGTTAAATGTGCATAAGTCAGTTCATCTGCGTCCTGATTCGTCCAGCCATTGGCAAGGTTAAATCCACTCTCAGTACCCAGTGTATACCATGTGTCTTCTGCACCTGCTGTCGTGTAAGTGTGACCACCTGTCATGGTCAGGTCAGCTGTACCATCGTTGTCAGAATCACCTGAACCAGGAAGATTACCCACGATTTCAGCAACAGGATTTACAGTGACTTTTATTGGCAAAGTTTTAGTCTGGGTATCTGTATCCAAACCATTGGTATCAGTTGATGTTACACTTACTTGAATGGTTGCATCTACACTACTGTGTGCTGGCGGCAAAATTGTGAAACCATCCAATATAGCTTCACGGTCTGCTTCAGTCACATTGCTGTTAAAAGTGATGGTATATGGAGAGCTGCTCGAACCATCTCCACTAATACTCCATCCTCCGTTATTGGTTGGAGCAGTCACAACCCAACCTGTCGGAATTTCAAATGCAACTTGTGTAATGACTTCTGTACCAGTAGTCGTATCCGTCACTCTTACATTTTGCAGGAAAGCAACTGCTGTGTCTTCATTGGTAGAAACATCACCTGCTGCGACATCACCTGCTACTGGCGTAACATGTAGATTTAAATAAACACTGTCAGTAATTTCAGTTCCAGTAGTCGGCCCATTACCTACACCATCACTATCTTGGTCCTGCGCATGTAGCGTGATCTGGATATTGTTAATGTCACCACTAAAGTCTTTTGGTGGTGTCACTGTAATCGATGGTAAGCTTGGTGAAACGCCATTGTAATTATTTGGAATGTCTATTCGATAGCCATTCGACGATTCTGTTGCAGTAATGGTGTGAGGCTGTCCACTTACAGTTAAGGTTGTACCTTCTGGTAGCCCCGTAATGGTCATCCAGCGTTGCTCACTACCGTCGATGTCAGCAGTCGTGTTGTTATCGCCAGTAGTCGCTAATGTCACTTTCAACAAATTAGTCAAATTAAGTGCAGTATCTTCCGCAATGGTTTGAACCACAGGTGCTGCACTGCTTGTATCAACAAAACTATTGCCATCTGAAATTTTCAGATCGATACCGTCCGTAACCGCCTGAACATTGACCACGACTGTTGCAGTACTGGTTGCACCGTTAACACCAGAAACTTTAGTACCGCTATCGTTAACTTCATAACTGGTTACACTTACCGTTACGGTAAAGTTGGCATGACTTTCCGCAGGTGGTAAAACCTTTAATGCTTCAAACTCAGCAGACGTCATCTCCAAAGCATTTGCTGGTTTGGTTTCATCAGTCGGATGATTAACATCGGTTAACCAAATGGAGATATTGCCGCCATTCGATGTGAATAATGTAGCATCAGTACCAGATAAGAGCGCTGCGCCAGCAGGAATACCGCTTAAGGTAATCACGCCTAGACGTTCTGGGCTATCACCCGTTGTTGTATTGCCATTTTGATCAATAGCATCGATTACACGTGGTGCTTTCAGACCCAATATAACAGCCGTATCTTCATTCGTAGTCACATTTGCTAGTGTTACATTACCACCCACACCCGTTGTTCCGGCTAAATTTGGTGCATCTGCGACTGGATTTACATTTACAGTCACATTGGTTGTTGTGGTTTGCCCACTGTCATCAGTAACTAGTACTTTAAATGTATCGGGACTGGTCGAAGAGCTTCCATCATAGTTACTATAGTTATCGGCAGGTTTATAAGTAATTCGACCAGCCTCATCTACAGTCACAGTGCCATGTGCAACACTGAAACTTTTGCTTCCATTACCGTTATCTGTTCCAGCAATGGTATTACCATTCGCATCCTGAATGGTAATATTCTCAAGTCGTGAATCAGCTGAGGTGGTGAACGGACCATAACTATGATCCTCATCCATCGTGATCACAATCTCAGTTTTTGGTGCATCATCAATCACTTGAACAACGAAACTACCAGATGCCGTATCGCCATCACCATCTTTGGCAATAAAGTCAAAATTCAGATTCAATGGTGTAGTATGACTTGGATGGTTTAATGAACCCAATAGTTCAAAGGTATATTTGCCTGTAGTCGTATCCAAAGTGACTTTGAACACATCACTGCCGCCACGCGTGGCTGTCAGTACGTTACCTGCCGCATTAATACTAAAGCTTATACCGCTATTACCTGTACTATCTAGCACTGCCTTTAAAGCAGTTTGATTTGCAGCAAAGCTTAAACCACCGCCATTACCTGAACCGTCCTGACCATAACTCACACTCAAATTGCCTTCTGCGGTGAGTAACGATGTGTTTGGTTCACTTCCTGTCGCTAGACCTTTTTCATCTACAGAAGTTACTGCTGGCGCAGAACCAATTGATGGCCCATCATCCTTAAAGATAAAACGATCACCTACCGCAACAGGATCACTGGTGACCGCATCACCATCACCATCTGTAGCAGTTGCAGTTAGGGTAATTAAACCTGCATTGCTGATAGAAAGACTTTCATCATAAGAAGAACCACCCACTGGATGTTTAAGTGCTTCTGATTGAGTTAAGGTAACAGCACCCGTGGTCGGATCAATGGAGATACGAAATACCACATCGCCTGATGCACTACCCGCACGTCCTTCAATCTGATTACCTACTTTATACAGCAAGACATTTTGGCCACTGGTGGTATCTAATCCGCTATCCACACCATTGGAACTAATGTTAAGTGCATAAATCAACGCATTACTTGTAGCTTGACCATCTGCACCATACACAGGGGTGAATACATCTTTGACAAAATTAGCATCTGTTGCAGAAACAGAACCTGAGACAAAATTAGTTTCATCAACAGTTACACGACCAACATTTGCATCGTTCTCACTGATTTTAGGTTTATCGTCAACAATGCTAATGGTTACGGTATTGGTGACCGTATTGCCATATTGGTCTACAGCAGTGTAAGTGAAGCTATTGGTTTCATTGCCTGCTAAATCTTTGGTTGCTGAAGTTAAAGTAAAGCTATAAGTACCATCTGAATTGACGGTATACGTTCCATTTGCTGTAGTGCCTGTTTTTGCTTGTGCTGTCCAACCCGTCTGTAGATTCAAATCACCATTAATAATATTGCTAGAACTACTCGCATCTGTTCCCGCAGGCTGAGTACCATTGGCATCGATCCCATCCTCACGTACGCTACCCACTGTAGTTAATGGATTGGCTGTAACGTCCTGCACATTAATGGTAAGGGTAGATGTTTTTAAGTCACCATCCGCATCACGCACTGTATAAGTAAATACATCCTGTGCATTGGCTGTTATTTTGTTTGGATCCGCTTTATAGCTATAACTACCATTGGCATTTAATGTAAGCGTACCATAATCACCTGTGATGCTTGTTCCTACTCCAGTACTCGAAGTTGTACCTGTATTGCCTTTAGCAACACCGACTACACCGCCACCAATAGCCCAACCATCTGCGCCTGACTGGTCGCTAGAAAGTACACCACTGGCTGCATCTTTGGTCAAAAGCGCGCCTTCTGTAACACTTCCTGTATCCGCTACGGTGATTGGTGCATCATCAACAATATTGATGACCAAATTCCCTGCTGTTGCACTATCTCCATCAGCATCCTTGATTTCAACAGCGAAAGTAGCTGTTGTATTATCGCCACTCGTTTTTGCAGGCAAGGTATAACTATAATAAATCGTCCCCGTTCCAGTTGCTGCATTGTATTCATAACGCGCAGTTAGACCATCTGAAAAGCTCTGATTCGTGGTAGTTAAAGTATGCCCACCCAGCTTGATTGCATCACTGACTGCCAGACCGTCTGGAGAGGTAAAGCTAATTGTGCCACTGGTGGTTTCTTTATTGGTTGAAGCTTCTGTACCACCATTTAAACCAGATTCATAGACTGTCGTTGTTGCACCACCAGCCGTTGGTATTGTGCTGGTCGGGGTTGCATCAGCAATGTTGATTGTCAATTGTGCTGTTGATGTGTCGTTATCGCCATCCGTTAAAGTATAAGTAAATACGTCACTTACACCACCAGCTGAACCTGCATTACGTGCATAACTATAACTACCATCAGAATGGATCGTTAATGTGCCATATTTACCAACAACCGGATAGTTACCAACTGGATCAATCGTGACATCTAACCCATTAGCAGTATCTGCTTTTACTGTAGTTACTCGTGCGCCATCTGCACCTTTCGTGTCGTTGCTGACCACATTACCAGTAACTACTGCCAAACTACCTACAGGAATGCTATTGCTATCATTCACAGCAGTCGGAACATCATCAATCACTTGTACAACCAGACTACCTGTTGTGGTTACCCCTCCTGCATCTGTGACACTCAGTGGAATGCCACTCAGAAGTAAACCATCATTTCCAACAGCGCTATGTGTCTGGGCATTGTTCAAAGTATAGGTATAACTCAAACTACCTGAAGTTGGGATACCACCTACACTGCTATTTGCCGTAAAACCATTTAGAACGATGGTTCCACCAGCGACGTTGATCGCTGCCGATGGGTTGCTGCTACTCAGTGATTGTAATTGTGAAAGGCTAAAGGTCTGTCCGCCTATGTTAATACTGCTTAAGCCATCTCCTGCATTGATCTGAATCGTTCCACTGGCAGATTCGCTCGCTGCACTTGCGTTGCTACCTGTACTTAGACCACTTTCATACACTGTAATCTGACCACCAACACTGCTACCGTTCTGATCGTTCGGTGTAATGCTTGGTAGGCCATCGGTATGTCCGTTAATGGTGATGGTTAATGTCGTGGTACTCCAGTCCCCATCTGCATCTTTAATGGTGTAGCTAAATGTTTCTGTGAGCTTGCCTCCATCTTTTAATGCATTCACGGTTGCGTTATTTGGGTCAACGGTATAGCTGTAACTACCATCGCTATTGAGTATCAGTGTGCCGTAGTCACCTGCAAGTCCTGTTCCACCAACATTACCTGTTTGTTCTGTTGTTGAGCTTCCTTTGCTGACTCCTGTCACTTGTGTTGCATCTGCACCTAAACGGTCAGCAACATCTGCACTATTGCTACTACCACCTGTGATCACGTTTCCTTCAAGTGCTGTACCGTCTTCTGTCACTGTGCCTGTGTCAGCTTTCGCTTCTGGGGCAGTATCTGTGATGAGAATGACCAGATTCGTCGCTGCTGAGCTTTCATTGGCATTGTCTGTCACTACAATTGGGAAAGTATCGCTTACGCTAGTATCACCACCGCTGTGGTCTTTGCTGCTGCCACTTTGTTGGTAGCTATAACTGACTTTGCCTGTTACTGGATCATAGTCGGTAAGGGTCAGTGTTCCTTGTGTACCTATGATTGTTTGTGGTGTGGTCGGGGATAGACCCAAGAGTTCGCTGGTCAGAATGGTCGTGCCACCAATCGTGATAGATTTCAGTCCATCTGCTGCGTTGACGGTAAACTCGCCTTGTACTGGGGTCGTTGCATTTTCGGCAATGCTGTTCGCACCAAGCGCTGATCCATTATGATCAGTGATAACCACGTTAGGTGCGCCATCGGTATGTCCGTTAATGGTGATGGTAATGGTCGCTGTCGATTTATCTCCATCTCCATCGGTAATGGTGTAACTAAATACGTCTTGGAGGCTTTGGTTATCTTTAAGGGCATTTACATCCGTATTGTTATTATTTAATTGGTAGGTGTAACTACCGTCAGCACGGAGAATTAATGTTCCGTATTCTCCATTCACTGCTGTATTCAATGCGCCATTTGCTACGTGTTCACCTGACGCAACTGTTCCAGCCTGTACTCCACTGACGTTAGCTTTGTCTGCGCCTTGGGTATCAGCTGTATCTCCACTAGATACGCCTCCTGTCAGTACGTTGCCACTGACTGGATTAGGTACGCTGTCTTCTGTAATGCTATTCGTGTCAGGCTTCGCAACAGGTGCGTCATCTATAATCGTAATCGTTACGGTATTCGTTGTACTATTGCCCTGAGCATCCTTAGTTGTATAGCTAAACGTATCCTCAACATTATCGCCATTTGATGGTTTAGTCAGTGTGTATGTGTAGTGACCATCTTCATCAATGCTGAACGTCCCATATTGAGTCGAACCATTAGTAACGGGTACTGCTTTGACCTCGGATGGTAGGTTCACTGTATCTGTTACGGTATGACCAGTACCCGCAGTTGAACCACCCGCAAGACCACTTTCATTGACAGTCTTGCTAATTGGGGCTGGTGTTAGATTGACATTTGCCACATTAATCGTAAGCGTTGAATGAGTTAAATCACCATCCGCATCACGTACCGTATAAGTAAATACATCCTGTGCATCAGCTGTTACTGCATCAGCGGTTGATACATAGGTATAACTGCCATCGGCATTTAAAGTGATATAGCCATATTGGCCATCTATCCTGCCTCCAACGCCACCAGCGCTGTTCGTTGCAGTATCACCCGATACCACACCAACCACTGCACCAGTATTCACCCAACCATCTGCGCCAGCAGTATCATTTGTTAATACACCGTCAGCAGCAAGTACGCTCAGCACACCACCTTCACTAAGGCTACCAGTATCTGCCACAGCAGTCGGAACATCATCAATCACTTGTACAACCAGACTACCTGTTGTGGTT
>ERZ650300.818-NODE-818-length-18737-cov-18.442297_pt1 | contig 18737 bp, 14 predicted proteins | sample MGYA00376236_ERZ650300 | MGnify/ENA primary metagenome ERZ650300 (study PRJEB26733, sample SAMN07839303) | wastewater metagenome | biome: urban; feature: wastewater treatment plant; material: waste water | place: USA: North Carolina | collected 2016-04-28 ...
GCCACCATCAACAGCAGCCATGTCTGGTAAGGCGGCACAGATAGCCACAGCGACAGCCAGGTGGCGGACGCCAGCATGCCCAGCAGAATGCCCAAGCCTCCCACGCGCGGCACAGCGACCACATGGAATTTTTGTACGCCATTGAGATCAGAGTCCGCCGTCAGATGCTGATGCAAATGCTCAGAGCGGATGATCAACCACACGGCCAGCGTGGAAGCCAGAAAAGCCGTTGAAAAAACAATCATGCGGACACGTCACAAGGTAGATTTATCTTGACCTGAATGGTGCACTATATCCATCCTAAGTAAATTCAGATTGCCAAGCCAGAAAGATGCTTTGCATAACAAGCTGATTTATAAAGCCAATCCTAAAAACATCTTTACTAGTTAGTTTTGTAAACGCATTTAAAAGTGTATTTGCATAAATGATTTTATCATGAAATTGACTAAAGTTTATCCACACCCCACAAATCCAGAAGATTGTCCAACCTCTCTCTACTTGTGAGCTTTTGGAAGAAATCTGTGGAAAAAACCCGCAGCAGCTGGCAGCGTGTTCATTTTATGAGAATGACTACCAACAGCTCTGCAGACTTGGGCGGATATCCGTTCATGCGACAGCCCTGCCCATCCTAGTAGCCAGTCACGTTGAAACACAAGGGTTCATGCGCCACGAAGAACCCCTCGCCGCACCACACCGAGTCATTCCCGCGCAGGCGGGAATCCAGGCGTGTCTACAGCGTACTGCGGCCGAAGCACCCGCCAGTCTGTTCAAATCATGGTGACTGGCTACTAGTCAATTTTCGACGCTGACGGAGGGGATGCCTTGGTCCGCTTTTCTGTGTCGCGGTGTAGGTCTGGGTGATGGGGTAAGTAGACTATAGATTTACCCCCACCCATCCACGGAGTACTACTGGGCGTGACTTGAAATCACATCCATGATCTTCGCCGGATCAAACACTACATCAAAGCACCACTGTCCGAACCCGCCCTGTTCGTTGATGGTCTTCACCCAGGTCTGCATCGCCGCACGTTTGGCCTTGTTCTGCTCGCTGTCCTGCCCCTTCACTTCCAGCACCAGCGTTTTACCGTTGGTGAAGCGAATGAGGTAGTCGGGCACGAAGTTACGTGTCGAGCCCTTCCACAGGTAGCGCACAGTGAAATCCAGGTGGTCGTTCTTCGCCCACGCTGCAACGAACTTCTTTTTCTCGCAGATATCGACGACGGCCTTTTCCCACACGCTGTCGTGCACAGCGTGGCTGATCTGCGAATGCCGGGTTGGCTGGCAAGGCTTGGTGGTGAGCCATGGGCGCATTTGTGCGGTTGAACCAATCGGCCGCGACTCATCGAACACGGCGGCAAGCCGCTCCACGTTCTGCTCGGTCACGAAGCGATGCACATGCGCCACGACCGTATCCATGTTCAGTGCAAACAGCAGGCGTCGGCGCTTTTCGTCCTGATGCCACCGGCTGGGAATATCCAGCTTGTCGCTCGCCAGGAACTGCTCAACCAACCGGATGAGTTGCACAGCCAGGTACTGCTTGTCGCCGCCGAAACTGCTCGCGCTCTGCATGTATAGCTTGCGTGCCGCACGAAAGATGAGGTTCTGCAGGCGGAAATCTTCCGTCGCCTTTTCCAGATCGATTTCCGACACCATCGCCAAGTCCTGCGCACTGGTCAGCGAAGGTGCCACATCGGCAGTGAGTGGTGTAGTCATCGGGTTTAGCGTGAGCACATCGACCTTGGTCCAGTCCATCACCAGTTCGCGCTTGAGCACGGATTCAATGCGCAGGACATTCGGCCAGCGAATTTCATACTGGTTGCGGTTTGGCTCCACTTCGATACGCACACTGGGCTTGGGCGGTGGCGGGGCCACGCCTTCTTCACCCACATCCTGGAAAATCGACAGCGGTACGCCAAACACGTTGACGTACTCCGGCAGGAACAAGCCGTTTTTGTCCATGTCATGCGCCACCCGGCGCAAGCCTCGGCCTATCACCTGCTCACACAGCAGCTGACTAGTGAAGGCGCGCAAGCCCATGATGTGCGTCACGTTGGCAGCATCCCAGCCTTCCGAAAGCATCGCCACAGAAGTCACGTTTTGCAGTCGTTGTCCAGCTTTACCACGTTTGCCAACTGTATCGACCAGTTCGCGCAACTGTTCTTCCTGTTTCAGCTCCAGCAAGGCTTCGACCCGATCTGCAGGCAAGCCGCTGGCTTCGATGATTTCTTGCAGGCGGATGGCATAGTCCTTGTCCTTGGTGATGGTCTCGCCACGCTCGGCTTTTTCCAACACTCGCGAATCAACACGCAAGGTGCGGGTCGGTGCGTGGGTTGCTTGAATCAAGCAATCACCACCATTGAAGAAATACTCAACCCTTGCGGCAGTCTCGGTGCGGTTACAAACAGTCAGCATGACGGGCGGGATCACATGCCCCCCGGCCTGCCAAGCCTTTGCAGTCTCGTGCCAGTCATAGGCCAGTAGGGCGTAAGCCTTCTGCACCAGATCAGGCAAGGGCTCGTGGGCTTCCGCTTTGCGGTTCAGGTCCTCCTTGACCTCATCTTCACGGTACAGATGGTAGAGCTTGCTGCGATAGCTCTTGGCGTTCGCCAGTGCATCATCGCGGATTACCACGCGCGGCGTTTTCACCAGCCCGGCTTCAATCGCATCGTTCAGGCCGAAATCTGAAATCACCCACTCGAACAGCCCGGCCTCGGTATTGGTCTTGCCGGTCGGCGCAAACGGCGTGGCCGAGAGATCAAAGCAGCGGCGGATGCGCCGCGTCTTGTGGATGCGGTCCAGCCCTTCGATCCAGCGCGTGGCCTCGTCAAGGTCGATGCCGAACTCTTCAGCATCTTTCTTGCTCACCTTCATTTCGGCGCGCTGGCGATAGGCGTGGTGCGCCTCATCGTTGATCACCACGAGGTCTTTGTACGCAGCCAGCTTGCCCAGCACACGGCGCGTGAAAGCTTCGTCACTTTCCTTGCCCTTCTTCACCACCGAGCGTTCCTGATTTTTCAGCGGCATCAGCGTGTGCCAGTTCTCGATCAGCAGTTCCGCCTGGTTCAGGCGCGTGCGCAGTGCTTCGTTAGGGCACAGGTTGAACTGGTCGTAGACGTTCTTCTCATCGCCTGGATTGAGCGTCTGCAAGCGGCTCTTCACCGTCAGGCCCGGCGCCACAATGAAGATGGCGCGCGAGAAGCGGCCGTCCTTGGGGTAGCTGATCGCGTTCAGCGTCTGCCAGGTGATGATCATGCCCATCAGCGCCGTCTTGCCTGAGCCGGTCGCCATCTTGTTGCACAAGCGCTCCCAGGCGCCACCATCGCCGGGCACATTGATGCCCTGCTTGAACTCCGCGCTGCCCTCCACCCACCAGATCAGAGTCTCGATGGCTTCGAGCTGACAGAAGTAGAAGGGATTCTGGCGCGGCCCGCCCACCCAACGCGTTTCCTCCGGCACCCACTCGCCACGCGCATGCCAATGCTCCAGCAACTGGCGCGTAATGCTGGTCACGCCGATGTAACCCGCCGCCCGCCAGTCATCCACGCGCGTGCGAATCTGGTTCACCATGTTCAGCGGCACTACCCGGCGTGTGTTGTTGCGTGTGTCGTAGAGCTCGTAGCCAGCCGGGCGTCGCCCTTGCTGCAACACCAGCCCCTTCCCGGCAGCGGCTTGCTCCCAATGCTGCGCAGGCGCCTCGAAAGGCGAGTTGATGATCAGCGATTGCAGCGCTTTATTCTTGTCACTCATCGCTCCGCCCTCACACCTGATCCAGCCGGATTACTTTCAGCGACTCAATCCCACGGTCATCAACGATCTTTACCGCAATGCACTGGTTGTCGCCCGCTTCAAACGGCAGTGAAACCGTGCCGTGGAATTTCTCCAGCAGGCTTTCATCCAGCTCGGCGCGAATGTCTTTCTTCAGCTTGTACCAACCCTCCTTGCCACCTGCCATCGGGAAGAAGACCTGACGCGGAAACACCGAGCGATTGTCGTAATCCGTATCCAGCGACCAGAGGGCGATGTTCTTCTTGCCACCGCTTTTCAACTCACCCGTCTTGGTATCGAAGTAATCAAAGCCCTTCACTTCCACCTGGAATAGATCGTTCTTGAGTCGCTTGACTGCAACTTCCGGCTGCCCCATCAGCCAGAAAGATTCATTGCTCGCGCGGCCCTTCTTCAGGTCTTCGGTCAGCAGGTCGGTATTCATCTGCACCTTGAGTGCCGTGATGCCGCGCACGGCATCAATGTCCTTCGCCGCTTCGGGGTCGAAGGTGAAGGCGCAGAACACCAGCAGCTTGGGCAAGGGGAAGAGATCGCCCGCCTCCTGCTTGGCGATTTCCACCTGGCGTTGCTCCAGCGCTGCATGCTCGGGGCCGAAGCTCACCGCCACGCGCTCGTTGGTCTCGGCCACCGTGCCCACGGCGTGGATGTAGCGCGCACCGGGCAGCGGCTCCAGATCGAGCAGGCGCAGCTTCTGCCCGCCCTTGCCGCGAATGCCCGCCTTCAGCAACTCATCGCGCCACTGGCTCTGGCGCGAGGTTTCGCCCGAACGCGCCACCGCAATATCAGCTTCTACTGGCTGCTCGGCCTCGTCCAGCGCCAGCACCGTGGCGAAGGGCACGGCTTCCACCGTGAAGGGGCCGGTGATGCGCAGCTTGTTGCGGCTCACCTCGGGTCGGTCGTAGAGAATTTCCTGTTCGGCATGCGAAGCGATGCTCTCGTCCATCTTCTGCTGCATCGCCTGCCGCGCCGCGTGGAAGGCATCAAAGGCTTTGCGTGCCGAAGCGGGCCAGTCTTCCGGGAAGTCGAAAGGCACTTCCCATTCCAGCAGGGCATTCACCGGCGCCTTGTCACCCGTTGGCAGGGTGAAGGTCTTGCTGGCGGCAGCCGCGAAATTGACTTCTTCACCCTTGCGCCCGCCCTCGCTCACCACGAAGGAAATCGCCTGGCCCTTCAGCGTCGCATTCAATTTTGTCAAGGCCGATTCGACGGCCGGATGCAGGCTGTCGTAAATCTCGTCGATCTCGGGATTGTTGGCGATGGACTTCAGCGTGACATGCGGCACCGTCTTGTAGATGAAGCCACCGCGCAGACCTTCGTGGGGATACTTCAGCTCGAAGTAGTCGAAACTCGCTGTGGCCAAGCGTTGTTTGGCGAGCGTGACCGCCACACGCGAAGTGTCGCAGGTGATCCAGCGACGGCCCCATTTTTCGGCGACGAATGCTGTTGTGCCCGATCCGCATGTGGGGTCGAGAACAAGATCGCCGGGATCTGTAGCCATCAGGATGCAGCGTTCAAGCACGCTTGCTGCAGTTTGCACAACGTATGAACGTTGAACACCAATTTGCATAGACTCCCATCGGTCACTGACAGGAATTACCGGGAAATCATCGGCAAAACGGCAATATCGAACGACGCTCCCCATTTTCTCAACTCGGCCAGCACGCACAAGAGTGGCCAGCCCTTCGACACTAGTTTTCCAATGAGCGTCAGTCCGTGGCTCATACACCGAGCCACAAAACTCGAACCGCTGAGGTGAATTGGATGCGCCGTCCGAATACAGCGGTGCGAGTTGATAACGGCGACCTGTACCAACGACGCCGCCAGAGATTTCCTTTGGCGAAAGCCTCCTTGAAGCACCTGCATCTAATTTGATCTGGTCGTATCGGTCGAGCGATGTATCTCCCATAGAACGGAACTGATACAGCCGTTTAAATTTCTGACCGACCTCTATCCGATTCTTGCCATACCAAATGATGTAATCAACTGTCGAAGATAGAAGCGTGGACTCAATCCCACCTGTTTTCTGGAAGGAAATCTGGCTGACAAAATTTTCAGTCCCCAGTACTTCATCCATGATCTCCCGAACGTGATGCAAGTTCTCATCCGAAATCTGCACAAACACGCTGCCCGACTCATGCAGCAACTCCTTCGCCAATAGCAGCCGGTCACGCAGATAGGTCAGGTAGGAGTGAATGCCCAACTCCCAGGTGTCCCGGAAGGCCTTGATCATTTCCGGTTCCTGCGTGAGGTCTTCGTCCTTGCGGTCTTTCACGTCGCGCTTGTTGGTGAAGGGCTGGAAGTTGGAGCCGTACTTGATGCCGTAAGGCGGGTCGATGTAGATCATCTGCACCTGCCCGGCCATGCCTTCCTTCTGCAGCAGGGAGTTCATCACCAGCAGTGAGTCGCCCGCGATCAATCGGTTGGCCCAGTCGCGGTCGTGCTTGTAGAAGTCGATGGCCTGCGACAGCGGCAGATTCTCGAAGGGGGCGTGGAACATGTCCGGCTGGAAGCCGCCCACCGTCTTGCCCTTGCTGTCCTTGATGCGCTTTTGCACCGCCGCGAGGATGGTGGCGGGGTCGATGCGCTCATGCACATGCAGCGAGACGGTGTCGACCTCAAAGCTGGTGCGCTCGGCCTTGCCCGCCCAGTTGAGATAGGGCGACTGCATGCGTTTGAGTTCTTCCAGCGCGGCGCGCATCTGCGCCGCATCGCCGGAGGCCAGCGCATCGTCGATCAGCGCCTCGATGCCTGCGCGCTGCGGGTCGAATTGCAGCGCCGGGTCGATGTGCGGATCGTAGGCCCAGGTCGTTTCGCTTTCTTCGTGGTCGCTCGCCACGTCGACCATGCCCACATGCGGATTGTTTTTGCGCTTTTCGTCGTGGCGATAAGCCAGCACCTGATTGGGCTGGTTGGCTGGGCCGCCCGGCGCGGCGGCCTTGGCCTTGCGCGGCTTGGCCTCGCTTGGCTCCGGGGCTTCCTGCACGGCCAGCGAGAAGTCGTCGTCTGCATCCTCATCGTCATCCGCCGCTGCGAGATACACAGAACCGCCTTTGCCCTTGCCGCGCCCGAGCAGGCCTTCGGCGACGAGTTCTTCTTTCACCTCGTCGTAGTCCTCCTGCGACACTTCGCGCCCCAGCGCGGCCTCCATCGCTTCGCGCAATGCCTTGTTGCCTGCTGAACCGCCGGACTCCTCCAACTGCGCCAACAAGGCGTTGCGGAGCATTTCTTTTGTCTTATGGTGCATCGCTGAGTCTCACTCGAATTGGTTGACTTAGAGCCGCTCACAAAACCCTCCTGGCGTCGTTGCCCAACCTTGCCGTACTGCTTGTACTGTCTGCGGTCGTGCGCCTAGCCAGGATCGCTGCGCTGGGTTTTGTTAGCCACTCTTGCTTATTCGTCACTCTCTTGTACATCGGCATTCTTCTGTGTCTCATGCGAGAAAATGGTCGTCTGAGCATTTTCTTGAGCAGAGATGATTGGCCAGTAAAACGGGGCGCCTCGCCATCCGTTTTCTTCTGATCCATTTTGGCGGATCAGGATGAGCATGGGTTGATCGATTGAGTATTGCTGGCGGAGCCGGCCTTCTGTCTTGGTCGAGTCCGGAGCATCCGCGTATTGTGCGTGACTACCGACCGACACAGTGCGTTTGAGGTTACGATTCTTGCGCACCAGACACCAAACCTTGTTGCGATTTTCCGCTTTCTTCGAAAGACCGGCCAGATGCGCCAGCCCAGCCAGGCCAGATACAGCCCGCCGGCCAGTTTCAGCGCCAGGTATAGGGCGGGGGCCAGGCTGGGCAGGCTGTGCAGGCCCAATAGCGCCAGGATGGCGAATATCAGCCCGCCCACACCAATGCCGGCGGCGGCCAGCAGGCTATGCGGGCGGCCCTGGCTGGCGGCGGTGCGCGCCACCATGACAAAACTGGGGCCGGGGCTGGCGGCGCCGATGCCAATGGCGGCGGTGATGCCCAGTAGGGCGGTCCAGTGTTGCATGGGGGCTCCTGTGGCGTTCAGGGGTGGGGCTGCTGGTTTTGCATGAAATTGGCGGTATTGCGCAACGCGGCCATCAGTTGATCGCGCAGGGTAGGATCAACTGCCAGGCCTTCAAAGGCTTTTTCCATGCAGTACATCCATTGGTCGCTGGCCGATTGATTGATGGGAAACGGCAAATGGCGGGCGCGCAGGCGTGGGTGGCCAAACTGCTCCATATACAGATTGGGGCCGCCCAGCCAGCCGGACAGAAACATGAACAGTTTTTGTCGCGAGCCTTCCAGGTCGGCCGGGTGCAGGCGGCGGATTTCGGCCACCGCCGGGTCGTGGTCCATCACATTGTAAAAGCGGTCCACCAGCAGGGCGAGCATGGCTTCGCCGCCCAGCAGTTCATACGGGGTGACGGTGTGCAGCGGGTTGCTTTCGGTGGGGGTGGCGGTCGTCATGATCAGGGTTTTCCTTGCACGGGGGTGACGCGGCTGGCGGCCAGTTTGGCGCGCTCGCGGGCTTGGGTTTCGTGTTCGCCGCTGGCCAGCGCCACGCCCATGCGGCGGCGGACAAAGCTTTCTGGTTTGCCAAACAGGCGCAGGTCGCTGCCGGGCACGGCCAGGGCGTGGGCCACGCCGGCAAAGCCGATGGCCTGGGCGTCCATGCCGCCGTAAATCACTGCGCTGGCGGCGGCCGGCGCGCGCATGGCGGTGTCCACCGGCAGGCCGAGGATGGCGCGGGCGTGCAGTTCAAATTCGCTTTGCGTCTGGCTGGCCAGGGTGACCAGGCCGGTGTCGTGCGGGCGCGGGCTGACTTCGGAGAACCACACTTCATCGCCACGGATGAACAGCTCGACGCCAAACAGGCCGCGTCCGCCCAGGTTGTTGACCACGGCGGCGGCGTAGTCGCGCGCTTTTTGCCGGGCGGCCGGGCTCATGGCCTGCGGCTGCCAGCTTTCCACGTAGTCGCCGTGTTGTTGCAGGTGGCCGATGGGCTCGCAAAAATAGGTGTCGATGTCGCCATCGGCGTTGCGGGCGCGCACGGTCAGCTGGGTGATTTCGTAGTCAAAGTCGATAAAGCCTTCCACAATCACTCGGCCGGCGTCCACCCGCCCGGCGCTGGCGGCGTAATCCCAGGCGGCGGCCAGCGCGTCGGCGGTTTTCACCAGGCTTTGCCCCTTGCCGCTGGACGACATCACCGGCTTGATCACGCAGGGGTAGCCGATGCCGGCGTCGATGGCGGCTTGCAGCTCGGCCAGGCTGCTGGCAAAGGCGTAGGGCGAGGTGGGCAGGCCCAGGGTTTCGGCGGCCAGGCGGCGGATGCCTTCGCGGTTCATGGTCAGTTGCGCGGCGCGGGCGGTGGGGATGACTTCGGCCAGGCCGTCGGCTTCGATGCGCGCCAGCTCGTCGGTGGCGATGGCTTCGATTTCCGGCACGATCAGGTGCGGGCGCTCGCTTTCCACCAGCGCGCGCAGCGCGGCGGCGTCGGTCATGGCAATCACATGGCTGCGGTGCGCCACTTGCATGGCCGGGGCGTTGGCGTAGCGGTCCACGGCGATGGTTTCCACGCCCAGGCGTTGCAGGGCGATGACCACTTCCTTGCCCAGCTCGCCGCTGCCCAGCAGCATGACTTTCAGGGCGTTGGGTGAGAGCGGGGTGCCAAAAGACAATTCAGACATGACTCGTATCCTCGTGGGGGGCCGCAATAACGTCACCCCGCCAGGCGCAGGTGGCGCGGGGCGGGGTGAAAAGTGGCTGCGGCCTGAAGCGGGTTTTTACAGGCCCATAAAGCGGAAATCCACTTCCGGGCGGTCGCCGTTGATGATGTCGGCCAGCGCGCGGCCCGAGCCGGGGCCTTGTGTCCAGCCCAGCGCGCCATGGCCGGTGTTCAGGAACAGATTATTGTATTCCTTGGTGCGGCCAATCATCGGCACATTGGACGGCGTCACCGGGCGCAGGCCGGTCCAGAACATGGCGTTGCTGTAGTCGGCCCCGCTGGGGAACAGCTGCTTGGCGCGGTTGATCAGCGCGGTGCAGCGCACGGCGTTCAGCTCGGTGGAATAGCCATTGAACTCAGCGGTGCCGGCAATGCGCAGGCGGTCGCCCAGCCGGGAGAACACCAGCCGGTGTTCTTCGTCGGTGATGCTGACCATCGGCGCGTTGTCGCCTTCGACAAATTCGCCGTTTTGCACTTCGACTTCGGGTTCTTCAATCGGCACGGTGGCGGAATAGCCCTTGGCCGGGTAAATCGGCAGATTGATGCCGATGGTGCGCGCCAGCAGCGGCGAATAACTGCCCATGGCCATCACAAAGGCGTCGGCGGTCAGCGTTTCGTACTGGCCATCCGAGCCGGTGATGGACACGCCGCTCAGGTGGCTGCCACGGGTGAGCAGGGCATTGATGCGGGTGTGGTAGCGGAATTCCACGCCTTCGGCTTCGCACAGCAGGGCCAGGCGCTGGGTGAACATGCGTGCGTCGCCGGATTCGTCGCTGGGGCAATAGGTGCCGCCGGCCAGCTTGGGGGCAATGTGGCGCAGGGCCGGTTCGATTTCCACAATCTGGTCGCGGGTGACCACCTTGCGGTCCATGCCGTAGGTTTGCATCAGCAAACAGGTGTTGGCCGCTTCGTCCAGCGCTTGCTGGGTTTGGTAGATGGCCAGGATGCCACGGGTTTGTTCGTCGTAGTGGATGCCGGTTTCGGCGCGGATATCCTGCAAGGTCCGTCGGCTGTACAGCCCCAGATTGAGCAACTGGCGGATATTCTGCTTGGCGCGGCCCGGACGGCATTCAGTGAGAAATTTCAGCGCCCACGACCATTGCCGGCTATCAAAGCGCCAGCGAAACAGCAGCGGGGCGTCTTCTTTGGACATCCATTTCAGCGCGCGCATCGGCGTGCCGGGGTTGGCCCACGGTTCGGACTGGCTGACAGAAATCTGGCCGCCATTGGCATAGCTGGTTTCGATGCCGGCTTGCGCCTGGCGATCAATCACGATGACTTCATGACCGGCCTTGGCCAAGAACCAGGCAGTGGAAACTCCGACAACGCCGGCGCCCAACACCACGACTTTCATAGGGTTTTCTCATTCTTGTGCCAGCGGGGCTGGCGTGATTGCGGTCCATAACCGGCAGGCGCCCAAGGCTGCGCATGCGCCGGGAGTTGTTCTTGCGTCAGATTATGACACGCCGTTGAGGTGCGCCATAGCCCGCTGTGCGGGATTACGCCTTGCTGACTCTCTCGTACACGGTCTTGCCGCGCAGGCGGAAAAGATCGGTCGCGTGATAAAAATTCTCCGAATGACCCACAAACAACAGGCCATCCGGTTTAAGCAGTGGCGCAAAGCGGCGCAATACCGCCAGTTGGGTGTCGCGGTCGAAATAAATCATCACATTGCGGCAGAAAATCGCGTCAAACGGCCCGCGCACCGACCATTGTGGATCCACCAGATTCAGTTGCTGAAAGCGGATCATCTGGCGCAAGGCCGGCTTGGCGCGCCAGCGTTGATCATCTACCCGATCAAAATAGCGATTGGCCATACCGGCTGGCAGCTTGTTGATCGCTTCGGCGCCATAAATACCCTCGGCGCCGACGCGCAGGACATTGGTGTCCAGATCGGTCGCCACGATATTGACGTTCAGCCGCGCGCCGCTGCTGGCGGTTTCCAGTGCGGTCATGGCCAGCGAATAGGGTTCTTCGCCGGTGGAGGCTGCGCAGCACCAGATGTTCACCTCACCGCTGAGCGTGCGCAGGTGCTCGGCCAGAATGGGAAAGTGATGCTCTTCGCGAAAGAAATAGGTCAGGTTGGTGGTCAGCGCGTTGACAAAGTGCTCCAGCTCTTCGCCACCGCGCTCGGAAAACAGTCGTTCCAGATAAGCGGTGAATGACGGCAGTTGCAATGCGCGGATGCGCCGCACCAGCCGGCCATACACCATGTCTTTCTTGCTGGGATTCAGGGCAATGCCGGCGCGCTGATGGATAAAGCGGCGGATGCGGTCGAAGTCGTCGTCGGTGAAGACGAATTCACGTTGAATCGGCGGCAGTTTGGGCAGCACAATGGCGGGCGGCAGCGGGGTTTTCATGACACCTGGTTTCTTCTGTCGTGACGGGTCTGGCCGGCAGGATGGCAAAAGCCCAAGCGTGAGCTTGGGCTTGTATCTGACGGACAGACATTCGATTCAGTCTGCCCTGCTGCTTGAGCGGCGTCAAGGGCAGGGCGTGGCGATTGTGCGCACGATTCTGTCTTTTGTGTGCGCGGGCAAAACCTGCGCCAGGGTGAATCGTTGTTACACCGAGAACGACGAACCGCAGCCGCAGGTAGAGCTGGCGTTCGGGTTCTTGATGACAAACTGCGAGCCTTGCAGGCTTTCTTGATAGTCGATTTCTGCGCCGACCAGGTATTGGTAGCTCATCGGATCAACCAGCAGTTGCACGCCTTCTTTTTCTACCAGGGTGTCGTCGTCGTTGGCGATTTCGTCAAAGGTGAAGCCGTATTGAAAACCGGAGCAGCCGCCGCCGGTGACAAACACGCGCAGTTTCAGCTCGGGGTTGCCTTCTTCGGCGATCAGGTCTTTGACTTTGTTGCAGGCGCTGTCGGTGAAAACGAACGGCATCGGGGTTTCGGTTGCGGCGGTCATGGGGTGTGTTCTCCAGCAAGAATGGGGGATGATTTGATTATCCACTGCTGCGGCGGAAAATCAACAGGGTTGCCAGCAGGGGCATCGGGTGTTTTGTGCGTGTGTCTGGCGCCGTGTGGCTGTGCTCGGACGGTGGTGCTTAGCCGGGGTGAAACCCCGCCCAAAATGTAGCGCTGCGCGCAGCGCAGCACCACTTTGCCAAATAAGGCCAATCACCCCACGCGCAAGAGCGCAGGCATGAAAAAAGCCGCTCGCGGCGGCTTTTTTCGGCAGTCCAGCGGATTAACGCTTGGAGAACTGCTTGCGACGGCGGGCCTTGTGCAGACCGACCTTCTTACGTTCAACTTCACGTGCATCGCGGGTCACCAAGCCTGCGGCAGACAGTGCCGGCTTCAGCTCGGCCGAGAAGTCGATCAGGGCGCGGGTGATGCCGTGGCGCACTGCGCCGGCTTGGCCGGTTTCGCCGCCGCCGGTCACGTTCACCATGATGTCGAAGCTTTCCAGGTGCTCAGTCAGCGCCAGCGGTTGACGCACGACCATGCGGCCGGTTTCGCGGGCGAAGTATTGGTCCAGCGGCTTGCCGTTAACGGTGATCTGGCCGTTGCCCTTGGCCAGGAAGACGCGAGCAACTGCGCTCTTGCGACGACCGGTGCCGTAGTAGTATTTACCGTTCATATTTCATCCAGCCCTTATCAGATTTCCAGCGCTTTCGGCTGCTGCGCGGTGTGCGGGTGCTCGTTGCCGGCGTACACTTTCAGCTTGGCCAGCATGGCGTAGCCCAGCGGGCCTTTCGGCAGCATGCCCTTGACGGCTTTTTCCAGCACGCGCTCCGGGAATTGCTGTTGCATTTCGGTGAAGGTGCGCTCGTAGATGCCGCCCGGGTAGCCGGAGTGACGGTAGTACTTCTTGTCTTGGGCCTTGGTGCCGGTCACGCGGATTTTTTCAGCGTTAACCACCACGATGTAATCGCCAGTATCAACGTGCGGGGTGAACTCCGGCTTGTGCTTGCCGCGCAGACGACGGGCGATTTCGGCGGCCAGGCGGCCGAGCACCTTGTCGGTGGCGTCCACCACGAACCATTCGCGCTTTACCTCGTGCGGCTTGGCAGAAAAGGTTTTCATGGAAACTCTTCCAGTCAAAATTCTTGAAAGTTGTAGATTCTATTACAGCACGAAGACCACTGTCAAACCGCACAGGAAAGTCAGCAAGGGCCTGATTTTTCTGGCTGCACGTGTAGTGTGACGGGGCGGTTTTTGGCTGGCAAAACCGTGATGGGCCAAGGCAGGAGAAAAACCTTGCACATAGGGTACTTATCTTGCACTGCAAAATCACTGTGTGCTGGTGCCCGCTACCGGCCAGACCCGCAAAAAAAAAGCGCAACGGCCGGTTGGGCGGTTGCGCTGAATTCCACCTATAGAAGGAGGATGGAGGAGACAACACCAAAACGCACACATTGCATGCAACGTCCTGATGTAGGTTTGATTATCGAACCGGCGCGGCGGTTTGGCAAGTATTTTTTGTGCAGTGCAGTATAAATTGTTGCTGCGCACAAACCGGCAGCCTGCGCCCCCCGGAAAATACTGAATCCGCGTGCCCAGGCGGCGGCTACACCCGTCGCGCTTCCAGCACGCCCTTGACCTCCATCAGATGAAACAGCACGCGCTGGATGTCGGCCACCGTGCGCACTTCCACGGTCAGCCGCATGCGGGCGTGGGCGTCGCGGCTCAGGGTGTGCACGGCGGTGACATTCACCTTGTCGCGCGACAGCACCTCGGAGAATTCGCGCAGCAGGCCGGGGCGGTCGCGCGCCACCACGTCCACGTCGATGGCGAACAGGCTGTTGTCCTGGCGTCCCCAGTCGGCGGCGATCAGCCGCTCGGGGGCGTCGGCGGACAGGCGCTTGAGCGTGCGGCAATTCACCCGGTGAATGGAAATCCCCCGGCCACGGGTGACAAAGCCCACCACCGGGTCGGGCGGCGCCGGTTTGCAGCACTTGGCCAGCACGGTCATCAGGTTGTCCACGCCTTCGATCAGGATGCCGCCGGCGTCGTGGCCGGCGCGGCTGCGGCGCACCAGGCTTTCCGGGTCGGGTTCGGCGGCGGGTTCGGGCGCGGCAAAGCTGGTCAGCGCCTGATGCAGGGCTTTTAGCGACAATTCGCCATGGCCCAGCGCGGCATATACTTCGTCCATGCCGCGCTGGTTCAGCCGCTCGGCCAGCGCTTCCAGATTGGGTTGCAGGCCGGGCAGGCGCGCCAGTTCTTTGTCGAACAGCACGCGGCCGGCGTCGATGGCGATATGGGCGTTTTGCTGGCGAATCCACTGGCGAATCTTGCTGATGGCGCGGTGGCTGACCACCCAGCCGTCGTGCAGCCAGTTGATCGACGGCCCGCCTTCCTTGACGGTGAGGATTTCCACCCGCTGGCCATTCTGCAAGGGGGTGGACAAGGGCACGATCTGTCCTTCCACCTTGGCGCCGCGGCAGCGGTGGCCGATATTGGTGTGCACCGCGTAGGCAAAATCAATCGGCGTGGCGCCGGTGGGCAGGCTGAGCACCTTGCCCACTGGCGTCATCACGTAAATGGTGTCGGCAAACAGCTCGGTCTGGAAGGCGTCGGCCAAGCCGGCGCGGTCGGAGACATCTTCGCGCCAGTCCAGCAGCTGGCGCAGCCAGGCGATTTTTTCTTCGTAGGCGGCGTCGCCCTTGCCGCCTTCTTTGTAGCGCCAATGCGCCGCCACGCCAAATTCGGCGTGCTCGTGCATCTCGAAGGTGCGGATTTGCACCTCGACCACTTTGTCTTCCGGGCCAATCACCGCGGTGTGCAGGCTTTTGTAGTCGTTGGCCTTGGGCTGGTTGATGTAGTCGTCAAATTCGCCGGGCACCGGCTGCCACAGGCTGTGAATCAGCCCCAGCGCGGTGTAGCAGTCCTTGATCGAATCCACCAGGATGCGCACGGCGCGGATGTCGTACAGCTCGGAAAAATCCAGGTTTTTTTTGCGCATCTTTTTCCAGATGCTGTAGATGTGCTTGGGCCGGCCGGCCACGTCGGCGTGCAGGCCGGCGCCGGCCAGCTCGTTGCGCAGCGTGGCCAGCACCTGTTCGATATAGCTGAGCCGATCCAGCCGGCGTTCGTCCAGCAGCTTGGCGATTTTTTTGTAGGTGTCCGGCTCCAGATGGCGAAACGCCAGGTCTTCCAGCTCCCACTTGATTTGCCACACGCCCAGGCGGTTGGCCAGCGGGGCAAAAATATCCAGCGTTTCGCGCGCTACCCGCCGCCGCACGGCGTCGTCCGGTACTTTGGACAGGTGATACATGGTTTGCGTGCGCCAGGCCAGCTTGATCAGCACCACGCGGATATCGGCCACCATGGCCAGCAGCATCTGGCGCAGGGCTTCGGCCTGATGCCGGCGGGCTTCGGGCGTGGCGGCGTCGTGCTGGCTGCCCAGCTCTTGAATCTGCCGCACGCGCAGGCAGCCCTGCACCAGGCTGGCCACCACCGGGTTGAATTCGCGCGCCAGCCAGGCTTCGCTGTCGGCGCGCAGGTCTGGCGTGGCGAACAGCAGCGCCGCCATCACCGCATCGGCCAGCAGGTTGAGGTCAGCCACAATGGCGGCAGCGGCCACGGCGTGGCTGAACATGTCTTCCTGGGTATGCGCCAGACGGTGGCCCTGGTAGAGCGCACGTGCGGTGTGGAAGGCTTTTTCCAGCAAGGCGAATTCAGCCGGGGAGTATTGTGGAGCCAGGCCGGCCAGCCAGTGCTGGGGATCGGCGGCATCGGCCAGGGAGTCGGCCAGCGGGCGGGTAACGGCAACCATGATCTATCAACGCTATCGGGAACCGCCTATTAAAGGGGATCGCTCCGGACAAGGCAAGAGGGCCAGCGTCATCAGCAGCCACGCCCCAGCAGCCGGCACGCGGGCGGCATACGCTATTTCCATCATTTTCTTGCCCGCCCCCACGCTCAGGACAAGCGGATGGATTACACTGGGCGCCGAGGTAAACCAGAACGAATGCATAGGTATGTCTACTTGGTATGTGGTGTGGCCGGGAATGCTGCTGCTGGGCGCAGTGCTGGGCTTTTGTGGTGGCCTGCTGGGCATTGGCGGCGGAATTCTGGCGATTCCGGTGCTGGCGCTGTGGTTTGGCATGGATCAATCCGTGGCGCAGGGCACGGCACTGGTGATGATTGCGCCCAATGTGGTGATGGCATTCTGGCGCTACTCCCAGCACCACCCGATTGCACTGAAACTGGCTGCCAGCCTGGGGCTGATCTCGATTCTGGTGTCTTACCCGGCAGCACGGCTGGCGGTGTCGCTGGACAACGCCACGCTGCGCTGGATATTCATTGGCTTTTTGCTCTGGCTGATTGCCTACCTCAGCTGGCAGCTATACGCCCGCCGCCGCAACAACGCGCCACCACGCATACTGCCCGCCCGCTGGCTGCCGCTGGTTGCGGTGGTGGCGGGGGCGTTTTCCGGCCTGTTTACCGTAGGCGGCGGCACAGTGTCCTCACCGATGCTGGTGCGGCTGTTTGGCTACCGCCAGGCCGCCGCGCAGGGGCTGGCGCTGTGCATGATTGTGCCCAGCTCGCTGGTGGCGATGGCCACCTACACCCACGCAGGCGTCGTCAACTGGTGGCTGGGCATCCCGATGGCGATTGGCGGGCTGACCACCATCTCGCGCGGGGTCGCGCTGGCGCAGAAACTGCCCGACCGCAAGCTGCGCGGCATTTTTGTGCTGTTCCTGATGGTGACCGTGGCGCTGATGTTTCCCAAGTAAGCGCTACCACGCCGTCTGTGGGTCTGGCCCGCGATGCCCGGCAAAGCGCGCCAGCAAAAAATCGATAAACACCCGCAGCTTGGCTGGCGCATGGGCGCGTTGCGGGTAGACCGCGTACACGTCTGCCGGAGAAAACTGCCAGTGCGGCAACACTTCAATCAACTGGCCGCTGCGCAACAGCGGCGCAATTTCCCAGGTAGAGCGCAATAAAATGCCATGCCCGGCCAACCCCCACGCCAGCGCAGTGCTGCCATCGTTGGTGGACAGTGCGCCATCCACCTTTACCGTGACCTGGCGGTGGCCCTGGCGCAGTTGCCAGTTACCATACGCCTGATTGTTTTCCCGAATCACAATGCACTGATGCTGTCCCAGCGCCTCCGGCGTGGTGGGCGCCGGGCAGCGCGCCAGATAGTCGGGCGCGGCGCACAACAGCCGACGATTGGCCGCCAGCCGGCAGGCGTGGTCGCGGCTATCGGGCAGGCCCCCCACCCGAATGCCCAGATCGAGGCCGGTTTCCACCAGATTCATTGGCCGGTCAGTCAGCGTCAGCTGCACCCCCACCTGCGGATAGCAACGGGCAAAGTCACTGACAGCCGGGGCAATATGGCAACGGCCAAAGCCAAACGAGGCATTCACCCGCAACAGCCCGCGCGGCGCCAGATGGCGGGCAGCCACATCCGCCTCCAGCGCGTACAGCTCGTCCAGCAGCGCCTGGCCACGTTGCGCGTACAGCTCGCCTTCCTGGGTCAGGTGCATGCGCCGGGTGGTGCGCTGCAATAAGCGCAAGCCCAGCCTGGCCTCCAGCGCCGCCAGTCGCCGGCTGATCACGGGCGGGGTCACGCCCTGCTCACGCGCCAGCGCCGCCAGACTACCGGCACGCAATAAGGCGGTAAAAAACGCCAGATCGGATAAGCCGTCCATTATTGCTCTCCAGCACAAGAATAGCTTGTTATCGTCAGGCATTATAAGCCCGTAACGATCGGATTACACTGCACCCCACACTGACAACACCAAGGACACTCGGTATGGGACAGCCAGGCGAAATCGGGGCATTGCTGACCGTCACCGGCTTGGGCGCGGCGCTGGGCGGGGTGGGGGGCCTGCTGGGCATTGGCGGCGGATTGCTGGCCATTCCGGTGCTGGCGCTATGGTTTGGCATGGATCAATCCATGGCGCAAGGCACCGCGCTGGTGATGATTGTGCCCAATGTGCTGCTGGCGTTTTACCGCTACCGTCAGCACCACACCATCCCACTGAGCCGGGCGCTGGGGCTGGGCGGCATTGCCATGCTGGCCTCCTACCCGGCGGCAAGGCTGGCGGTGGGGCTGGACCATCACACCCTGCAATGGGTGTTTATCGGCTTCTTGCTTGGGCTGTGCGCTTACCTGTGCTGGCTGGTGGCACGCCCACCCCTGGCGCACGCGCCGCAACCACGGGTGTTATCCGCCCGTTATCTGCCGGTGGTGGGGGTGGTCAGTGGGGTATTTTCCGGGCTGTTTACCGTGGGCGGCGGGCTGGTGGCCACGCCAATGCTGGTGCGCGGCTTTGGCCATCGCCAGGCGGCGGCAC
>ERZ650300.819-NODE-819-length-18721-cov-11.572967_pt1 | contig 18721 bp, 20 predicted proteins | sample MGYA00376236_ERZ650300 | MGnify/ENA primary metagenome ERZ650300 (study PRJEB26733, sample SAMN07839303) | wastewater metagenome | biome: urban; feature: wastewater treatment plant; material: waste water | place: USA: North Carolina | collected 2016-04-28 ...
TTCATTCAGGAGGTAGAGCGATGGAAAAGCGAACACTGACCGTGACGATCAAACCGGACTGGCGTTCTGCCCTGCGCACTGCCGCACGTGGCGCCTTCGCCGCCGATACGTACCAAGGCGAAACCCTGAACTTCGAGAGCCCGGCCGCGTTCTTCTCGCGCCTCACTGAAAAGCGCTGGGAGATGCTGTACGCCCTGCAAGGGGCTGAGGAGGTTGCCGTTCGGGAACTCGCCCGCCGCCTGGAGCGCGACGTGAAGCGCGTCCATGAGGATGCAGGGGCGTTGGTCGATCTAGGGCTGGTCGAACGTACAGAGCGCGGAGGGCTGGTGTGCCCCTTCGACGACATCCACGTGGACATGCACCTGAAGCGGGCGGCGTAGGCTCCATATCTGGCGCCACCGATTCATGACGGGAAAGGCAACGGCGCCAGACAAACGTGCTCGTGGGAAGGTTGAGATACCTTACTTCTTCGCGGGCCCCATGATCTCTTTGAGATACCCCAAGACCAGACCGCCAAATGCGCTGCTAAACAGCATTTTGTCGATCGATTGAAGCTCTGTGTCGGTAAGCCATCGAAGCTGGCAGCCAAACAGCTGTGGCGGGCCAGCTAAATACCAAACTCTGATCAACACAATCGCAGCAAGGAGAAGCGCCCCAAAACGCACTGCGGTGACGGCGACGGAGTGCACCTCCTTCCGGACACGCTGAACTCCGTCTTCTAGCGCATCCTTCTCCTTCTCCGCCAGCGTTAGATCATCTGAAGGTAATGGCCCGGAGCTTGCGCCAATGGCGTCGAAATCCTCAGGCTGATCCATTGCCCTTCGTCGCTCTGATCTTGTCTTTATAGTGCTGCTCGATCAGTTCATTGGGAATGATGGCGCCAGAGTAGTTATCCCCGCCAGACTCACGCCAGATGCGATCCCAGGGAGTTCCGTTCTGGTGCGTCATCGCAGATAGCTGAACTCCCGAATACTGCTTGTAGGAGTTCCAAACGCGATCAAGTAACGCAAGCGTGGATTGGTGCGGCACGGGATTCTGAGGATCTCCGGGAACACCATAATTCGGGATTGGCGCATCGATGGTGCGTCGCCCGTAGTGACTGATCTTGCGGTACAGGTCAGGAATGACGGGCCCGTATCTCCAAGCTTGAACCGCATCCTTGATAAGGTTCTGAGAGAAGTACCCCCTGTGCCACCCATGTGCGATGTAAACCAGCTTCAAGAGCTTCATCTGACTCAGGGGAACGCCCGTATCAAACGACTTCTGGATGAAGTAGTTGGCGACAACTTCACTATCCAACATAGCCCTCCCTCCCATAAGTAATTTGACGACAAACGGCACAAAAAGCCCCGTTTTTAGAGGCACTTGGAATTTACCACCTTTTTAGCTCAAACAAAAGCGTAAGGCTGTAAATAAATACACCAAAACTTTCTCTGAAGTTGACATACCCTCCCTACCAAAGGTTCAAAACCCATACCTTTTGAGCCACACCCAAACAGGCCACACAAACCTAGCTCAAAACAGTTGTTTCACATTTTGAGCTAGGTTAATATCTGAGCCATACATTTTGCGCCAGATAGAGGCCCACCATGACGACCGTCGTTGCCTACGCCCGCGTTTCCACTGACGACCAGACCTGCGAGAACCAGCGCCGGACCATCGCCGCCCGCTACGCGGTATCAAAGTGGTTCTCCGATGACGGCGTATCCGGCACTGTCGTCGCCACCCAGCGGGAAGGGCTCTCTGCGCTGCTGGCCTACGTGCGCGAAGGGGATACCGTTGTCGTCGCCGCAATCGACCGCCTGGGCCGCAACACCATCGACGTTCTGAACACCGTCGAAGCGCTGAAGGCCAAGGGCGTTTCCGTCGTCTCGATGCGGGAAGGCTTCGATCTGGCGACACCCGCCGGTAAGCTCATGCTGACGATGCTGGCCGCGGTGGCCGAACTGGAAAGGGAAAACCTCAAGGCGCGCCAACTCGCCGGACTCGAAAGAGCGAGGGCGGAAGGCAAGCACCTGGGACGGAAGAAATCCGTAGACGACGCTGCCGTCGCCGCCTGGCGTGCGGCAAACTCCGCCAGCATCAAGGCAACGGCTGAGCACTTCGACATCTCAGCGGCCAGCGTCAAACGGGCTTGCGCCAGCCGCTGAATCCCCGGCGGGCGAAAAATCCACCGGCTGCACGTCGACGGCGTATCCAATGGCTACAATACGTGCAGACAGCCCAAGCTGTGTGTAGCTAAACGTGTAGCCAAGGATTTCGAAAATTATCGAAACCCGCACCGCACAAGGCTCCCGGCAGCAACCTGAAAAACCAATCCACAAATTCAAATGACCGCCACTCCCGAGTTCTTCACGCGCCCCAGCGGGCGCATGCCCAAAGCGCTACGCCCTGTGCGCATCACCCGCGGCTTCACCCGCCACGCCGAAGGATCGGTGCTCATCGAGTTTGGCGACACCCGTGTGCTGTGCACCGCCAGCGTCGAGGAATCGGTGCCGCCCTTCCTGCGCGGCAAGGGCCAGGGCTGGCTGACGGCCGAGTACGGCATGCTGCCGCGCTCAACCCATACCCGTAGCGCCCGCGAAGCCGCCAAAGGCAAGCAGAGCGGACGCACCCAGGAAATCCAGCGTCTGATCGGACGCAGCCTGCGCGCGGTGGTCGACATGCACGCCCTCGGCGAACGCCAGATCACCATCGACTGCGACGTTCTGCAGGCCGACGGCGGCACCCGCACAGCCTCCATCACCGGCGCCTGCGTGGCGGTTTACGACGCGTTGCAAGGTCTCGTCAGCGCCGGCAGACTGCCTGCCAACCCGATGCGCGATTTCGTCGCCGCGGTGTCGGTGGGCATATACAAAGGCATGCCGGTGCTGGACCTCGATTACCCCGAAGATTCCGACTGCGAAACCGACATGAACGTCGTGATGACCGGCGCCGGCGGCTTCGTCGAAGTGCAGGGCACCGCCGAAGGCGCGCCCTTCTCCCGCACCGAACTCGATGCCCTGCTGGAACTTGCCGGCGACGGCATAGCCCAACTTGTCATTGAACAGAAAAGGGCGCTCGGCATCGCCTGAGCCCCGATCGGAGCCGCGCCATGAAACAACTCGTCCTCGCCAGCGGCAACGCCGGCAAACTGAAGGAACTCGCCGCCCTGCTCGCCCCTCTCGGCATCGAAGTGCTCCCCCAATCGGCCTTCAGGGTCAGCGAAGCCGACGAACCTCATCCGAGCTTCGTCGAAAACGCCATTGCCAAAGCCCGGCACGCCGCGCGCGCCACCGGCCTGCCCGCGCTGGCCGACGATTCCGGGCTGTGCGTCGACGCGCTCGGCGGAGCGCCCGGCGTGCAATCGGCGCGCTTTGCCGGCGAACCCAAATCAGACCAGCGCAACAATGCGCTGCTGCTCGAACGTCTGGCCGGCGAGACCAACCGCCGCGCCCGTTTCTACTGCGCCCTTACGCTGGTCCGCCACGCCGAAGACCCACAACCGCTGATCGCCTGCGGCGAATGGCACGGCGAGATCCTCGAAGCGCCGCGCGGCAAGGACGGCTTCGGCTACGACCCGCTGTTCCTCGTTCCCGACCTGGAACAGACCGCCGCCGAAATCGCCCCGGAATTGAAAAACGTGCTCTCCCACCGGGGCGCGGCCTTCCGCCAACTGCTCGACAAACTGCGCGCCGAGACCCACTGATCTTCAAACACGCAGCCCCACCGCAACTCACCATATGGCCGAACCCCGGATCATTCCGATCGCTCCCAAGGCCGCGCCACAACCTGCTGCCGGCGCCGGCCGATGGGAAGCCCGGCTCACCGCCTCGCCGCCCCTGTCGCTCTACGTGCATTTCCCGTGGTGCGTCGAAAAATGCCCGTATTGCGACTTCAACTCCCACGCGGTGCGCGACGACGGCATTCCGGAGGCGGCCTACCTCGAAGCCCTCGTCGCCGACCTGGAAAGCGCCTTGCCACAGATCTGGGGCCGGCGCGTGCACAGCATCTTCATCGGCGGCGGCACGCCCAGCCTGCTCAGCCCGGAAGGCCTCGACGCCCTGCTCACCGCCATTCGGATGCGCGTGCAACTCGACCCGCTGGCTGAAATCACCCTCGAAGCCAACCCGGGAACGGTCGATTCGGGCCGCTTCCGCGCCTTTCGCCAAGCCGGCGTCAATCGGCTGTCGGTAGGCATCCAGAGTTTCAACGAAGCTCATCTGCGAGCGCTCGGACGCATCCACGGTCGAGACGAAGCCCTCGCCGCAGCCGAAGCGGCCCTCACCCACTTCGAAGCCGTCAATCTCGACCTGATGTACGCCCTGCCCGGCCAGAGCCTCGCCGACGCCGAAGCCGACCTGGCGACCGCGCTGGCCCTCGGGCCGACGCATTTATCCTGCTATCACCTGACGCTGGAGCCCAACACCGCCTTCGCGGCCAACCCGCCTCAGGTGCCCGACCCGGACACCTCGGCGGACATGCAGGACCACATCGAAGCGCGGCTTCAAGACGCCGGCTACGGTCACTACGAAACCTCCGCTTTCGCCAAGCCGAACCGCGAATGCCGGCACAACCTCAACTACTGGACTTTTGGCGATTACCTCGGGATTGGCGCCGGCGCCCACGGCAAGCTGTCGTCCCATGAGGGCATCGTCCGCGAAACCCGCCCCAAGCATCCCGCAGCCTATCTGGCGGCGCTGCAGAGCGGGAGTTTCGTGCAGGAACGGCGCAGCATCGGCGCCGCCGAACTGCCTTTCGAGTTCATGATGAACGCGCTGCGTCTAAACCGGGGCTTTCCCCGGCGGCTCTTCGCCGAACGCACCGGCCTGCCCTTCGAAGCCGCCGAGGAAGGTCTGCTGAAAGCCCGCCGGCAAGGGCTCATCGAAGTGGACGGGGAAACGCTCCGCCCAAGCGCCCGGGGCCGCCACTTCCTCAACGAACTGCTGATGCTTTTTCTTGCCGCCTGACGCCGGGCGGCACGGCACGTCACATCACCCCAGACCGGCGAGTTGCGCCCGGATTTCATCGGGCACCGAACTGCCAGTTGCGCCGCCCGCTGCCGACCCGCGCATCAGCAGCCCATAAACCGCCATCAGCAGCCGGTTGCGCAAGGTGAGACGCAGGTTCAAGACCGTCGCACTACGCAGAGCTCCATTGGCAAACTGGCGCTTCACCTCGCTCTCGCCGGGACGAAAATCCACGTAACGGAAACGCGGATCGGCAAAGATGCGCTGGAACGCCTGCAGATGCAGGATCGCCCCCGCCGACCACGACCGAAAATCGTCCCGTTCGCCAGCACACACATATTGCAGCGTCTGGCCGTCGGCCTGCAGACACACATAAGCCACCGGCGCCGAGCCGGCGAACAGCACGAAGCCATTCACATCCCCGCCCGCCGCGGATTCGCCCAGATTGCCGTCCGGCAGGGTGCATCCGGAAATTCCACCCAGGACACGGACCGCCTCGACATGGCCGAGAAATTCGGCGATTTCCGCCGGGCTCCGGTAGGAACGCAGATCGAGGCGACCGTCGCTGCCGAATTCGGCGACAAACCGCGCCTCTTCCCGCACGAAGGATTCGCGGGTCTTAGCCGAATAGCGCCCCTCCAGAAAACGCTCATAGCCGGGCCAGACGAGGTAGTGCCACACGTCCCTGAGCAGTACGTAAGCGATCCGGTCGTCGCGGACGGTGTGGGTGCGCCAGCCGGGATCGGCGACATAGCGCTGGAGCAGGCCATCCGCCCCCGCCGGAATCGGCAGGGCGGGCTGCTCGCCGGCCTCGACGCCAACGACATCGTGAAGGGGCGGCTCGTGCACCGCGAGGCGCAGCGGAACCGAAAAAAGACGTTTACCGCGAAATATGAAGGGCAGGGGAAAAATACGGTTGGGGGAAATCATGCGGTGCTTTCGCAAAAATCAGAGTCAAACAAAAGATCACTTCACAGACCGCCAGTCGCCGCGCGGAGGACAGCCGTCGAAAACTTTTCCGCATAGTACATAGGCATTCCGTTAAAAAATGGTGCGGCGCCCATCTTTTTTAACAGAAAGACAAATACTGCACAGTACGACCACCGCTATTTATGCCCAAGTCGGGCAATACTGGCCCAGCCCGCCCGCTTCCTGCACAATGCGCCAGCTTCTGCGCCCGCCCACGCCATGCCGTCATCCGCCCCCACTCAAGCGCTGCCCTCCCTTCCGCCCGACGTATCGAGCCTCGGCCAGGTGTTCACCCCGGAGCCGGTCGTCCGCGCCATGTTGCGCCTGCGACACAACAACGGCCGCGTACTGGAACCGTCCTGCGGCAACGGAGCCTTCCTGCAGCATCTGCACCGCGCCGTCGGCATCGAGCTGGATCCGCTTCACTGCCCGCCCGGCGCGCACAACCTCGATTTCTTCGCCTATCCGGAAACGGAGAAATTCGACACGGTGATCGGCAACCCGCCCTACGTGCGCTATCAGGACATCGCGCCCGCCACCCGTGCCCTGCTGCGTCACGACGGCTTCGACGGGCGCAGCAATCTCTACCTCTTCTTCATCGAGAAATGCGTGCGTCACCTCGCACCGGGCGGCGAACTGATCTTCATCACGCCACGCGATTTCCTCAAATCCACCAGCGCGCGCCGCCTCAACCGCTGGCTGCACGAGCGCGGCACCATCACCAACGTCATCGAACTGGGCGACGCCCGCGTCTTTGCCGACGCCCTGCCCAACTGTCTGATCTGGCGCTACGAACTGGGCAACCTCAGCCACAACACCGCCTGGGCGCGTATCGGTCAGGGCGACGACCTCGCCGCCAACCTGGAGCGCACCCACTGGCAACTTCGGCATTTTTCGGAATGCGCCGGCCACCTGCTGTTTTCCCACGGCGAATACACCCTGAACATGGCCCAGGTCGCCACGGTGAAGGTCGGCGCGGTATCGGGCCAGGACGCCATCTACGCCAGCGAAAGCGATGGCAACCGGGATTTCGTCACCTCCTCCACCGCCCGCGACGGCAAGACGCGCCGCATGATCTGGTGCGAACCGGGCGAACCGCCGCCCGCGGCCCTGCTGCCTCACCACGACGCCCTGATCGCCCGACGCATCCGCCCCTTCGACGAAAACAACTGGTGGCAGTGGGGCCGTGGCTACCCACAGACCGACGCCCCGCGGGTCTACGTGAACACCAAGACGCGTCAGCCGCAGCCTTTCTTCCTGCACCCCTGCCTCAACTTCGACGGCGCGGTGATGGGCATCTTCCCCCACCGCCGGGACACGGACCTGTCCGCCTTCCGCGATGCCCTCAATGCGGTTGATTGGTCCGACCTGGGTTTCGTCTGCGACGGTCGCTATATCTTCACCCAGCGCAGCCTCGAAAACGCCCCCTTGCCCGACCGCTTCCGGGCCTTTCTGCCGGACGCCGCTTAGCGCACCGTTCCAGGGCGTCCTGGACGGATGGTGTAAGATCGGACGAACAAACACGGGCCGCGCGGGTCCACGACGTGCGCCATGCGTCGCTCCCGACGCATCCGCCCACCCGAGAACAGTCCGCGAGGTTTCAATGGTTCCCCATCTCACCACCGCGCTCACCGGCCCCCTGCTGGAGCTCGAAAAGCATTTTCTGGATAACGCCACCGCCATCGAACGCTGGATGCGCAACCGGTGGCAGGAACACCTTCCGCCCTTCTACGGCTCGACCGACCTTCGCAACTCCGGCTTCAAGCTGGCCCCGGTAGACCTGAACCTCTTCCCCGGCGGCTTCAACAACCTCAACGACGCCTTCATGCCGCTCTGTGTGCAGGCCGCCCAAAGCGCCGTCGAGCGCATCTGCGTCGGGGCCCGTTCGATCCTGCTGGTGCCCGAAAACCACACCCGCAACCAGTTCTACCTGCAGAACGTCGCCAAGCTGGTGTCCATCCTGCGCCTCACCGGCCTTGAAGTGCGCCTTGGCAGCCTGCTCCCCGAAATCACCGAACCGACCGTCGTCGAACTGGCCAACGGCGCCACGCTCACCCTCGAACCGCTGGAACGCCATGGCCGCCGCCTCGGCCTCAAGAATTTCGACCCCTGCGCGGTGCTGCTCAACAACGATCTCTCCGCCGGCATTCCGGCGCTGATGAACGACCTCCAGGACCAATGGGTCATTCCGCCGCTGCATGCCGGCTGGCACGCACGCCGCAAGTCCCACCACGCCGCCGCCTACGACCGCATCACGCAAGCCTTCTGCGCCGAAATCGGCATCGACCCGTGGCGCATCAACCCGGCATGGGATTCCTGCTCCGGCCTCGACTTCCACGCCCGGGCCGGCGAACAGGAACTCGCCGACAAAGTCGCCGCGATGCTCGACGACATCCGCCTCAAGTACAAGGAATACGGCGTCGGCGACGAGCCCTTCGTGGTCGTCAAGGCCGACGCCGGCACCTACGGCATGGGCGTCATGACGGTCAAGGACGCCTCCGAACTGATCGGCCTCAACCGCAAGCAGCGCAACAAGATGAGCGTCGTGAAGGAAGGCCTGGAAGTCCACGACGTCATCATCCAGGAGGGCGTGCACACCTTCGAAACCCTCAACGGCGCCGTCGCCGAACCCGTGGTTTACATGATGGACCACTACGTCGTCGGTGGTTTCTATCGCGTCCACACCCAGCGCGGCCGCGACGAAAACCTCAACGCCCCCGGCATGCACTTCGAGCCGCTGGCCTTCGAGGCGCCGTGCAGCCTGCCGGACTGCAACCAGAGCCCCGACGCCGCGCCCAACCGCTTCTACGCCTACGGCGTCGTCGCCCGCCTGGCGCTGCTCGCCGCCTCGGTCGAAATCGAAGAAACCGAGTCTGCCGTCCTCGCAGAAGCCGCCGCCTGAGCCGGGAGCCACCGATGAAACTCGCCTTCATCCTCGATCCCCTCGAACAGCTCAAGGCCTACAAGGATTCCAGCATCGCAATGATGCGGGCGGCGGCCCGCCGCGGCCATCAGGTCTTCGCCATCCAGCGCGAAGCGCTGATGTGGGAAAACGGCAGCGTATCCGCGCGCAGCCACGCCCTCACCCTGTCCGACGACGACCACGCGTGGTATTCCAGCGGCCCCGAGCAGATCCTGCCCCTCACCGCCTTCAACGCGGTGCTGATGCGGCAGGATCCGCCCTTCGACTTCGAATACGTCGCCGCCACCTGGCTGCTGGAGCGCGCCATGCAGGCCGGCGCGCGCATCTTCAATCATCCCGTGGGCATCCGCGACCACTCCGAGAAACTCGCCATCACCGAGTTCCCGCAGTTCATCCCGCCGACCAAGGTAGCCTGCCTCGCCGCCGACGTGGACGCCTTCATCGACACCCACCAAGACACCATCCTCAAGCCTCTCGACGGCATGGGCGGCAGCCAGATCTTCCGCGTCCGCGCCGACGACCCCAACCGCAACGTCATCGTCGAGACGCTCACCCACCATCAGACCCGCACGATCATGGCTCAGGCCTACCTGCCGGCAATCGTCGACGGCGACAAGCGGGTCTTGATCATCGGCGGCAAGGTCGTTCCGTATTCGCTCGCGCGCATCCCGATGGCCGGCGAAACCCGCGGCAACCTGGCCGCTGGCGGACGCGGCGTAGCCATGCCGCTCACCGACGGCGAGCGCGCCATCGCCGAATACCTGGCGCCGATCCTGTGGGCGCGCGGACTCCTGATCGTCGGCCTCGACGTGATCGGCGACCGCCTCACCGAGATCAACGTCACCAGCCCCACCTGCATGGTCGAAATCACCGCGCAAACGGGTTTCGACGTTCCCGGCGCCGTCATCGACACCCTCGAAGCCGCGTGCGCCTGAGTCTGCATCCCCCCCTGCGCTTCGGCGCCTGGCTGGTTGCGCTCGTCTGCGCAGCCGGCCTGCTCGCCGGCTGCAGCCGTGAACGCCTCCACCAGCAGGAATCCTACGTATTCGGCACCCGGGTCGAAGTGCTCACCTGGGACGCGTCCGAAGACAGATCCCGCGCCGCAGTCGCCGAAGTCCTGCGCGAGTTCGACCGTCTGCACCGGGCCTACCACGCCTGGGAACCCTCCGAACTCACCGCCCTCAACGACGCCATCGCCGCCGGCCGCAAGGACATCCCCGTCTCGCCCGAACTCGCGGCGATGCTCACCGACGCCAAAGCCATCGCCGCCACCGGCGACGAACTCTTCGACCCGGCCCTCGGCGCGCTCATCGCCCTGTGGGGCTTCCACACCGACACCTTCAAGGCGGTCACCCCCGACCCGGCCAAACTCGCCGCGACCATCGCCGCCCATCCGCAGATGGCCGATCTCAGCATCGCCGGCGATCGCGTCACGAGCCGCAACCCGGCAGTGCAACTCGATCTCGGCGGCTACGGCAAGGGCTACGCGCTCGACCGCGCAGCCGCCATCCTCAAAGCCCGCGGCGTCACCAACGCCCTGATCAACATCGGTGGCAACGTCCTCGCTCTCGGCAGCAAGGGCGATCAGCCCTGGCGCGTCGGCATCCAGCACCCCCGCGAACCCCGCCCGCTGGCCACGCTGCCCCTGCGCGACGGCGAAGCCATCGGCACTTCCGGCGACTACCAGCGCTTCTTCGAACTCGACGGCGAGCGTTACTGCCACCTCCTCGATCCGCGCACCGGCCGCCCCGCCCGCGGCACCCAGGCCGTCACCGTTCTCGTCACGCCCCGCCCCCACGCCGGCACCCTCTCGGACGCCGCCAGCAAGCCCGTCTATCTCGGGGGCGAGCGCTGGCGCGAATACGCCGGCCGATTCGGCATCGACCACGCCCTGCGGGTGGACGCCGCCGGCCGCATCGAAGTCACCCGCGCCCTGCAAAGCCGCCTGCAGTTTGGCCAAGACCTCAAACCGGCGGCCGTCATCGACTGACCCGGACTGCGTTTGCCGTTTGATGCGGCACAAGTATCCGGGTTATTCCGACTTGCCGGCCCGCCCCCTTCGGATAGAATTGAACGGATGATCGGAATCCTCCTCATGACCCACGGCTCCCTTGGCGAAGCGCTGATCCAGTGCGCCTGCCATGTGATGAACCGCCGCCCGCCACAGCTGCTGCAACTCGGCATGGCGGGGCAGGACGATCCCCTCGATGCGCTGCCTCTCGCCCGCCGTCTGCTTGAACTCACCGACAGCGGACAAGGCGTGCTGATCCTCACCGACATTCTCGGCGCCACCCCCGCCAACACCGCCGCCAAGCTCCTCGAAGCAGGCCGCATCGAAGGCGTTGCGGGCGTCAATCTGCCCATGCTGCTGCGGGCAATCACCTATCGAGAACGCAGCATGGAAGTGCTGGTCAAGAAAGCCGTGGCCGGCGCCTGCGAGGGCGTCGTCCACATGAAATAGCCGTCAAACCATAAAAACAAAACCCGAATCGCATCGAGGATACGAGGAACAAGACACCCATGCCGCGCCAGGAAGCTCCGATCATCAACAAGCTGGGCCTGCACGCCCGTGCATCCGCCAAACTCACCCAAACCGCCAGCGCTTACGCCTGCGACGTATGGCTCGAACGCAACGGCAAACGGGTCAACGCCAAAAGCATCATGGGCGTCATGATGCTGGCCGCCGCCAAGGGCAGCACCATCGTCATCGACACCGACGGCAAGGATGCCGACGAAGCGATGGCCGCGCTCCAGGCACTCATCGCCGACAAGTTCGGGGAAGGGGAATGACCCTCCACCCGGCAGAAAGGGCGCGCCGATGAGTTTCACCGTCCACGGCCTCGCCGTCTCCCAGGGCATCGCCATCGGCCATGCCCACTTGGTTTCGCACGCCCTGCTCGAGGTTGCCCATTTCACCGTGGCACCCAAGCACGTCGAAGCGGAAGTCGCCCGTCTGACCAAGGCCGTCGCGGCCGTCAAGACCGAGCTTGCCGGCCTCAAGGCCTCGTCCGGCACCGGCTCGGCGCCCTCCGAAGTGGATGCCTTTCTGGGCATGCACATCATGTTCCTCGAAGACCCGATGCTGGTCGACGCCGCCGAGACGCTGATCCGCAGCCGCCGGGCCAACGCCGAATGGGCGCTGGTGCAGCAGATGGAGCAGCTCGTCGAACAGTTCGAGGCCATCGAAGACGCCTACCTGCGCGAGCGCAAGGCCGACGTGGTGCAGGTCGTCGAGCGTGTCGTCAAGGTACTGCTCGGCCACCCCGGCCACCTGCCGCCCAAGCGTAAGGACGGGCTGGGCACCATCGTCGTCGCCCACGACCTTTCGCCCACCGACACCATCGGCTTCAAGGAACACGCGGTCGCCGGCTTCATCACCGACGTCGGCGGGCCCACCGGCCACACCGCCATCGTCGCCCGCAGCCTGTCGATTCCGGCGGTGGTGGCCCTGCGCCACATCCGCCACGTGATCAAGGACGACGAACTGATCATCGTCGACGGCACCCGTGGCGTCGTCATCGTCGATCCGGACGAGCGGGTGCTCGAGGAATACCGCCTGCGCAAGACCGCGGTCGAGCTGGAGCGCTCCAAGCTCAAACGCCTCAAGTCGATGCGCGCCGCGACCCTCGACGGCGAAGAGGTGCAGATCCTCGCCAACATCGAACTCCCGCCCGACGCCGTCCAGGCCAAGGCGGTCGAGGCCGACGGCGTCGGTCTGTTCCGCACCGAATTCCTGTTCATGAGCCGCGACACCTGGCCGGACGAAGACGAACAGTTCGAAGCCTACAAAGCCGTGGTCAAGACCATGGCCGGCAAGCCGGTCACCGTGCGCACCCTCGACGTGGGCGCCGACAAGGAACTCGACGGCGCCACCCGCCCCGAAGACAACCCGGCCCTGGGACTGCGCGCCATCCGCTTCTGCCTGTCCGAGCCGAAGATGTTCCTCACCCAGCTGCGCGCCCTGCTCCGCGCCAGCCATTTCGGCAAGCTGAAGATCCTCATCCCGATGCTGGCGAGCAGCCACGAGATCGACCAGACCCTGATCCTGCTCGACAAGGCCAAGGCCCAGCTGCGCGAGCGCAAGATCAAATTCGACGAAACCGTACCCGTCGGCGGCATGATCGAAGTGCCCGCCGCAGCCCTGTGCCTCGGCGCCTTCACCCGCAAGCTGCAATTCCTGTCCATCGGCACCAACGACCTGATCCAGTACACCCTGGCCATCGACCGCGGCAACGAGGCCGTGGCCCACATGTACAACCCGCTCCACCCCGCCGTGCTGCGCCTGATCCACCTCACCATCCAGACCGGCGCCAAGGCCGGCATTCCGGTGTCGGTGTGCGGCGAAATGGCTGGCGACCCCGACTACGCGCGCCTCCTGATCGGCATGGGACTGCGCCAGTTCTCGATGCACCCGGCGCAGATCCTCGAAGTCAAACAGGAAATCCTGCGTGCCGACGCCACCGACCTAACACCCAAGGTTCTGCGTCTGCTCAAACTCGATGAACCCGACCGGGTCCGCGAGGCGGTCGAGAAGCTCTGAGCGGGAGGCCGGGCACGGTTTGACTTCCCGGCCCGCCACGCGCTACTCTTTCGACTCAGCGCCGATTTGAACCCACCAGCTTGCGGGCGCTTTAAAAATACGGCTAAAGCGACGGCAGCCCAGTCCGCGACCGTTCGCCGACTGGGTTTTCGTTTTTTGGGACGAATCTGGAATGCAAGAACCTCAATCCGTTGGAATCGTGGTGCCCCAGCGGGCACTCTTCACTGAAGCACTGCCCCTGAAAAGCGGCGGCGTACTGCCCCAGTACGAGTTGGTTTATGAAACCTACGGCACGCTCAACGCAGCCCGCAGCAATGCGGTGCTGGTCTGCCACGCTTTGTCGGGCTCCCACCACGTGGCCGGCACCTATGCCGACAAACCCGGCTCCGAAGGCTGGTGGGACAACCTCGTCGGCCCTGGCAAACCTCTCGACACGCGCAAGTTCTTCGTCATCGGCGTCAACAACCTCGGCGGCTGCTATGGCAGCTCCGGCCCCAACTCCACCAACCCGGCCACCGGCAAACCGTGGGGCGCCGATTTCCCCTTTGTCACCGTCGAAGACTGGGTCGACGCCCAGGCGCGACTGGCCGACCGGCTCGGCATCCAGTGCTTTGCGGCGGTGATCGGCGGCAGCCTCGGCGGCATGCAGGCGCTGTCCTGGACGCTGCAATACCCCGAACGGGTCGCCCACGCGCTGGTCATCGCCTCGGCCCCCAAGCTCACCGCCCAGAACATCGCCTTCAACGAAGTCGCCCGCCAAGCCATCCTGAAAGACCCGGAATTCCATGCCGGCCACTATTACGAGCACGGCGTGGTGCCCACCCGCGGCCTCGCGCTGGCGCGGATGATCGGCCACATCACCTATCTGTCGGACGACGCCATGGGCCAGAAATTCGGCCGGGCGCTGCGCCACGACAAGCCGGTGTTCAGCTACGACGTGGAATTCGAGATCGAGTCCTACCTGCGCTACCAGGGCGACAAGTTCGCCGGCTTCTTCGACGCCAACACCTACCTGCTCACCACCAAGGCGCTCGACTACTACGATCCGGCCTTCGACTACGACGGCGATCTGGTCGCCGCCCTCGGCCGCGCCAAGGCCGATTACCTCGTCGTGTCCTTCACCACCGACTGGCGCTTCGCCCCCTCGCGCAGCCGCGAGATCGTCTATGCGCTGATGCACAGCGACCTCCGCGTCAGCTACGCCGAGATCGACTGCGCCGCCGGCCACGACTCCTTCCTCCTCGACGAACCCCAGTACCACGACGTGCTGCGGGCCTACATCGACAACATTCGGATCTGAGGAGAGCACCATGAGCTTCCAGCGCTTCGACTACAACGTGATCGCCAACTGGATCGAGCCCGGCGAAAGGGTGCTCGACCTCGGCTGCGGCGACGGCAGCCTGCTGCGCCACCTCGGCGACGTGCGCGGAGTGCGCGGTTACGGCGTCGAAAACGACCCCGAACGTGTGCTCGCCTGCACCAAAAACGGCGTCAATGTCATCCAGATCGACATGGAGCAAGGCCTTGCCGGCTTCGACGACGGCTTTTTCGATCACGTCATCATGAGCCTCTCGCTGCAAGCCATGCGCAACACCCAGGGCATCCTGCGCGAAATGCTCCGCGTCGGCCACGAAGCCGTCGTCAGCTTTCCCAACTTCGCCTACTGGCGCCATCGTCAGGCCATCCTCAACGGCCACATGCCGGTATCGAAAAACCTGCCCTACCAGTGGTACGACACGCCCAACGTGCGCTTCTTCACCATCGACGACTTCAACGAGCTCTGCGCCCGCGAAGGCATCCTGATCCGCGAACAACTGGCCTTCGATGAAGACAAGGTGATCGTCGAAGAGCCCAACTTCCTCGCCAGCGTTGCGCTCTACCGGCTGGCCCGGGCCGACAGCGCAGCGGGCTGACGGGCCGGCGGGGATTGCACTATCATCCCCACCAACCCACCCGCCGACTCCGGAGACCGTCATGTCCACCCCGCAACCCGGCATCCTGCTGCCGCTGCCGCCCCTTTGCCGTTATCTCGTCTTTTCGCTCGAACCCGACACCGACGTCGCGGCCGGCCTGACCGCGCTACGGCAGGTGGCAGACGGCGAACACACGGTTGCCGGCATTGGCCAGGCGCCGCTGTCCGCCATCGGCCGCAAGCTTCCCGGCCTCAAGCCCTTCCCGCCGTTATCGGGGCCGGGCATCGACATCCCCTCCACCCCCGCCGCCCTCTGGCTGTGGCTGCGCGGCGACGACCGCGGCGAACTCCTGCTCCGTAGCCGCCACATCGAACAGGCGCTCGCCCCGGTCTTCCGCCTGCAGGAATCCTGCGACGGCTTCAAACACGACACCGGCCGCGACCTCACCGGCTACGAAGACGGCACCGAAAACCCCACCGGCGAAGCCGCCACCGCCGCCGCCATCGCCGCCGATGGCTCCAGCCTCGTCGCCGTGCAGCGCTGGCTGCACAATTTCAGCCGCTTCGACGCCATGCAGCCCGAAGACCGCGACAACTGCATCGGACGTCGCCGGTCGGACAACGAAGAACTCGACGACGCCCCCGAATCCGCCCACGTCAAGCGCACCGCCCAGGAAAGCTTCAGCCCCGAAGCCTTCCTTCTGCGCCGCTCCATGCCCTGGGCCGACGGCATGGACGCCGGCCTCATGTTCGTCGCCTTCGGCCACACCCTCGACGCCTTCCAAGCCCAGATGCGCCGCATGATCGGGCTGGAAGACGGTATCGTCGACGCCCTCTTCCGCTTCACCCGACCAGTGTCGGGCGCCTATTTCTGGTGTCCGCCGGTGAAGGGAGGGAAGCTGCAGTTGCCGGGCTGAGTCCTAAATGAATCAGGGCCACCCACGGGTGGCCCTGATGCTTTCTGGCATGTGACCAAATCAGCTTTTGGCTGCTCGACGACGGAGGGCTGCCAAGCCGCCGAGCCCCGCAAGCACCAGCGCAGCACTCGCCGGCTCGGGCACTGTAACGACAGGCCCGGACGAGATCAGCGCATCGAGCTGTACGTCCTGATAGGTTCGGTCACTCGGCGCTCCCCAGCTACCGTCGACTGCTTCAATCGCAAAGACATTGGTTTCCCCCGCATGCAGGTAAGTCCCAACGCTCAACTCCTGAACGCGATCAGCAAAACCTCCGTCGCTGTTCACGTAGACTTCATGGCCGTTGATATAGAACGCGTAGTCGTCATCAACCTGAATTTTCACCAATGCGTTCAGAGCCTGCCCAATCGTGAATCCCAGCAGAGGAAACTCGATCCGCATATAGATGTGATTCGGGTCGCCGGATCCGTCTACCGCGGCACCATTACTCCACATCGGGCGAACCACCGGAGCACCTGCAACCAGCGGGGCAAGTGTTCCTGATGCACCAGGGCTCGCCGCCCACAGAGCTTCAAGCCCGGTCAGGACCGTCGGCTCGCTCCAATTCGTCGCATCAAACCCTGCCGACGTCCAGCCCGCCCCAACCGGCGCGGTGCTAGTCACCTGCCAGCCAGTACCCGGCAGGGTGGCCACACGGACATCGGTCGCAGCAGCATTGGCACTTATTGCTGCCACCACACCGGCCATCGCAACGCTCATCAGCACATGCTTCATCATTTGCTCTCCAAGAATTTCAGTTAGCCCACAGGGCGGTGTCAAACTCGATCTGCTTAAAATTATCAGCCCCGGCAGGTTCCAGATCGGTTAGACCTCAGCCCCAGCAGACTGCCGAAGCTCAGCGCCACCAGCACCGTCGTCGTCGGCTCGGGGATCGTCAGCTCAAAGGCCACCGTCCGCGTGCCATTCACGTCGTGATAGCTGAGCACGCCCGAACCCGCCAGCTCGAGAAACGCGCCCTCAAGAAGATCGTCCGCAGCGTTGAGCCTTGCGGCAGTCACGTCGATGGGCGCGGTGAATACCAACACGTCGTCGGGATGGAGGGTGAAACCGTAGCCACGCGTGAATGCAGCAAGCACGTCATCTGGAAAGAATGGCGCCAGATCCTCATCCACCAGCGAGAAGTCGATACCGTCAAGGGTCAGATCCAGACTGCCGTCGTTGGAGACCACGAACTGCATGTAGTCGAGAATTCCCGTACCGAACCCAACCGACGGTATCTTCAATAGTCGCTTCAGGGTGTTGCGCAGCAGGCCGATGCTCTTGACCGACAGATGCCCGCCTGCCACCGGCTGATAGACTGGCAGCAGACTTGAATCGATGTCGCTTAGTCCGGTGGAAGCCAGCACGCCGGCCTTGTAGAAGTCGGTACCCGTCAGACCGGCCGACAGCGACGGCGTATCCCGCACCTGCACCGTGTAGGTGTCAGCCTTGCCGACAAACTCGTAGTCCGCCATGCGAACCGGAGACACGTAGGAGGCGTCCAGGGTAGACGTCTCACCTCGGCCATCCCAGGTGACGTTGGCACCGATGGAGAGCGTCTTGGACGCAAAGTTGCCACTGAAACTGAAATCCACCGACTTGACGCGCTCCTCCTCCAGCGAGAACGACGCGGCAGATCCGCTGATCGAGCCCGTGGCCACCGAACTGCCATTGACCAGCAGCGTCGTGATCCGGTCGGCCTTGGCAGCCACGGTCACCGACTGGGAGCCGGCATAGGTGTTCTCGATCGAGCCATACCCCTGAAGGGTGGCGGTCAGATCCGCCCCGCCCTTGAAATACGCCCCCACGAAGTTGCACACCCCGGTCCTCATTCCGCTGACGCCCACCGTCAGCGGGCAACCCGCCTGCCCTGGATCGAGGTAACTCTTGCTTAAGGTATACGACTGGTCGAACTGGGCGTAGGAGCCGGCCGGACTGGCATAACCCGTCAGGCTCCGCCAACTCGCCGGGATTGGGTGCTCGTTGGTCACACCTGCGCCCGGATTGATGAAGTTGATGCGATCCACGTCGGTCTGCAGCACGCCCTTGCTCTGGTCGAGCAGGCTGACCTCCCAGGCCTCCTGGTTCACGGTTTCAAACTCGCCGCGAAAGGTGAGCGAGTAGGATGGCGACGCGCCAGCGGTCGAACTCATCATACGGCTGCCGCTCGCATACTGCTTGTCCCCATCGGTGCAGCCAAAGAAAGGAAAGCACACGTTGTCCACGTTTTCCGCCCGGAACCCGGCGCTAAAGGACGACGGCAGCGTGCCGGTATATGACCAGTCAGACGGGTTGAACAGCGATGCCGAACCGTAGAACTGCCCGTCGGCGAGCGCCGGCATGGCATGGGCTGCGGTACCGATCACCATCGTCGCGCCCCCGAACACCGCCCGGAACAAGCGGGAATGCAATCTGCCTCTCATCTGACACCTCCCTTGAATGCAGTGACCTGACATCGGTTCGACGCCCGCC
>ERZ650300.823-NODE-823-length-18618-cov-12.985024_pt1 | contig 18618 bp, 19 predicted proteins | sample MGYA00376236_ERZ650300 | MGnify/ENA primary metagenome ERZ650300 (study PRJEB26733, sample SAMN07839303) | wastewater metagenome | biome: urban; feature: wastewater treatment plant; material: waste water | place: USA: North Carolina | collected 2016-04-28 ...
GGCAAAAAATGGAAGAGTTTTATGACAAAAAAGAAGTAGGGGCTTTGGGAATTAGTAACTGTTATGATTTGGATGTTTTAAAATACCTGTTTAACAATGCAAAAGTAAAACCAAGTATCGTTCAAAATAGATTTTATGCTCAATCAGGTTATGACAAAGAAATAAGAGTTTTTTGCAAAGAAAACAACATAACTTATGAGAGTTTTTGGTCACTAACAGCAAATCCAAATATTCTTTCAAGTGAAGTTTTACAAAATTTAGCGCTTAAATATGAAAAAGGTGTTGCAGAAATTTTTTATAGATTTTTAAATCATATTGATATAGTTCCATTAAATGGTACAACTTCAACAAAACATATGATTGAAGATTTAAAAATAGGAGAGTTTGAACTTACAAATGATGAGATAAATTCAATTTTAAATTTGTTAAATTAAGGAGAAAAAATGAAAAAAATATTATTAAGTTTGAGTTTAGCAGCAACTTTTTTGTTAGCTGATAACTTTACATTAAGTAGTTCTGATTTACAAGGACAATTAACATCTAAACAAGTTTTTAGTGGTTTTGGATGTAGTGGTGAAAATATTTCTCCAGAGCTTTCATGGAAAGATGCTCCAAAAGGTACAAAATCTTTTGCAGTTACAGTTTATGATCCAGATGCACCAACTGGTTCAGGATGGTGGCATTGGGTTGTTTTTGATATTTCAAAAAATAAATTTACACTTCCAGCTGGTTTTGGAAATGCTGAATCAAAAGATGCTATTCAAAGTATAACTGATTATGGAAAAAGTGGTTTTGGCGGAGCTTGTCCACCTGTTGGGGATAAAGCGCATAGATATATTTTTACAGTTCATGCACTTGATGTTGAGACTTTGGGATTGGATAAAAATGCAAATGCTGCATTAGTTGGGTTTTATTTAAACTCTCACTCTTTAGCAAAAGCTTCGATAATTTCATATTATGGAAGATAAAAAATAAGTATCTTTAAAAAGATACTTATTTTACTTCAATTCCAAATTTTTCTAGTAAATTTACCCAAATAATATTTTTTCCATCTTTATCAAAAAGAGTTGGAGTTCCTTGTACATTTAGTTTCATTCCAATTTGAATTTGCTCATCTAATTGTTTTTCTAATTTTTCAAGTTCAGCTGGAGTATATTTCATACTTTTTGCTTTTTCTACGATTGTAGTTGAATCAAACATTGCACTAATTTTTTTGTCAGCTGTTTTTTGACTCATTATGTATAAAGATAAATCTTTTGCATTTGTATGTGAATCAAGAGGGTAATAAAATACTCTAATTTTTACTTTATCTTGGATTTTTGGAAGATAAGATTCTAGCATTTTACAGTATTTACATTCAGGGTCAGTAAATAAAAAGTATTCTTCAGTTCCCGTTCCATAAACAAAAGCTTCTTTTCCTCTAATAGGAGCTACATCAGCTGGAGAAGTTATTTTCATTCCATTTGAAGCATCAATTACATCACCTGCAAGAACAAGTTTTTTGTCTTTTGTTAAATAAATCTCATCAGGATTTCCTTGAACACTGATATTTAAAATATATATACTTCCAGTATCATAAGCTTTATTTATTTTTATTTGAGCTCTTTTAAATAATTCAAGTTGCTCCATTTGAGCTATTTCAACCTTTGATACTTCCTTATAATCAGCACTTAAAGTACCTGCTAAAACTAAAGAACTGATTATCACTTTTTTTGTAAAATCAAACATTACAAATCCTAATATAAATTTTTTGCGTATTGTATCTATTTTCCATCAATTGTGAGTCTTAAATGTATAATTTATTTATATATTTTTTATATATAAACTAAAATAATGCTCCTAGAAGACTAAAAATGGTCTTATTAATTAAAAATAATTATTAAAAAGAAGTAGCGATTTAAGAAATTTTATGTAGAATTAAAGTAAATATAAAAATAAGGCAGAAATATGGAAAAGTTAAATAAATATCTAGTTACAGGATATGTTGTAACAATCTTTTTTATAGGAATTCTATTTTATTTATCCAATATAAATAGTAAATATATTTTATCTGTACTTATAATCTTTTTATTAGTTAGTTCTATTTTATTTTTTTACGGAATAAATTCATTTAAACCAAAAAATGATAATTTTTCATTAAAAGAAGAAGAAAAAATTGATGATTCTGAAAAAGAATTTTTTACTGAGTTTACTCATTTTAGTTCTGAAATTTCAAAAAATATTTTTAAAGATAAAATAAAAGTAAAAAGTAAAAATCAAGAGTTTCAAAATATTGCAGATAATTTAAATAAAACAGTTGATAATTTATCAAGTAGTTTTGAACAAATGTTACATTTTTTTGAGAAATATCAAAAAAATGATTTTACAGTTGAGATAAAACACAATCAATCAGAAGAGTTAAAAACTTTGATGGATGCAATAAATAAATTGAATGTGAAAATTTCAAGAATGCTTTTAAGTAGTTTAAAAAGTGGTAATATGTTCAAAGAAAATGCTGATGCCTTAAGAATTAACATGGAGCATTTAAGTAATAACATTACAACACAAGCCACTATTTTAGAAGAGACTTCTGCATCTGTGGAAGAGATTACAAGTAGTGTTAGAAACAATAGTATTGATGTTGATAAGATGCTGAAATATTCAAATGAACTTACTGTTTCAGTAAAAAGTAGTTATGAAAGTGCTAAAAATAGTGCAGAATTAATGGATAGAATAAATGATAAAACAAAATCTATTGAAGAAGCTATTTCTATAATTGATCAAATTGCTTTTCAAACAAATATTCTTTCACTAAATGCAGCTGTTGAAGCAGCAACTGCAGGTGAATCAGGGCGTGGATTTGCTGTTGTTGCAGCAGAAGTAAGAAATCTTGCAAGTAGAAGTGCAGAAGCAGCAAAAGAAATAAAATCGTTAGTTGAAAGTGCTACACAAGAGACTAATAATGGAAAAAATGCATCATATGAAATGATAAAAGAGTATGAAGTATTAAATGAAAATATTCAAAAAACAAAACAAATTATAGAAAATATTTCTTCTTCTTTAAAAGAGCAAGAAAGAGGAATTGAGCAAGTAAATGTAGCAATTGCAGATTTAGATAAAGCAACACAACAAAATGCTTTAAAAGCTCAAGAAACAAAAGAAATTGCTAATCATAATGACCAAATGGCAACAACAATGGTAGTTGAAACAAATAAAACTAACTTCTTTGGTCGAGATGAATTTAATAGAAATAAAAACAGCTAATTTATAAATTTAAATAAAATAGCTGTTGTGATAAACGATATTAAAATTCCATAACCAACAATAGCAGAACTTAGCCTTGGAGCTAATCCTGCCATTGACGCTATTGCACCTGCTGTTATCATTGGAGCCATTGCTGCTTCCATGATTGAAACTATGGCAGCTTGGCTATTCCATCCAAAAATTTTACAAATACCTATTGCAATAATTGGAGCAATAATAAGTTTTATAATAAGAGCAAAACTAAAAGGTTTTAAATCTTCTCTTGGCAGTTTAAATTGAAGTTGTAAACCAACAGCCACAAGAGCCACTGGAACAATAGTATTTGCAAATGAAGCTAAAACTTTTGAAACAACAGGATTAAACTCAACTCCCATCAAAAATAAAGCAGCAATCAAAGAGATAAAAGGTGGAAAAGTTATAGCTTTTAAGGTAATGATTTTAAAAGTAACCTTACTTTTACTTGAATAATATGAAGCTATAAAAGTTCCATAAGTTGCTAAAGCTATAAAAGTTCCCAATTGGTCATAAACTAAAATATAAGCTAATGAACTCTCTCCCATGTATGCATTTATTATAGGAATTCCCAAAAATGAACTGTTTGTTAATATTGCAACCAACATTAAAGAACCCGTAATCTCTTTTGAAAAAGATAAAACTTTTGAAAAAACTAAAACTAAAATTGCACTAATTCCCATAACACCCCATGCAACGATTATAGGGATAAAACTCTCCATAGAAAAAGTAAGTTTTGGAACTTGTAAAAGTATCATTGCTGGAAGTGAAATATAAATTGCAAATTGGTTTAAAATAGCAGGTGCATCTTTTGAAAAAATATTTAATCTATTTATTCCATAACCAATTGTAATTGCTAATAAGATTAGTACAAAATTTTCCATAGTTTACTTACAAATATTTGCTTCACATAGATTATCAAGAGTTATTTTTCCAAACTCTTGCACATAATTTATTCCCCATTTATGCATCTCTTCTAAAACGGGTTTTAGATTTTTTCCAGCTTCTGTTAGACTATAAACCACTTTTGGTGGAACTTCAGCGTAAACTTCTCTATTTATAATATTTTTTTCTTCAAGTTCTTTTAGTTTTACTGTTAAAGTTTTTTGTGTAATTTCATTTATAATTTCATGTAAATCTTTAAATCTTTTATCACCATCAAGTAAATGCCAAATAATTGCTAACTTCCATCTATCATTAAAAATATCAAGTGTTACGGCTACTGAACATCTGTATTCTTTATCATTTATGTAATACATTTTAAATTCCTTAAATTTTCAAGTACATTATAACATAAAGTAAATTAAATTCCATTACTTACCTAAAGTAAAGTAAGAGTAAATTAAGTTTACAGTGTATATAATTTTCAAATAATTTTAAGGAGTAAAATATGAAAAAAGTTTTAATTTTAAATGGTCATCAATATTATGATGTAGTAGCAAAGGGTGAATTAACTCAACATTACATAGATAAAGCAAACGATTTTTTTGTTAAAAATGGTTTTGAAGTAAAACATACAAACATTGAAAAAGGTTATGACAAAGAAGAAGAGTGCGAAAAGTTTGAATGGGCTGATTATGTTTTATTTCAATATCCAGTTTATTGGATGAGTGTTCCTTGGATTGCAAAAAAATATTTTGATGAAACATTTACTCAAGGACGACATTATTCAAGTGATGGAAGAAGTAGAACTGATGCTTCAAAACTTTATGGAAGTGGCGGATTATTACAAGGGAAAAAATATATGTTATCTTTAACTTATAATTGCCCAGCATCTGCTTTTGATAATAAAAATAGTCTGTTTGATGGAATGTCTTTAGACCAAGCTCATGTTGCTGTTCATAAAACTTTCCAATTTTGTGGATTAAAACCATTAGAAACTTATGCTGTTCATGATATTTTTAAAGGTGATTTGGATTTAGATGCTGAACTAGAAAAATTTGAGAAAGTTTTAGCTAAAAACTTTTTATAGGAAATAATTTGAAAAATATAGTAATAGTTGCAAATATAAAAGTAAAAGAAGGGTTCAAAGATGAAGTTTATTCTGAACTTGTAAAACTTTATGAAGCAACACATAAATACGATGAAGGTTGTATTCAATATGAATTACACAAAGATTTAAGCGATAAAAATAGTTTTACTTTTATTGAAACTTGGGAAAATCCTGCTTTTTTAGCTTTACATGAAGAAAAAGAGCATTTTAAAACTTTTGTAGTAAAAATTGAAAATAAAATAGAGAATTTAACAATTAGTAAATTGGAAAAATTAGATATTTAAAAAAGGAATGGATATGAGTTTATTGTTTAAAAAAGGAGAAATAGGGACAATTGAACTAAAAAATAGAATAGTTATGCCACCTATGTGTATGTATAAAAGTGATGAAAGTGGAGAGTTAAAAACTTTTCATAAAACTCATTATTTAGCAAGAGCAATAGGTGGTGTTGGATTTATTATAGTCGAAGCAACTGCTGTTGAACCAAAAGGAAGAATTTCAGATGCAGATTTGGGGTTATGGGAAGATTCTCAAATAATTCAACATAAAGAATTAAATGAAGATATTCATTTTTTTGGAGCAAAAACAGCTATTCAAATTGCCCATGCAGGTAGAAAATCTACTGTTAAAGACACAACTCCTATTGCTCCAAGTGCAATAGCTTTTAGTAATGAAGAACCATTTAAAACACCAATTTGTGCAAGTTTAGAAGATATAAAAAATATTAAAGAATTATTCGTAAAAACTGCAATCAGAGCAAAAAAAGCAAATTATGATGCAATTGAACTTCATGCTGCACATGGTTATTTATTATGTGAATTTTTATCACCTTTGAGTAATACAAGAGAAGATATTTATGGTGGAAATTTAGAAAATAGATGTAGATTGGTTTTAGAAATAGTAAAAGAGATTAAACAAAAAGTTGATTTACCTTTAATCGTACGAATTAGTGCTGATGAGTGGATGAAAGATGGATGGAATATAAATGATTCAATCTATTTATCAAAAGAGTTAGAAAAACTAGGAGTTGATGCTATTCATGTTTCAAGTGGTGGAAATCAAGAAAAAACAGACAAAACACCAAAAATTGAGCCTTTATACCAAAGTAATTGGGCTAAAGAGATAAAAAAAGAGATTAATATTCCCGTTATTGCTGTGGGATTAGTTACAACAGCGCTTGAAGGTGAAAAACTTTTAGAAGAAAAATATTGTGATTTTGTGGCTTATGGAAGAGAACTATTACGAAGCCCAAATTTCGCTTTTTATGCAGCAAGTGAATTTAAAGAAAAAGATAAGATTAATTCATCTTATCAAAGAGCATTTTAATTAAATAAAAAAGTAGATAAAAATGGATAATAAAAATAATACCAAATATTTTATTGGTATGGTTGTAGCTATGTTAATTTGGGGAGTTGCGTGGACTTCTGGAAAAGCAGCGGTTGAGCATTCAACTCCAGAAATTGCTGCATTTTGGAGATATGCAATCTCTTTTTTGAGTATTTTACCAGTTATTTGGTATATGAAAACTAGACTAAAAACAAATACAATAGGTTTTTTATATATGTTAGGAGCAGGAATTTTAAGTGCTGTTTTTAACTATTTGTTTTTTGCTGGACTTTCACATGGACAAGCTGGATATGGAGGAACGATGGTTACTTCAATTGCTCCAATTATTACATATTTATTATCTATAATGATTTTTGGAATAGTTGTAACAAAAAAACAGATTTTTGCACTTGGTATTGGAATTTTAGGTTCATTAATTCTTCTTCGAGTTCCTTTTGAAGGATTTGCATTTTTAAATATAAATAGTTCATATTTTTTAGCTTGTGCGATTGTTTGGGCAATGATTACAATATTTTCTCAAAAAGCATCAAAAAGAGCTGATCCTATGTTTTATACTTTAGTAGTTTTTGGAGTAACTGGATTTATAAATATGCTTTTTGCATTGCCAAGTCATCCTTTTGATTTTTCTGCATTAGATTTTGTATTTTGGATAAATATAATTTTTATTGGAGTGTTTTCTGGAACCTTTGCAATGACTCTATTTTTTATTTCAGCTAGTAAAATAGGGGCTCATCGTACAGGAGTTTTTATGTTTATTGTTCCTGTTGGTGCAATTATTTCAAGCTATTTCGCATATAATGAGAAAATAGTTTTATCTACGGTTTTAGGTTGTTTGTTGTCTTTTGTTGCTGTTTTATTATTTAATATGAAAAGTAAAGCAGGAAAAAATAAAACATTAGTTGTTTAATAAAATTAATATAAAGGAAAAAATATGGAAAAAACATTTGTAGAGGCTTTAGCTTTTAGACATGCTTGTAAAATTTTTGATGAAACAAAAAAGATTAATGACGAAGAATTAACTTATATTTTAGAAGCTGGAAGAAAAGCACCATCTTCTTTTGGAATGGAACCTTGGAAATTTCTTGTTATTACAAATAAAGAGTTAAAAGAAAAATTAAAACCTGTTTGTTGGGATCAAGCTCAAATTACTACTTGTTCTCATTTAGTTGTTGTTTTAGCTGCAATTGATGCTGTAAGACCAGAATCTGGTATTGTTGAAAGAAAATTTAAAAGAAGAGAAATGCCTCAAGAAAAACTTGATATGTATTTAAATTTATATGCAAGTCATTTAAAACAAACCCTTTCAAGTGATGAAAATATTTATGCTTGGACTGCTAAACAAACTGTTTTTGCTATTGAAAATATGATGATGGCTGCTGCAATTAAAGGAATTGATTCTTGTGCAATCGAAGGATTTGAAAAAGAAAAAGTTGAAGAAATTTTAAAAATTGATACTAGAAAATATCAATTATCAACTATAATTCCTTTTGGATATAGAATAAATCCTCAATCATCACAACTAAGAGAACCTTTGGAAAATGTGGTTGAATATATAAAATAAGGAAAAAAATGAATAAATTTAGTATATTGTTACTTGATGATATTCCTGAAAATATTTATTCTTTAAAGCTATTAATTGAAGAAAACTTTGATATAAACATTTTTACAGCATTTAAAGCTCAAGAAGCAATAGAAATAGTGATGAACAATCCTATTGATTTGATTTTAACTGATGTTCAAATGCCAGATATTGATGGTTTCCAATTTGCTCAATATTTAAAAGATATTGAATCTACAAAAGATATTCCTGTTATTTTTATAACAGGAATTTACGAAAAAGATGAATATAAAAATAGAGGTTATGACATAGGTGGAATAGAATATATTACAAAACCTATTGATAATAAACTTTTAATTTCAAAACTCAAAATCTACATAAATATTTTTAATACTATAAAAAGTTCAAATGATAAACTCAATAAAGCCGAAGATTTATTAATTCATAGCGCTAAAATGGCGAGTATGGGAGAAATGATAGGTTTGATTTCCCATCAACTAAAACAACCTTTAAATGTTTTATCTTTATGTGTTGAAGATATAAATTTATCTTACGAATTTAAAGAATTAAACGATACTTATATGGAAGATTTTTATAAAAGTACTAAAGATCAGATTGAATATATGAATAAAACAATAAATAGCTTTTTAGATTTTTTTAATCCAAATAAGAAAAAAGAAAAATTTTTGATTAAAAATTCAATTTATCAATCAAAAGAGATACTAAAAAGTAGAATTGATAAATTAAGTGTAATTTTTCATTTAAATATTGATGAAAGTATAGAATTATTTGGTGTAGAAGTAGAGCTTACACAAGTTTTAATAAACATAATAAATAACTCTTTAGATGCATTTAGTGAAAAAAATATTAAAAAACCAGAAATTTTTATTAAATTATTTAAAAAAGATAATAAAAACATTTTATTAATAGAAGACAATGCTTTAGGTGTTGAAAATAACCAATTAGAAAAGATACTAGAGCCTTATTTTACAACAAAAAATAGTGGTACAGGTATTGGTTTATATATGGTAAAACTGATAATCAAAAATAGTTTTGATGGTGAATTAGAAGTTTTAAATACTCAAAAAGGATTAAGTTTTATAATTTTTTTAGAAAATTATTAAAATGATACTATTGCAATACCATTTAATTATAATATTTCAATATAAATATATTTTTTAGGAGATTTTATAATGAATAGTGTTTTTCTTTATACTACAAATAATAAAAATGTTAATTCGGTTTTAGTTATAAGTGAAGATATGAAATTTTTAGATAAGTTGAAAAAAATTTCAGGTGATAAGTATAATATTTCATTTTTTAATAGTGAAAATTTTAGTTTATTAAATGGTGAAATAAATGCTTTTGATTTAATAGTTTTTGATAATAGTAAAAATTCTTTATTGAAATTTACAGATGCTTTTAAAGTGACAAAATCTTATACTTTTAATATTCCAATGATTGTATTAGAAGATGAAATTTCGCAAGAGTTTTCTACACATAAATACTGTAATGCTTATGCACTTTTTAATAAAAATATTGATGAAAGTTTTTTATTAAATAATATAGAAATAAGTTTAAGTTTTTTATATACAAATAAAAAAGTTCAATTTGAAAATGGATTCTATTTTGATGTAAGTAGAGAGATTTTATTTCAAGGTAAAAAAATCATTAAACTTACAAAAACAGAAAGAAAGTTAATAAATCTATTGGCTTTAAATCCAAATGTTTTAGTTACTTATGAAGATATTTCTAGCACAGTTTGGAGAGGAAAAGAGTTTTCTATTTATTCACTAAGAAATGTTATCAAACATATTAGAGAAAAAACTGATGAATCTTTTATCAAAAACTCATCAAATAGAGGTTATGTAATAAATACTATTTAATTAGTTTTTTTATTTACAATAACTGTAAAAAGAGCTCCGGCATTTTTATTTTCTGCTTTTATTGTTCCTAAACTATCCTTTTCAAGGATAGTTTTACAAATATATAAACCTAATCCAGAACCGTTTTTTATAGTTTTAGTTGAAAAATATGGATCAAAAACATTCATTATTATTTTCTCATCAATACCTTTTGCATTATCTTCGATAAAAATCTTCTGACAATCATTATCTTCAAAAAATGAAATTTTAATAGTTGAATTTTGGATATTTCTTTCCAAAAATACATCTCTTGCGTTATTTAATATATTTAGTAAAATCTGAATTAATTCACTTTTAAATAATCTTATTTTTGACAATTCAGAATTTTGGATTTCGATTTTTATGTTTTGAGAACTAAAAGATTTATCAAGCATATTAAAAACAATAAGAACTATTTCATTCAAAGTCGCAAGTTCTTTTTTTGTATCAACACTAAAAAAATTTCTAAAATCATCAATAGTATTTGACATATATTGAATATATTCATTCATTTCATCTAAAACATTATTTAAAAACTCTTTATCTACATTATTCATATTGTTTTTTAGTTTTATTCTACTTAACATACTTGAAACGCAAGATAAAGGTTGTCTCCATTGATGGGCAATCATAGAAATCATCTCACCCATGGCAGAATGTTTTGATTGGTGAAGTACCATTTTTTCTTTCTCTTTTAATTCACTTAAATCTAAAATAGAAACCATTTTGTAATCTTTATTTGAAAAAGATATATCTTTTATTTTTATAATAACAGGAATAACATCCCCATTTTTAGTCATTAATGAAATTTCTTGAAAGAATTTACTATTGTATTTTATAAATTTTTCTTTTGAAGTTGGAATTAAAATTCCTGTTGCAAGATTTCCTATTAAATCACTTTTCTTTTCATATCCTAAAATATCAAGAAGTGATTGATTCATATTTTGTATGAAACCATTTTGAATTATTAAAATACCTTCTATGGAATTATTTATTATTTCATTCAAATCCATAAAAATATTATTCGTATCTTGCATCTTTTTCTCATATTTTAAATTTCATACTCAACATTCTAACAAAATTTTATATGAATCATCTTATTAAAGGAAAAATCCCATAATACTTTAATTATTTGTTATTTTGAAGAAAATAATAAATAGTACTATTATGATACTATGTTCTGATAAGATAATTATTAATAAATAATAATTAGATATTTATCTAAGTAAATAGGAAAACAAGTGCTTGAAAATATTTTAGAGAAAATAGAATCTTTACCTCCTTTACCACAAACAATAGAGGAAATAGAAAATTTTAGAAAGAAAAAAGACAAAGAAATCGATGAGTTGGTAAAAATTATAGAAAAAGATGCTTTAGTTATAACAACACTTCTTAAAATTTCTAATTCAGCATTATTTGGTTTTCGATCAAAAGTTGAAACGGTAGGAAGAGTTATTAGTTTATTAGGAATTAATTTTACTATTTATGTGACTATTAGTGAAACTTTTAACAATATTTTAACAACTGATTTATCTCCTTATTGTATTAATACAGAAGATTTTATTAAAGCTTCAAGTGCTTCTTATAATTTGGTAAATTTATGGTTAGGAGACGTTGATAATAATTTAAAAGAAGAAATTTTATTAGCTTCAATTTTACAAGAAATAGGTAAATTCATTTTATCTGAATTGATTGTTAGTAGAGGATTATCTGAACAATTCAGCAAAAAAATAGAAGAAGGTATTGATACAGTGGATGTTGAAAAAGAATTAATAGGATTTACAACATCTCAAGTTACAGCAGAGATATTTAAATATTGGGATTTTGATGATAAATTAGTAAATATGATTCAATTTGTTGATAATACGAATAACTGTAGTGCTGAATATAAAAAACAAGCTCAAGTTTTAGATGTTATAAAAACAGCTTGTAATCCATACTCTTTACTTAGTGATAGCAGTGCTAAAAAAGCTCTAAAAAAGGCTATTTCATATAATTTAGAAACAGACTTTTTAAATAAAGCAATAGAAACTTTACAAAATAGATTATTAGAACATTAGGATAATACATATGTTAAGTGGATTTTGTTTAGAGAGTATTTCTCAAAATATTAGAAACGAAGATGATTTAATTAATATTTTTGATTATCTAATAAAAGAGGGATTAACTCCTTATGAAGCATATTATTTTATTACAGATAAATATGGAGAAGAAGAAATATTAAAATTATTGGATGAAGATAATTTTAGATTTTGCTAAATAAAAATAAATCAACACTCTTTTTTATTATTTTTTATTATTTATTTAGAAAATAATACTATTTTAATACTATTTTCTATTAGAATACAAAAATTATTTAATTTTTTAATTATGAAATATTTATTTACATAAAATAAAAAAACAAAAAGAATTTAAAGGGAAGAGATGATTAGTAATTTGAATGTATTGAAAAAAATGTTGATAATAGGTATCTTGACTTTATTATCTTTTGTTGTTGTTAGTGGAATCTTTTTAGTAGAAGAAAAACATATATTAATTTCAGAAAAAAAATCAAAATTAGTAAATATTGTTGAACTTCCTTATAGTTTAATTGAGTCGGAATATAAAGCTTTTACTGAAGGCAAAATAGATGAAAATACTGCAAAAGAAAATGCTTTAAATGCTATAAAAAGACTTAGATATGACAAAACAAATTATATTTGGATAAATGATGATACTTTGCCTCATCCAAAAATGATTATGCATCCAATAGCTACTTCATTGGATGGAAAAGTTCTTAATGCAGAAAAATTTAATTGTGCAACAAATTTAGAATATTCAAATAATGAAACAGTAAAAACAGATGGTAAAAAAAATCTTTTCCAATCATTTGTTGAAGTTGTAAATAAAGGAAATTCTGGATTTGTAGGGTACCTTTGGCCAAAACCAAAAGCCGATGGAACAAATACAGAAGAGTTATATGAAAAATTATCTTATGTTAAAAAGTTTGATAAATGGGGTTGGGTTATTGGTTCTGGAATTTATATTGATGATGTTGAACAACAATTTAATAATAGTTTAATAAATATAATATTTATCGTGGTATTTATTCTTGTTATATTAAGTATTGCATCTTATTTTATAGTAAAAGATATTGTTACAAAAATTAATCTACTGGATAATGGTTTAGTAGATTTCTTTAAATTCTTAAATAAAGAAAATAATACTGCAAAATTAATTTCTATTGATTCAAAAGATGAAATAGGAAAAATGGCAAAAGTTGTAAATGAAAATATTGAAAAAACACAAAAACTCATAATCCAAGACCACGAATTAATCGATGATGTAAAAAGAGTTGTAAATGAAGTTAAGCATGGTAAATTAAGCCAAAGAATAGTTAAAAATACACAAAATGAAAGTTTAGAAGAGTTAAAAAATACATTTAACGAAATGCTTGAAAATACTTCTGCAAGTGTTGCACAAGATATAAATAAATTAACTAGAGTTTTAGACAATTTTTCAAAGCTTGATTTTAGAGATAGAATAGAAAATGATTCAGGATTAGTATCAAAAGGGTTAAATAATTTAGCTCAAATCATAAATGATATGTTAATAGAAAACAAATCAAATGGATTAACTTTAGATGAAAGTTCAAATATTTTACTTGAAAATGTAAATAAATTAAATATTAGTTCAAATGAAGCAGCAGCAAGTCTTGAACAAACAGCAGCAGCATTGGAACAAATGACAAGTAATATTAGATCAAATACTCAAAATATAGCAAAAATGGCTGATTTCTCAGATAGTGTAACAAAATCTGCAAGTGCAGGAGAAAAATTAGCAAATCAAACAACAGTTGCAATGGATGAAATAAATATTCAAGTAAATTCTATAAATGAAGCTATTTCTGTAATTGACCAAATAGCATTTCAAACAAATATTCTTTCGTTAAATGCGGCCGTTGAAGCTGCAACTGCTGGAGAAGCTGGAAAAGGATTTGCCGTTGTTGCACAAGAGGTGCGAAACCTAGCTTCAAGAAGTGCAGAAGCTGCACGTGAGATAAAAACAATAGTGGAAAATGCAACTTCAAAAGCAAATCAGGGTAAACAAATAGCAAATGATATGATTGAAGGATATAAAGAATTAAATCAAAATATTTCTCAAACAATAAATCTAATTTCAGATATTGAAAGTGCATCAAAGGAGCAATTATTAGGAATTGAACAAATAAATTCAGCTGTAAATCAATTGGATCAACAAACTCAACAAAATGCAGCAATAGCAACACAAACACAAGATGTTGCAAAAATTACTGATGAAATTGCAAAATTAGTTATAGAAAATGCAAATGCAAAAGAGTTTGATGGTAAAAATAGCGTAAAAGGTAGAAATTTGAATATATCAAGTTCTAATTACAATTCAAATGTTGCTGTTAGTAAAAAAACATCTACTGTATTTAATAAAAAAGTAGAAAAAACAATAGTAGCAAAAACTCAAGAAGTTGATGATTGGGAAACTTTTTAAAAGTTTCCCTTTAACTTAAAATAAAAAATAATTTTATAAAACTACAAATAAATTTGGGTAGGAGCAAAAAATGTTGTTAGTTTGAAATTAGTAAAAGCATAATTAGTAGATAGTAGTAATAAAAAAAAAGGGAGCAAATGTTACAAAATATGAGGACAAAGTCTAAATTATCATTACTTGCATTAATTGCATTAGTAAGTATAATGGTAGTAGGTATATTCGGAGTTATAGAATTAAAAAAGGTAAATAGTGGATTAGAAACGGTTTATAATGATAGAGTTGTTCCTCTTGAACAATTGAAAATAATTGCAGATGAATATGCAATAAATATTGTTGATACAACTCATCAAACTAGAAATGAAAATTTTGATTTTCAGAAATGTATAGATAATATTAATTTAGCAGAATCTAAAATAAAAAAACAGTGGCAAGCTTATATCTCTACAACTTTAACAAAAGAAGAAGCAGTTCTGGTAAAAGATGTTGAGAATCTTATGGTTAAAGGTGATGAAATTGCAAAAAAAATCAAAGAGGCTTGTAAAAATAAAAATAGAGATCTTTTAATTCAAATTTCAGTTGAAGAACTTTATCAAAAAATTGATCCAATTAGTGAAAAAATTTCTGCATTAATACATCTTCAACTTGAAGTTGCAAAAAATGAAACTGAAATAGCTTATGAAATTTATCAAACAAGTAAAACAGTAATTATAATTATAATTGTAATGTCTTTTTTTATTCTTTTAGGATTATCTTATTTAGTTATTAGAGATATTACTGGAAAATTAAACAATTTCAAAGATGGCTTATTATCATTTTTCTCATACTTAAATAGAGAATCTTCAAAAGTTTCATTATTAAATGAAAGCTCAAAAGATGAATTCGGAGAAATGGCAAAAGTAGTAAATGATAATATCGAAAGAACTCAAAAAAGTATTGAAGAAGATAGAAGATTAATTGATGAAACAATAGCTGTTTTAGGGGAATTTGAACAAGGTGATTTATGTCAAAGATTAAATATCAGTGTTTCAAATCCTGCATTAATGGAATTAAAAAATGTATTGAATAATATGGCAAGTAATTTAGAATCAAATATTGATAATGTACTTCATATCTTAGAAGAGTATTCAAATTATCATTATCTTAGAAAAATTCCAACAAAAGATATAAAAGAGCACCTTTTAAAACTTGCAAATGGAGTAAATACTCTTGGTGATTCAATAACAGAAATGCTGATTGAAAATAAATCAAATGGATTAACTTTGGATGAAAGTTCAAATATTTTACTTGCAAATGTTGATACATTAAATATTAGTTCAAATGAAGCTGCAACTAGCCTTGAAGAAACAGCAGCAGCACTTGAACAAATTACATCAAATATTAGAAATAATACAGAGAATATTGCAAAAATGGCTGCATATTCAAATAGTGTTACAAAATCAGCACATGATGGAGAAAAATTAGCAAATCAAACAACAATTGCAATGGAAGAAATAAATGTTCAAGTAAATTCAATAAATGAAGCAATTACTGTAATTGACCAAATAGCATTTCAAACAAATATTCTTTCATTAAATGCAGCCGTTGAAGCAGCAACTGCTGGAGAAGCTGGAAAAGGATTTGCAGTTGTTGCTCAAGAGGTGCGAAATCTGGCTTCAAGAAGTGCAGAAGCAGCAAAAGAGATTAAAAATATAGTTGAAAATGCTACAAGAAAAGCAAATGATGGAAAAGATATTGCTAATCATATGATAGAAGGATATAAAGAATTAAATCAAAATATCACAAATACAATAAATTTAATTTCTGATATAGAAATGTCAAGTAAAGAGCAACTTAGTGGAATTGAGCAAATAAATGATGCTGTAAATCAACTTGACCAACAAACTCAACAAAATGCAGCTGTTGCTTCACAAACTCATGATGTAGCAGTTTTAACAGATGATATAGCAAAACTTGTTGTGTCAAATGCAAATGCAAAAGAGTTTAAAGGAAAAGATAATGTTAAAGCAAAAGAGATGAATTTTAAATCAAACTCTTCTTATGATATCAAAACAAATCAAGTAATACATAAGAAAACTTTACATAAAAAAATTATGCCTAAAGAGAATAAAATTGTTTTAAATAAATCAGATAATGGAGATGATTGGGAAAGCTTTTAAAAGCTTCCCAAAAAAAACATGACTTGTAAAAACAGAGTAAAACCAAAATTATTAAGAGATATAAAAACAGAGGCTCTTTTAGTATTTATTAGGACAACATTAGAACAATCTTTTTATCAAATAGATAATATAGGTTATAATTTTAGATTAGGGAATGATGAAGATAATGATATTGTCTATTCTTCTTTAAAAAAATTATTAGAACAACTTCAAGATACAGTAATAAATTCAACATATCTAAGAAGTTTGATAGAAAATGCACATAAAAATGCAACTTTAAAGGTACTTGCGAAAAAAGAAGAACCTTTAATGGTTTATTATGATATTTTAATAAAAACCATTGAAGTTTGTCTTCCAAATGGAAGTTTTTGGATACCTGAATTAGTTGTTATTTCACTTTTAAGTGAATGGATAATAGAAGAAGAGAAAAGTGCTTATTTTTATCCATATTTAAAAGATATAGATTATATAGATTTGATAAACAGATACGATAATTCAAAAAAAGATTTAGATAATGAAAAAAAAGAGATTATAATGAAAATGTATAAAATCTCTTCAAAATTAATAGAAAAATTAAAAAAAGCCGAATATAAAATAAATACTAATAGAAAAAAAACTAAAAGGAAATAAATGATTAGTTCAAATGTAACTGTAGATTTACAAAAACTAGAAAAACTTTTAAATAAAGTTGGAGATTTAGTAATAACAAACTCGATGATGGCTCAAAGTGTTGATAATTTACCAGCTAGTGAAGAAAAAAAGAATTTAGTTGAAAAAATTACTCTTTTTCAAAGACATATTGTTGAACTTCAAGATTATGCAACAGATATAAGAATGATTAAATTTGAAAGTATGTATGGAATTTATAATGATATTATTCAAGAAATACTACCTGATGATAAATCAATCAAATTACAAATAATTGGTGGAGAAACAAAAGTAGATAAATCTTTGGTTGAACACTTAGATTTATCTATTAAAACTTTGATTACAAATAGTGTTCTTTATGGAATAGAAACAAAAGAAGAAAGAGTTGCTAAAGATAAAAATCCAGAAGCTATTTTAAAAATAATAGCTCAACAATTAAATGGACAAATGACATTTTGTATAGAAGATGATGGAAAAGGATTTGATAAAGAAGAGTTGGATTTTGAAGAAGATTTTCCAAAAATAACAGAAAATAATCAATTAAAAAATGTTTATAGAATTAAAGAAAACGTAGAAAAATTAAATGGTAATATAGAAATAAAAAGTGATTTAGAGGAAGGTTTTTCTCTTACAATGACAGTTCCTTTAACCCATTCAATTTTAGATGGTTTAAATATAAAAATAGGAGATAATATTTTTATTTTACCAACTTCATCAATCGTTGAGTCAATTCAACCTACACATGAAATGATAAAATTAGTGGGTGATGGAAGTTCTGCCTTATTAATGTTAAGAGATGAATTTATACCAATAATTAGATTATATGAATACTTAAATATTGTTCCTAAAACAGAAGATTTAAGCCAAGGTATTTTAATAATTGTAAAATCAGGAACACAAAAAGCAGCCTTTTTTATAGATGAATTTTTGCAACAACAACAAGTAGTTTTAAAAGCAATAGAAACAAATTTTAAAAAAGTTGATAGTGTTGCAGGAGCAACTGTAAGAGGTGATGGAAGCATTGGTATTATTATTGATGTTAAAAGTATTATAGAAAATTTTTAATTGGAGAGTAAATGTTTGATTCTTTGTTTGAGTTAGTAACAAAAAAAATAAGTAATAAGATAATAGTAGCATTGTTTATTTTAATGTCGCTAAGTAGTATAACAGTAGTGTATTTCACAACGACAAAAGTAAGCGAAGATTCAATAGAAAAAACAAAAGAGAATCTAGAGATGTTAAATGCAGCGATGT
>ERZ650300.828-NODE-828-length-18520-cov-6.472732_pt1 | contig 18520 bp, 8 predicted proteins | sample MGYA00376236_ERZ650300 | MGnify/ENA primary metagenome ERZ650300 (study PRJEB26733, sample SAMN07839303) | wastewater metagenome | biome: urban; feature: wastewater treatment plant; material: waste water | place: USA: North Carolina | collected 2016-04-28 ...
ATGCCCCTGCTTACACTGTCCACTCCGGCAAAGGTATCGTCCACCTTATAGTCCATGGCACTCTTTCCTCGTACCCGGACCGCTGTAAGCAGATTTTTCATTGTAATATCTGCTCCCTGATTAACAAGTGAGCCTATCACAGCACCATCTGACTGCTCCACCTGTGAAATAAGCCTGTATATGCCTATATATGAGTCTCTTTCCTCCTCTGAGATTTCATTTTTCTTTTCAAGCTTCCAGAGAAACTCGCTGAATTTCTCATCCCTTTCGTCAGGATTTTCTGATTTTATCCGTCTGGCAGTGTCACTTATGTCACTCATGCTCATATCAAGCGGTGATATGCCTCTTTTTATCATCTCAATCGTCACCGCCGGTGTCATATCGCTGAATGCTCTCTGCACCTGCTCATCTACAGACTTTATCTGCTTTATATTGTCCTCTGTGATGTCGGTACTATTGTACGCAAGTATCCGCACAGCCCTGCGATTGCTTTCAGATGTATCTATCTGAAGCTCTTTAAGTATATCATCCACATTCTGAAATGCTTTTGACATACTATCTCCCATATCTGCCCGCGGTGATGTCATAAGAGTCTCATATCCTGAGGCTGCTGCTTCTAATGACTGCTTCATTGCTTTGCCTGCTGTATACAGCTCATACACAGTGTCATCAGCGGATTCCAGGGTCAGTACATACGCCGGCTGCTGCTTCATCTGATTGAAAATATCACAGACATTATTGTACATACGTACCCTATCATCAGATGCCTCTACACTGCTCTCACCAAACAGCGCTCCGTAGTATTTATTTTCCTGCTGCTTAAGCAGCTCCACTACACGTTCAATAGGCTCTGTGTCTATTGAAACTCCTTTTTTTATGAGTGAAAGGTTGGCTTCTGCTGTCATGGAAAGTCTCGCTTCCTCAAGCTTTCTTTGAGCTGTCACAAGCCTTGCTTCCCGGCTGTCTGTAATCTGATTATCCGCAGCTTTATTTGCTGAGGCTTGCGATGCTGCACTATCCTTGCCCCTTGCAGCTATAAGCTTTGACAGATTCTCTATCGTGACAGGTATGTTATCTGACTCTAATGTGACAATGTCATCTGCGGTCGCCTCACCTAATACATCACAGGCTTTCTTTGCCATGTCAAATGTCAGACCATCTTGTGACATAGTGGCATCTGTAGCCTTTTTTCCCATTGCCAGTGCTTCTGTCACTGCCCTTGCATAAAAATCACTGCTCACATTTTCTTCTGCTGCGTTGATGCAGTCTACCTGATTCGCAAGCAGCACATTGTCAGGTGTAACGGCTATATCTTCATCTATCAGCCATCTGCACTGATTCAGATTCTCATCACTACTGTCTATATGAGCTTCCTCTAATATCTGTTTAAGCTGTGGCTTAAGCTCCTCAAACAGCTCATCTGATATCTCCGTCATTTTGGTTTTCTGCCTGTAATCTTGTACCTGACTGCTGCTGTACGTAGCCTTGTATACATTGGAAACCGTCGGATTCATGTTATTTCTGACCAGATATGCCTTTGTCTCATTGGATATATTTGTAAGGCTCTTTGCCCGGTCTATGGCATCTGTACCTGCCTTTATATTGTCATCTGTAGCAGGAATATCATATGCTTTCATCTGATTGACAAGCATGGCCGCTTCAGTCTGGCTTCCCGTGATGTCTGTAAGCTGCTCCCTGCTCAGATCATCTCCATATATGGATATATCTACACCTGCCTTTGCCAGCACTGCTTTTATCTTGTCGGTCTCAGTGACAATGACATCGTAGCCGTCATCCTTTGCAGCTTTGTAATCATCACTCGTGGTGGTGCTTGCAGTGACAATCATATCATTTCGCCTGTTTTCTGAGGTCTGATTCATGTCATTTAGCAGATTTTCTGCCATATCTGTGTCATCGTTGTTCCCGGCTTCGTTTTTAGCCTGTGGTCTTGCATATATCGTATCCGACATATCAACAGAGTTTGACGAACCGACAACAGCCGCCTTTTTTGACATATTGTCACTGCTGTCTGTCTTTATGTAGTCTGACACACGCATACCCGCTGTCATGTCATTTATGGTTTTTGTGTCCGTATTTTTCGTATCTGTGCTTTTATTAATCAAATTCTCTATCTGCATATTTCCTGCTCCGTGCCCTGCATATATACCATCTCTGCAGCCTTTATTTATGGATATTCTTACTTCGTACTTTTGTGGTTCTGAATAGTTATCTTTTTTTATATATCGACATATAATACGCAAAAATAAAGACCGCGCCTTAAATTGGCGCGGTCCTTTACCCTGCTGTTTACCGGTATATTAGTATTTAAATACAGCAACTCCGTAAGGCGCAAGTGGATAAGCAAATGAAAATGGTCTGCCGTCACACTCTGATTTGACTGCCTTATAGTCCAGCTTCTTATATGACTGTTTTGCTGCCTTGCCTCTGCCCTTTGCAGCCTTCTTTACAGGCGCTTGTACCGTTTTGCCGGTAAACTTAGGATCCTCACTATCTAAAACGAGCTGATATGTCTTGTGCTTTGGCACTCCGACTCTGTAATCAGGTCTCTCTACCGGTGTGAAATTGATGACAAAGAGCATATTATTCTTGCCATCCTTACTCTTTCTGATAAAGCTGAAGATGCTTCTGTCTGCATCGTTTGCATTTATCCATTCAAAGCCTTCCCAGCTTGAATCCAGCTCATACAGACAGCGGTTTCTCCTATAGAGGTGAAGCAGCTCCTTTACCCAGTTCTGGATCTTTTTATGCTCCGGATTCTCAAGCAGATACCAGTCGAGTTCTCTTTCCTCACTCCACTCCTGCTTCTGTGCAAACTCCTGTCCCATGAAAAGAAGCTTCTTTCCACAGTGTCCCATCATAAATGCATATCCTGCCATGAGGTTCTTGAATTTATCCCCTTCTAAGCCCGGCATTTTGTTGAGCATAGAACACTTCAGATGTACCACCTCATCATGTGACAGTACCAGAATATATTTCTCACTCTCATTATAGCTCATCGCAAATGTCATCTTGTTGTGGTTATTTTTACGGAAATATGGATCCAGCTTCATATAATCAAGGAAGTCATGCATCCATCCCATGTTCCACTTGTAGCTGAAGTTCAGTCCGTCTTCCTCTACCTTGCCTGTTACCTTTGGCCATGCGGTAGACTCTTCGGCTATCATTACAGTTCCGTGATTTCTTCCAAGTATGAGTGTATTGATATGCTTGAAAAACTCTACTGCCTCGAGGTTCTTATTTCCTCCAAACTTGTTTGGCACCCACTGTCCGTCGTTCTTTCCATAGTCAAGATAAAGCATTGACGCAACTGCATCCACACGGAGTCCGTCTACGTGGTAATTTTCTATCCACATAAGTGCACTTCCGATAAGGAAGTTCTTTACTTCATTCTTACCGTAGTCAAATATCTTTGTGCCCCAGTCGGGATGCTCTCCCTTTCTTGGGTCTGCATACTCATATGTGGCTGTTCCATCGAAATTGGCAAGTCCATGCGCATCCTTTGGGAAATGTGCAGGTACCCAGTCGAGGATTACTCCGATATTATTTTTATGGCACTGATCAACAAAGTATGCAAAATCCTCAGGCTCTCCATACCTCGATGTAGGTGCATAGTAGCCTGTCACCTGATATCCCCATGAGCCATCAAACGGATACTCTGAAATACCCATAAGCTCAATATGTGTATATCCCATAGTTTTTACATAGGATATGAGTGATTTTGCAAGCTCCCTGTATGTATAAAAGCCCTCATCATCCCTGCCCGGATGTCTCATCCATGAGCCCGGATGGCACTCATATATAGCCATAGGTGAAGAATATACATCAGCATCTGACTTTGCTGCTCTCTTATCCATCCACTCTTTGTCAGTCCATGTGAAGTGCTCGATATCTGTGATGATTGACGCTGTTCCCGGACGAAGCTCTGCGTAGTTTGCGTATGGATCCGCCTTGTACAGCTTATCACCCTGTTCAGTGACTATAATAAACTTATACATCTGACCCTTTTGCGCTCCCGGTACAAAAAGCTCATACACTCCCATGGTTTCCGGCTCTACACGCTTCATCTCATGACTGGTCTCATTCCAGTCGTTAAACTCACCAAACACGTATACTTCCCTCGCATGTGGCGCCCAGACGTCAAAGCACACTCCTTTTTTTCCTTTGCGCTCAGCTAAGTGAGCACCCATCTTCTTGTAGATATCATAGTGTGTTGCCTGACCAAACAGGTAACAATCCATTGCTGTAAAATTACACATATATATACCCCCATAAGTATTTATTTTTCCCTGAAATGATCCTCTTTGAGTACAATTCGGTCATCATCTGTATATCGCCTGGCTGTCAGAATACTTATAGCCTTCTTAAGTCCGCTGTGAGCCTCCCTGTCTATGGCCTCGTCAATTATATCCTTGACCTCTGTCAGAGTGGTAGCCTGGTCTATCCTCTCAATATTGCTGATTCTGTTATGCAATGCCAGAATAGCCATCTCATCTATCTTGTACCCAAGCTCTGCAGAGTACGATTTGGCAAACAATACGAGTTCATCATTTGTAAAAATAGGAACCGATATCTTTTCCGTGAACTTGGATGCAAAGCCCTCATCCATTGAGAGAGCCTTCTTTATACCCTTTGATGTATCCTCAAGTATATAGAGTGTTCCTGTAATATCATGCTCCATCAAAAATGATAGCTTGGCAGCTATGCTGCGGTCGATATCACCGGCTCTTTCTATGATGAGACAGCCTCCTGTTATCTTTCTGACTACCTGCTGCACATCCTTTTTATTGAGTGCGGCAGCATCAATCTTGCCCATCTTTCCTGTAAGCTGTTCACCATCTTTTTGTAATACCTTTATAAAGCTTGTAGCAAGCATTGTCTTTCCGCAACCCTGCTCTCCCTGTATAATGAGGTTGCCTGTGGATGCGTTTTCTTTCCTGTTGAAATGATCAAGCACTGCATTATATGCCTTGCAGATCTGATCCTCCATACCCTTTACCGGTATGAAATATGAAAATATAGCTTTCTGTTCGCTTGTAAGCTCTTTTATATGTTTTGTTTCTTTCAATTTCGAGTCATCTTCTTCGCTGTCTAAATCCTCCGGCAATGAAATATCCGGCATTTTTCTTGTCTTAGCCATATCCAGCTTCTTCTCCAGTCCCGGATTCTTTGCTGTCATCTTGGCTATTTCCTGCTCGATAAATGATGTCACATGATCAAAATCTCTCTTCTCAGAAACGTTTTCTTTCTCCTGTGAAGTCTCATCATCTGATGTATCATCATCGACATTTAACATATCATCTGTTATTTCAGGCATCATGGTAGTCGGCTGCATGAGTATCTCGTCTTTCTCAGACTCCTCTGCCATAATTATATCCTCCGGCTCTCCAACCGGTTCCCTGGCTTCATCTGCAGCCTCTTCAGGTGCTTCCTGCGGCTCCTGTGCTTCGTCTATAGTATCTTCCGGTGCTTCCTGCGGCTCCTGTACTTCATCCACAGTCTCATCTGCATAAAGCTCCTGCATATCCGGTTTCTGCTCTTCTTCAGGCTCCTTCACGGCAGCTTTCTGCTCTATAATATCAACCGGGACCTTCAAATACTCCTCCTCAAGAAGTTCCTTCGGAGTGACACCTGCATCCAGCTTTGGAATGACATCATTTAGTCTCTCCATGATGTCTCCTGCCTCCTGAAGTGCTCTTGCCTTAGCTGACTCAAGTTTCTGCTGCTCAGCCTCTTTAAGTGCAATTTCAGCCGCATGTCTGGTCTTTTCCCATTCTTCAAGCACATCCTGTATAGACATCTGTCCTGTAATCTGATGCTCAAGCTGAGTCTTTTCACTCATGACCATAGACATCTGTCCGTCAGCGTCTTCACCCAAAAGCTCCTTGAAATTCAACTTAAGTGAACCATCTATCTCTTCATCTGTAGCGATATGCTCTGTCTCTTCCGGCTGCTGTACATACTCTTCCTGCTCCTTTTCGAGCTTGAGATAAGGAATATCCTCAACTATCTTTTTGATGGTATCCATCGTATCAGCAACTTCATTCTTGCCCTTGGCCTCCATGATCTGCTGCATACCCTTGGCAATCTCCTGCTGTAAATTTACAGTATTGAACTTCTCCTGATTTACAGTAATCTGCGGAATAGTTACGTCATCATGCACTATCTCTCCGCCCTTTACCATCTCCATGGCACCTATCTCAGTGACCTCAGCCTCATCCTTTATCTTAGCCGGCTTTTCCTTCTCTGCCTTGAATCGTCTGTACTTTTCCTCCTGAGCCTTGGTAAGTGGCTGATAAAGCATCTTAAGCTCCAGCGCACGCTCCACATATGGTCCGTCTCCGAACCACAGAATGAGCTCATCGCAGGCATCTATACACTTATCGGCTTTTCCGGCCTTGTGGTATAGATATGCAAGCTCATATGCCCACTCCTCAGTGTATTCTTCATCCTTGTACTCTTCAAGAATAGTGATAAGCTCATCAAATGAAGCTCCCTGCCCTTTTTTGATGGCATATCTTAATACATACTTCATATCATCATGAGGCGCTATCTCAACAAACTCATCATAATACTCTGTAGCAGCATCATAATCACCCATCTTGATGGCGACCTCAGCCAGTCTGTATATAATCATCCTGCCGATTGGTGAACGGTCATAGGCCATTAAAAGTATGTCCCTTGCATCCTGGTATCTTTCGGCCTTCTCGTAGATTTCGCCGATTTTAACGAGTGTATTTACATTTTTAATTTTGTTCCAATTTATGCTATCCGCAATCTCTGCTGCGCTCATATAGCCCTCCTCGGCGCTTAGGGCTTTTATCTGATCCAGCTTGAGATTGTATTCGTATTTATCCACTTATTTCACCTACTCGTATTTAAGCTTATTATTTTTGGTATCTACGCCTGTTGTCTTTGTATAATCCCTTGTGTCCTCAGGAAGCTTCTTTTTCCTGAGAGCATAATTAACAACTCTTTTCACAATATAGTATATCACAGCAAAGGTTGGAACACCAAGTAACATTCCAAGAAAACCAAACATTCCTCCGCCGATTAGTATGGCAAACATAACCCAGAAGGTCGAAAGACCGGTAGATGAGCCAAGTATCTTAGGCCCTATTATATTGCCATCCACCTGCTGCAGCACGACAATAAATATCAGAAGATAAAGCGCATGCCACGGACTCTGAATTACTACTATGAGTAACGATGGAATTGCACCGATAAACGGTCCGAATACCGGAATCACATTTGTGACGCCGATAATCACTGCAACGAGCACCGATGATGGAATCCTTAAAATCAGACATCCGAAATATGCAATCACACCTATAATCAGTGAATCTATAATCTTACCGCTTATGAAGCCTCCAAAAATCTCATTTGTCTTTCTGATCGTCTCAATGATGATATTGCCTGTCTTTGGCTTGCAGACAGCATATATTATCTTTTTGCTCTGTCCTGCGAGAGTCTCCTGAATACTCATCACATAGACCATCACGATTATTCCGATAATAAAATTAAATAAGCCTCTGACTACCGAAATCACACCGGTTGTAATCTGTGCAACATACTTCTGTGCCTCAGGAATCAGCTTTTCTGTGGCATAATCCTCAATGTAGTCGGTTGCATTCTGTAAACCTGTGCTCGCGAGCTCAGCAATTTTGCTGTCCCCGAAATTGCCGTTCTTTATCATGTTAATGAATGCCGCAACATCATTTGGCAGTGTCTTCATAAGTCCCGATATACTTGCTATGACAGAAGGCACAATAGCCGCAATGAGGAGCGAAATAATCGCTACAAGAATAATAACCGAGCCTGTGATTGCAAGAGCTCTTGAAACCTTTCGCAGCTTGCTTTCGCTTTTCATCTTTTTGGAAAGAAGCTTTTTAAAGCATCTTTCCAGCCACAGCATGACAGGATTCATCAGGTATGCAAGCACAAGTCCCATTATAATAGGCATTGCTGCCGCAAGCAGCTTGCTCCATATGCCTGCAAAGCCCTCAAATCTGTACAGTGCAAAGAAAAACAGTATACTGACTGCAAACGTGACAAATACCATGACACCTATTCTGATCAGATGTGGCCATTCCTCACGCCCCGGGTGCGAATTCTGCTTCGCACCCTTATCTGCATTTATCTCAATGTTTGATTTTTTACCAGCTTTTCCGGTTTCTTCCATCGGATTAAACTCTCCTTATTTACGATTATAGTTGATGAGACATCCCTTTAATATTATCTCTCTTTCATCATCTGTGAGCTCACCCATCTTCAGTGTAAATGGCTTTAATTCACCATCCTTGACAACATATGCCTCAAACTCCGTCTTTGCATCCTCGATTTCCTTCTTGATTCCCGGAAGGAAGATATAGTCGAGGTTGTGGAACGGAAGCTCTCCCTCATCGATGATGAATGGAAGCATTCCCCAGTTGATAAGGTTTGAACGGTATCTCTTTGTGGCATACTCGTTTGCGATATTTGCCCAGCCTCCGAGTACCTTCTGGCAGCTGGCAGCCTGCTCTCTTGCTGAGCCGTCACCCGGCTTAACAGCAAAAATTGTGCTTCCGAAGCCCATATTCTCATGGCTTGCCTCAGGGAATTTTTTCTTTACTACTCCCATGATTTCAGCAACCTCAGGAACAGCCTTTCCTGCGCACTCACCACTCTCTATAGCCTTCTGGGCCTTCTGGATTTCCTTTGCTCTGCCTACATACTCAGGATCCTTTCTTGAAAGTGCGAACTCTGCAAGTCCAAGAGGGTTTGAACGATATGAAGATGTCTCTCCTGAAGGAATGAGCTCATCTGTTGTAGTAACAGGATCATGAATCTCTGAAACCACCTTAAGGAGCATATTCTCAGGAAGCGCGCTCATTGCCGGCCAGTCCTTGATGTTTGGTCCGAACTGGATTTCAACTGAAGGATCTGCCACTCCATGGCTGTCAAATACACGGTTCTCATATATAGTCTTGTCAAAGAAATATTTTGGCTTTGTAAAGTTGACATCAATATCCGCTGCTGATGTAAGGAAGCCCTTGTTTGCTGCTGTTGCAGCGATTGAACGTGCATCCATGAGTGCCACTGAGCTGATCTGTCCGTTCTGTACCTTAGAACCCTCTCTGTTAGGGAAGTTTCTTGTTGAATGACGGATAGAGAATGCGTTGTTGGCAGGTGTATCTCCTGCACCAAAGCAAGGTCCGCAGAAAGCAGTCTTTACGATTGCACCTGTCTCAAGAAGCTTTGCTACAGCTCCGTTTTTCACAAGCTCCATGTATATTGGAGTAGATGCCGGGTAAACACTCAGTGTAAACTCGTCTGCTCCGATTGAATGTCCGTTTAATATGTCAGCCGCATCGCAGATATTCTCAAATCCACCGCCTGCACAGCCTGCGATGATTCCCTGGTCTACATACAGTTTTCCGTCTCTTACCTTACTCTTTAAATCAAGCTTCACCTTGCCGTCAAAGCTTACCTCAGCTCTCTTCTCACAGTCATCGAGAATATCCATGAGGTTTGCATTGAGCTCATCGATAGTGTAGGTATTGCTTGGGTGGAATGGCATAGCTATCATTGGGCGGATCTGGCTTAAATCAATCTCAATAAATCTGTCGTAGTAAGCCACCTCACCCGGATTAAGCTCCTTGTGGTCCTCAGCCCTACCGTGAATCTCAAAGAATTCCTTAACCTGGTCATCTGTTCTCCAGATAGAAGAAAGACATGTAGTCTCTGTTGTCATAACATCGACACCTATACGGAAGTCAACGCTCAGATTAGACACACCCGGTCCTACAAACTCCATAACTTTGTTCTTTACGAAGCCGTTTCCGAATACCTCTCCGATAATTGCAAGTGCGACATCCTGTGGTCCAACGCCCTTGATTGGCTCTCCTGTCAGGTAAATACCTACTACCTCAGGCATATCAATATCATATGTCTGTTCAAGAAGCTGCTTAACAAGCTCAGGTCCACCCTCGCCGACTGCCATAGTACCAAGTGCACCATAACGTGTATGTGAATCAGAACCAAGTATCATTTTTCCGCCGCCGGCAAGCATCTCTCGTGCAAACTGATGGATAACTGCCTGATGAGGTGGTACATAGATTCCGCCGTACTTCTTTGCACATGTGAGACCAAACATGTGGTCATCCTCATTGATTGTTCCACCAACTGCACAAAGGCTGTTGTGACAGTTTGTAAGTACATACGGGATAGGGAATTTCTCAAGTCCTGAAGCTCGTGCTGTCTGGATGATACCTACAAATGTGATATCATGCGATGTAAGCTTATCAAACTTAATCTGAAGCTTGTCCATATTGCCGGATGTATTGTGCTCCTTTAAAATACCGTAAGCAATTGTCTCCTGCTTAGCTGTCTGTTTATCGATGTCCATGCCGGTCTTGCTTTTGACAGCTGCCTGAGCTTTTGGTCCATCAATTATTACTTCCTTACCGTTTAAAAGGTAAGCACCATTTTCATATAATTTCACTTATTCTACCTCCGTATGTGTATTTCAAAATTCTTTTATTTACTATTATATAATATTATAGGTAATTGTGGCAATAAATAAATCACCATCTACCTTAATTTCGAATTTTCCTCCCATCAAATGGGTCAGATTCTTTGCAATCGAAAGTCCAAGTCCACTTCCTTCAGTTGTTCTCGACCTCTCTCCCCTCACAAAACGCTCTGTCAGGTCTACATTTCCGTTGCTTACTATGTCAAGCTCGTTCTTAGACACATTCTTTATTGTAAAAACTGCCTTTTTATCTGCCTTTTCAAGCTCTACATATACTCTGGTATTTTCCAGTGCATATTTTGCGGCATTAGTATACAGATTTTCAATAGAGCGGTAAAGCTGACGCCCATCCGCATAGATAAATATCTGTTCTGATGGAATTTTTGTAACTATTGTCAGATTTCTCGACTCAAAGCGCTCATTGAATTCACCTCCGGTCTGGTATAAAAGCTCAACCAGATCAAGCTTTTGCATATTGAGCTTCACATTTCCCGAGGTAATCTTTGATGTCTCTACCAAATCCTCTGTAAGCTGCTTTAAGCGCTGTGACTTTTCCTCCAGCACATGTATATAGTATTTGGCATTTTCATTTTCCAGATTTTCCCTCTTAAGCAGGTCAACATAGTTGACTATTGAAGTCAGAGGTGTCTTTATATCATGTGATACGTTTGTTATTAAGTCTGCCTTTAGTTTTTCATTTTTAAGGCTCTCATTTACCGAGCTCATAAGACCCTGGCGTATATGGTTGACAGCCTCCGCCACCTTTTTCTGCTGCCCATGAAACTCATTGACATTGAGTGTAGTGTCAAGCGCTCCTTCCGAGATAGCTTCAAGTGCCTCCTGTATGCGCATTATCTCTTTGTTTTTTTGTGTGTGGATATCCTTTTTCTCAATAACTCTTTTCAAAAGCTCATAGCCCTTGTACATCAGGCTGTGTGTGTAAAGTATATTGCCTTTTATCTTCCTTACAATGCTCTGGTATAAAATAATAAAAGCCATATCAAACAAAAAAGTAAATGTGCCGGCCGTCATAATGAGTGATGCATAGTCAAAATGCTGGTTTTTTACGCCTGAAATCACTTTTCCCATAAATACCATGAGCAGTGTAAATATCACCAGCATCACATCAGAGTATACCTTGTCAATCGGTAAATAGTATATTGTGTAATCATCCTCTGATTTTCTGCCGGCCACGTTTGCCATATATGCCAGGCTCACAAAGCTGCCTACCAGGCCCGCAAGCGATATTAGTGTATATATATCAATATTTTCATGCGCATCGTGCCTGAATGCATAGCCTGTGGCAAACACTCCTGTCACCATAAGTATCATGCATAGCTGATGTAAAACTATGACCGCTGCTTTTTTTCCTATCGTATACTGCTTCATTTGTTGTCCTCTATCTTATAGCCTACTCCCCAGACCACCTTCAGATAGCGTGGCTCCTTAGGATTTATCTCTATTTTTTCCCTGATATGTCTGATGTGCACAGCAACTGTATTGTCGGCGCCTATCGCCTCCTCGTTCCATATGCTCTCATATATTTCGTTTATTGAGTAGACCTTTCCCTTGTTTTTAAGGAGTAAAAGCAGGATATTGTACTCAATCGGTGTGAGCTTTACCTCCTCACCATCCACAGTCACCTTTTTTAAATCATCATTTACCAAAAGACCTCCGGCTTCATAAACCTTGTCTCCGGCTGCATCATTGCTTGACAGAGTGGTATATCTGCGAAGCTGTGACTTTACCCTTGCCACAAGCTCAAGCGGATTAAAAGGCTTTGTGACATAATCATCAGCTCCCACATTGAGGCCTAAAATCTTGTCAGCATCCTCTGTCTTTGCCGATAGAATGATTATCGGCACCCTGCTTTCCTTTCGTATCTGCAAAGTGGCTCTTATTCCGTCGAGCTTTGGCATCATGACATCTATTATCATGAGGTCTATTTTTTTATTCTTCATAATTTCAACCGCCTGTATGCCGTCGTAAGCCTTCTCCACGTCGTAGCCCTCCTGCATCAGGTAAATCTCAATTGCCTCAACTATTTCCTTGTCGTCATCACAAACTAATATTGTCATATTATCCTCCTTCTATGAATTTTGAACAGAAACCTTCTCCTGCCGTTAGTCAGCTATATTTTATCAGATTATCCACTTTGTTTTTCTTAAAATCTGCTTAATATTACCCACTTTTAAATATAAGCCAAAAAGCAGCCGTTCTGTTTTGAACTGCTGCTTTATATTACATAGGCGTGTTTCATTTCCCTTTATTTCCGGTGATGCTCTGCCACATTCTGTGGATACCGTCTGTGAGCTCCTTCCCCTCCTTTGTGTTGATAACAGGTGGATTGCCGGCTTTTCTGCTTATTGCCTTATAATCCTCATCAACAGACGATTTTGAGCCGGCAGCCTTGGCTTCATCCTTATCATTGCTATGATTTAATCCGGCATCAGGTGTATCGTCTGCAAGCTTCACTTCACCCACTACACCATCTCCCAGGTCCTCGCCCTCAGCAAGTCCCAGTTTTCTGATATAATCCATATTTACCTTGATTTCAGTCTGTCTGTTTGCATAGATGGACTTCTCTTCATTGTCAATAGTACGCTCCTCTACAGGTTTACCTGCATTTTTCTGACGTTCTATCTCCTTATTTCTGTCATCGATAATCTTAAGATACTTCTCCGTATCGGACAAATCCTGAAGCTGTCCCTTGAGCTCATACTGGTTAGTTTTAACTATCTTCTCCTGCTCTGCAATCTTATCCTTCATATTCTTGCACAGCTTTTCAAGTGACTCGTTGGTATCATTGATGATATCACGCACTCTTGAAAGCGCCTCATCCGTATAGATAACCGATGCTGCATACACATCCTCAGCCTTTCTGCTTGCATCCCAGACTATCTGATCCCCTTTCTTTCTGAACTCTCTCTCTGCGTGATTGCGACTCTGTTCAGTAAGCTCATACTCATCCTGTATTGCATATATACACTTATTCAGCTCAGCAAGTAAATCTATCATTTGCTGCTTGTTTATGATCACCCTGCTCGGCTCCGGCTTATACGGCTCCGCCTTTGAGAGCATGATATGAATTTCTCTTAGTACCTTTTCTGTTTTATCGTTCGCATTCATTTTCTATTTCCTCGGATTTAAATTAACATTATAACTATTCAGGGTGGTTATGAATACTCACCACTTACCCATATTTTATATGAAAATCCGCTTCTCGTAAATAGCCAAATGAATAATAGTAGTTACTATAATTAAATCAATCCCGCTGCCGCATTTCTCAGTTCATCTGCCGCATGCTTTATCTCGGCAGCCTGCTCTTCGCTCACATTTCCGGGCTTTGTCCTTGAAATAAGCTTCTTCACATATGAAAGTGACGATTTCACACTCTTTTTCTGTGCGCTGTCCATAGCCTTTCTTTTTTCCTTGTCAGCCATGACATTTTCCACCTGTCGCACAAGCGTATCAGCCTCACTTCTTGCATCAATATAAGCCTTTCTCTGTCCGTCTGTTGCCTCATACTCCTGTGCCTCGCGGATTGCCTGCTCAATCTCAGAATCAGACAAATTTGAGCTTGCGGTAATCGTAATCTCCTGATGCTTTCCTGTGCCCAGGTCCTTTGCAGAAACCTGCACAATGCCGTTTGCATCTATATCAAACGTCACCTCTATCTGCGGCACACCTGCCGGAGCCGGCTTGATGCCCTTTAGCCTGAAGTTTCCAATCAGCTTATTGTCCCTTGCAAACTGCCTCTCACCCTGCAGTACCTTTATATCCACAGAGGTCTGGAAGCTTCCTGCAGTTGTAAAAATCTGGCTGTATCTCGTAGGAATAGTCGTATTTCTGTCAATAATTTTGGTTGAGACACCACCAACTGTCTCAATTCCGAGTGAAAGCGGTGTGACATCCATCAGTATAATCTCTGCCGCACTGCTGCCTGCGACAATTGCTCCACCGAGCTTGCCACCCTGTACTGCTGCACCGAGTGCCACGCACTCGTCAGGATTTAGGTTGTGTGAAGGCTCTTTTCCTGTAATTCTTCTGACCTCCTCAACAACAGCCGGCACACGTGTCGAGCCTCCTACCAACAGCACCATTCCAAGCTCTGCTGCGGAAATCCCCGCATCTGAAAGTGCCTGATTTACCGGAATGGCCGTTCTCTCCACCAGATCCTTTGTTATCTCATTAAACTCAGCCCTTGTGAGGTTCATCTCCATGTGGACCGGCTGTCCCTTTACAGTGGTGATAAATGGCAGGTTGATAGTGGTTGAGGATGAGGATGAAAGCACCTTTTTTGCCTTCTCAGCCTCCTCCCTGACACGCTGCATAGCAGTATTATCCTTTCTCAGATCCACATTCTGCTGTCTGTAAAACTCTGTGACAAGATAATTCGTGATTCTCTCATCAAAATCATCTCCACCCAGATGATTATCACCGGCTGTGGCAAGCACCTCTATCAGATTGTCCCCTATTTCGATAACAGACACATCGAAGGTTCCTCCTCCGAGGTCGTAGACAAGAATTTTCTGCTGCTGTCCGTGGTCCAGTCCGTATGCGAGTGCCGCAGAGGTTGGCTCATTTATGATTCGAAGCACATTAAGCCCCGCAATCCTTCCTGCATCCTTAGTTGCCTGCCTCTGCGCATCCGAAAAATATGCAGGAACTGTGATTACAGCGTCTGTCACTGCCTCTCCAATATAGTCCTCTGCATCCTTTTTCAGCTTTCTGAGAATCATAGAAGAAATCTCAGGAGCTGAATACAGCTTTCCGTCCACCTTTGCCCTGAAATCGCTTCCCATCTGTCTCTTTATTGAGAAAAATGTCCTGTCCACATTGACTGCTGCCTGCCTCTTTGCAGCCTCGCCAACCAGTCGCTCTCCATTCTTTGTAAAAGCCACTACAGACGGAGTTGTTCTCTGACCCTCGCTGTTAGTTATGACTACCGGCTGATTGTTCTCCAATACTGCCACACAGCTGTTTGTTGTTCCTAAATCTATACCTATAACCTTGCCCATTTTATGCCTCACTGTTTTTTTATTTAAGTCTCATAAATAATTGATTTTTTGACTTACTATTTCATCCTAATACTACTTTAAGCTTGGAAAATTCACTCGTCAAGGCATGAGGCTGTTATTTCAGAGAATGTTTATACTTTTAATTTTTATATCACAACATAACAACAAAGGCACCGCCGAAGCAGTGCCTTTGTTGATTAGTTTATAGGTTGGATTAAATGATAATTGAGGATTGCTTATTCACTTACTTTCTTTTTGAGTAATCCGAGTAATCCACATGCAATGAAGGCTCCGATTACTAATGCTACAAGATACATTAACGGATTTCCGATTGTAGGTACTACGAAGATTCCTCCGTGAGGTGCCATGAGTGTACATCCAAATGCCATTGAAAGTCCACCTGCCACTGCTGAACCAACTGCACATGCCGGAAGGACATGAAGCGGATCAGATGCTGCGAATGGGATTGCACCCTCTGTGATAAATGATAATCCCATGATAAAGTTCGTAGGTCCTGCCTTTCTCTCCTCTGCTGTGAACTTGTTCTTGAAGAAGATTGTTGCAAGAGCGATTGCGAGTGGTGGAACCATACCACCAATCATAACTGCTGCCATGATATTGTAGTTTCCGGCAGCGATTGAAGCTGTACCAAATACATAAGCGGCTTTGTTTACAGGGCCACCCATATCTATTGCCATCATTCCTCCGAGAAGTACTCCGAGAACTACTGCGCTTGCACCGTTAAGTCCATTAAGACCGTTGTTGATAGCTGTATTTAAAGCTCCGATTGGAGGCTCAACTACAAACTGCATTATAACGCCTATGAGGAATATACCAAGCAGCGGATAAAGAAGAACCGGCTTCACACCATCAAGACTCTCAGGAAGCTTAGAGAATATCTTCTTTAAGAGATTTACAATATATCCTGCAACGAAACCTGCAACCAGTGCTCCAAGGAAGCCTGATGTACCGTTTGCTGCGATTGAACCGCCTACGAAACCAACTGCAAGACCCGGACGGTCAGCAATACTCATAGCGATAAAGCCTGCAAGGATAGGAAGCATAAATCCAAATGCTGTTCCACCGATTCCCTTAAACAATGCTGCGCCCTGTGTAATAGTACCGAAATTTGCTCTCTGGTCAGCCGGCAGTGAATTAAGGTCAACACTGAATCCATCGATAAGGAACGCGATTGCGATAAGGATACCACCACCAACTACGAACGGAAGCATATGTGAAACACCGTTCATCAGATGCTTGTAAATCTGATGTCCAATGCTCTCCTTTCCACCAATAGATGAATGTGAAGCCTCTTTTTTACCTGATGCCTTAAATACAGGAGCATCACCGGCAGCAATTCTCTTTACGAGCTCCTCTGTCTTATTTATTCCGTCAGAAACCTGACACTCAATAACCTTCTTTCCGTCAAAACGGTCTGTAGGCACATTTGTATCACATGCAACGATAACACCGGTAGCCTTTGCAATCTCATCATCTGTGAGTACATTTTTAGCTCCGGCTGAGCCTCTTGTCTCAACCTTTACCTGATATCCCAGCTCCTTGGCCTTTTTCTCAATAGCCTCAGCAGCCATATAAGTATGGGCAATTCCTGTAGGACAGGCTGTAACTGCAACGATAAATACATCGTCCTTCTTCACCTCAACAGGTTCCTTTGCCTCCTTTGCAGCCTCCTTCTCATCCTTTGCCTTTTCAGCACTGTCGATGATATTTAAAAACTCATCTACTGAGCCGGCATTGATAAGAGAATTTGTAAACTGCTCGTCCATCAGCATAACAGAGAGCTTGCTGAGCACCTGAAGATGCACATTGTCCTCTGTGTTTGGTGCAGCGATAAGGAAAATAATCTTTGCAGGTGTACCGTCGAGTGATTCAAAGTCAACCCCATCCTTTACAACCATTGCCGCAAGACCTGCTTTAGTAACAGCATCAGACTTACAATGAGGAATTGCTATACCCATTCCAATTCCTGTTGTGCCTTCCTCCTCTCTTGCAAAAACACCCTTGCGATACTTCTCCACATCGGCTATTTTGCCACTTTTTGCCATCAAATCAATACACTGATTCAATGCTTCGGTTTTTCCGGCAGGCGTACCATTTAAATTGATACTCTCAGCTGCCAATAAATCCCTGATTGTCATACATCATTCCTCCTAATAGAATATATTAATTATTTATATCAACCTTTTTGATACCGTTTGTTTAATTGGAAGCACTGTCCCATTTATCAATAAGTGCTTCAACCTCAGGCTTTGTAGCAAGCTCCTCAGAAAATGCACTTGCACTTCCTGTACATACTCCATAAATAAATGCCTGCTTATAATCATTTGATTTGAGGTATCCGTAAACAAATCCGGCTACCATCGAATCACCTGCGCCTACAGAGTTTTTGAGCTTTCCTTTAGGAGCCTGTGCCTTAAATTCCTGTCCATCCTCGGTCACAAGCACTGCTCCGTCACCTGCCATAGAAACAAGCACGTTTCTTGCGCCCTGCTCCTGAAGCTTCTTTGCATACTTTATCACATCGTCCTTGTCTGTAACCTCAACCCCGAATATCTCACCGAGCTCATGATTGTTTGGCTTGATAAGGAATGGCTTATACGCAAGCACATTTGTGAGCAGATTTCTCGTCGCATCAACCACGATATTTATTCCGCGGCCCTCAAGATGCTTCATGATATCCATATACATTGATGAAGGCATCACATCAGGAATACTTCCTGCGAGCACAAGCACATCAGACTCCTTTAAGCAGTCAAGCTTCTCATAGAGTTTTTTAATGTTGTCCTCAGTGATTGCAGGACCCTGACCATTAATCTCGGATTCCTCATTTGAGCGAAGCTTCACATTGATACGTGAAATACCATCCTCCACCTCTATAAAATCAGTATCAACACCTTTTTTTCCTAGAAGTCTTTTAATTTCATTTCCTGTAAAACCCGCTGTAAAA
>ERZ650300.830-NODE-830-length-18463-cov-12.427151_pt1 | contig 18463 bp, 20 predicted proteins | sample MGYA00376236_ERZ650300 | MGnify/ENA primary metagenome ERZ650300 (study PRJEB26733, sample SAMN07839303) | wastewater metagenome | biome: urban; feature: wastewater treatment plant; material: waste water | place: USA: North Carolina | collected 2016-04-28 ...
CGACGCCCATCGCGAACAGATAGCAGCCGATGATCGACGAGAACTGCAGCACCGAATCGCCGAGCAGGTAGCTCGACAGGGCGCCGGCGATCAGCTCGTAGGCCAGCCCGCAGGAGGCGACCACGAAGACCGACAGGATCAGCAGGCGGTCGGGAGCGGCGGGGGTGTTCGGGGTGGCGGACATGGTGCCGGACTCTACCCGGAATGCGCTTGCCGGGCACCGGGAATGCTGGCTAAATGTTCGCCCGGCTGCTTGGGAAACGATTCCGATGGACGCGATCTACAGTTATCTGCTGCATCTCTTTTCGGCCCTGCTGATGGTCGGCGGTTTCGTCTCCATCTATATGTGGGTCACGCCCTTCCAGGAACTGGCGCTGATCCGCCAGGGCATCGTCGCGCCGGCCTTGTCGCTGGGCGGCGCGGCGATCGGCTTTTCGCTCACCGTTGCGTCGAGCATCCTGCACAACGACAGCTATCCGATGTTTTTATTTTGGAGCGCATCCGGCCTGACGGTGCAGGTCGCCGCCTACGCCTTGCTGGCCCGGCTGTTTCCCCGTCTGCCGGATCAACTGGCCGGCAACAACGTGGCGGCGGGCGCGTCGGCGGGCGTTCTGTCGCTCGTCGTCGGCATCGTCAACGCGGCCTGCATGTCCTGACCTTCCTCCCTGGAGCACCCCATGAGTCTCGGTTCGTTCATCAAGAAGCAGTTCATCGACGTCATCCAGTGGAACGAGGATTCCGACGGCACGCTGGCGTGGCGCTATCCGATGGAGGATTTCGAAATCCAGTACGGCGCCAGCCTCACCGTGCGGGATTCGCAGATGGCGGTGTTCGTCAATGAGGGCAGGATCGCCGACGTGTTCGGGCCGGGCATGTACAAGCTCACCACCCAGACCATCCCGGTGCTCACCTACCTCAAAAACTGGGACAAAGCCTTCGAGTCGCCCTTCAAGTCGGACGTTTACTTCTTCAGCACCCGCCTGCAGCTGGGCCGCAAGTGGGGCACGCCGCAGCCGGTGACGATCCGCGACAAGGATTTCGGCATGGTGCGGCTGCGCGCCTTCGGCATGTATTCGTACAAGCTGGCCGATCCGAAGAAGTTCTTCACTGAGATCAGCGGCACCCGGGCCGCCTACACCGTCGATGAACTCGAACAGCAGTTGCGCAATCTCGTGGTGGCAACCATGAGCGCCACCCTCGGCGGCGCCGACGTGCCCTTCGTGGACATGGCCGCCAACCAGTTGCTGCTGGCCGCGAAGATGCAGGCGGCGATGCTGCCCACCTTCGAGCGCTACGGCCTCACGCTCGACAACTTCGCCGTCGAGAACATCTCGTTGCCCGAAGAACTCCAGAAAGCCATCGACGCGCGGATTTCGATGGGCATGGTCGGCGATCTGGGCAAATACACCCAGTTCCAGGTGGCCCAGTCGGTGCCGCTGGCGGCCCAGAACGAAGGCGGGCTGGCCGGCGTCGGCGCCGGGCTGGCGGCGGGCGTCGGGATGGGGCAAGTGATGATGGACGCGTTGCGCGGCACGCCGGCGCCGGCGGCCGCTCCTGCTGCTACGCCGGCCGCCGACGACCCCGAAGCGCGTCTTGCCAAGCTCAAGGCGCTGCTCGAAAAAGGCCTCGTCACCCCGGCCGACTACGACGCCGCCAAGGCGGAAATCCTGAAAAAGCTGATCGGGTAAGCGCCGCGTGTTCAAGCTCGCCTGCCCGAGCTGCGGGGCGGAGGTGGTCTACCGCTCGGCCACTTCGGCCATCGCCGTGTGCGCCTATTGCCGCAGCACGCTGTTGCGCGAGGCCGACGCGGTGCGCGACGTGGGCAAGATGGCGGTCGCCCTCGAAGACTATTCGCCGATCCGCATCGCCACTTCGGGCATCTACGCCGGCCAGGCCTTCGGCGTGGTCGGGCGCATCCAGTTGCGCTACGACGCGGGCTTCTGGAACGAGTGGTACATCCTTTTCGACGACGGCAGCGCCGGCTGGCTGTCGGACGCCTCCGGGCAATACGCGATCACCGTCGACAGCGGCCTCGCCCTGGATGCGCCGGCCTTCGGCCAGATCGTGCCCGGCGGGCGCTATGTCTGCGACGGCGTCACCTACTCGGCGTCCGACCTGCGCACCGCCCGCTGCACTGGCGGCGAGGGCGAACTGCCCTTTCCGGTGGGGGCCGGCTGGCAGGCCAAGGTGGCCGACTACCGCCAGTCCCACCGCTTTCTGACCCTCGACTATTCCGAAGGCGCCACGCCGCGCCGTTTTGTCGGCAAGGCGGTCGATCTTTCCGAACTCAAGTGCCAGCTGCTCCGCGAGCCCTCCGAGATCGCCCGCAGCGCCGGCCATCTCAAGGGCAAGGCCGCCGCGCTGGCATGTCCGGTCTGCGGCGCCTCGATTAGCTGGCGCCCGGCGGTGGCCGCCCACCTGCACTGTCCGGCCTGCGGCACCGAATCCGACGCCACTACCGGCACCGCCGAAATCATGGAGGCGGCCCGCCGCGAGGCTCTGGTCCACACCACGCTGGCCCTCGGCGAGGTGGCCGAGATCGACGGCAAGTCCTACACCCTGATCGGGCTGATGCGCTGCCGCGAGATCGGCGAAACGGAGGAATGGACCGAATACCTGCTCTTCGGCGAGGCGGGGGGCTTTTTGTGGCTGGTCGAATCGACCGCCGGCTGGGACAAGGTCAAGGTGCTCGATACCTGGCCGGAATATGTCTCGGCCAGCGCGGTGGGCCTCGAAGGCAGCGCCTTCACGCGGATGCTGGCGTATGGCGCCGAGGTGATTTTTGCGTCCGGCGCCTTCAACTGGCGGGTCAAGGTCGGCGACACGGTGGCGATCACCGACTACCGGGGCAGCCGCGGCACCCTCAGCAGCGAACGCAGCCCGGCCGAAATCACCTGGTCGCTGGCTCAGCGCGTGCCGGCCGGCACGGTGGATGGCTGGTTCGGCAAAAAGGGCAAGCTGGCGCTCGGTGCGGCGGCTGGCGCGACGGCTGGCTCCGTGGCGGCGCGGGGCAACGTCGCCCCCCCGCAAGCGCTGGGCCGGCTCGCCAAGCTATTCACGGTCATCCTGTTGCTCATCAACGTGCCGCTGGCTTTCATGGGCGGCTTCGGCAGCTGGCTGATCACCGCCCTTGCCGTGGGCGTGTTGTGGCTGCCGCTGTTTTTCACGCTGCCGGGCGACACCCCATGACCCGCTGGGGCTATATCGTCTTCGCGCTGTTGGTCGTGATGGTCACGACGGTCATCAACCTCGACACCCGCAGCTCCGGCAGCAGCGGCAGCGGCGGCAGCAGCCGGAGCTGGGGCAGCGGCTCGTCGGGCGGCAGCTGGTCGTCCGGCGGAGGCGGGCACAAATGAGCGGCTTTCTGCCCCGCGGCCGGCATCTGCTCGCCGATCTGCACGGCGTCGCGCCCGAACGCCTCACCGACCCCGTCGCCATCGAAGCCCTGCTGCGCGAGGCCGCCCGCGCCGCCGGCAGCACCCCGGTGGGCGGCCACTTCCACCCCTTCGGCCCCGGCCGCGGCGTGACCGGCGTGTTGCTGCTGAAGGAGTCCCACATCAGCATCCACACCTGGCCCGAACACGGCTTTGCGGCGGTGGATGTGTTCATGTGCGGCGACGCCCGGCCCGAGCGCGCCGTCGATGTCATCGAAGCCACGCTGGCGGCCGGGTCGGTCAGCCTGCGCGAGGTGGCGCGGGGCTGACCGGTTCGCGTGTGCGCGGCACCCCGCGAAGTGCCTGGATTCCGGCGCAAGCGCCCACTGTGCCCCCCAGCCGGACACCGCTGCGCGGCCTGGGCGGCGTCAGGGGGCGGTGAATGAGGAAGCCCGGTTTGCACGTGTGTCGATGCCACGTCGAGGTTCGCCGGCCGGTGCTTGCGTTGTGCTGTGCAATATCGCTTGGATAGAATGGCGCGCGCGGTGGCAGCGATCCGGAGGGCGGGTTCTGGAGGCGTGGCAGGGCGGATGTCATGGGGCCGTCGGCGGCTTTCGGGAGGGCTGGATCGAGGCAGGAAAATAACTTGTGCACTGCAACAAAAACCGCTTGCAATTATTTTTGTTGCAGTGCAACATAGAGCCATACCGAATCTAGTTCGGTGATCGCAAGCCCAACCCACTTGAGGAGATCATCATGTCCGTTACCCCCGAAGTCATCGCCGCCGCCGCCAAGTCCAACGTTGAAGCCGGTCTGAACTCCGCTTCTTCCTTCGTGGCCACCGTGTTCGCCGCTGTCGAGCGCGTTTCCACCCTGAACCTGGCCACCGCCCGCACCGCTTTCGACGAAAGCGTCGCTTTCTCCAAGGCTGTGATGGCCGCCAAGGATCCGAAGGCGCTGGCCGCCCTGAACCTGGGTGTCCTGACCCCGTCCGTCGAGAAGGGCGTTGCCTACGGCCGCAGCCTCTCCGCCATCGGCACCGACACCAAGGAAGAGCTGACCAAGCTGATCGAAGCCGAAGCCGCTGCTGCTGGCAAGAACTTCGACGCCGCCCTGGAAAGCCTCTTCAAGAACGCTCCGGCCGGTTCCGAAGCTGCCGTCAAGGCCGTGAAGACCGCCCTGGCCAACGCCAGCACCGCCTACGAAGGCGCTGCCAAGGCTGCCAAGCAAGTCGTCGCCGCGGCGCAAGCCAGCGTCGAAAAGGCGGCTGAAGTTGCCGTGCAGAACGTTGAAAAGGGCTCGAAGGCTGCTGCTTCCGCTCTGAAGGTTGCCTGATTGGAAAATGCCTGCGGTGAGTTTTCGCTGCAGCCTTCCAGGTAACATCGAAAAAGGCCCTCCGGGGCCTTTTTTCTATTGAGGAGTCGTTTCATGGGGCGTCGTAAATCACCGCTGCTTTCCGCGTTTTTCAAGATGACCCGTGCCGGCATGCGCCAGTCCGCACGCATCGGCAAGGCTGCGGCGCAGCAGGGGATCGCGTCCGGCAACAAGCTGGCCAAGGATGCCGGACGGATGCTGCACGCCGTCGCAACCCCGACCGACGCGCCGCAGGCGGTGACCGGCGGTCGCTGGTACGAGGGGCGCTGGGGACTCGGGCCGCTGGCGATGCGGCGTTACCGCTTGTTCATCCCGACCGGCGGCAGCATCCGCAAGCCCTTGCCGCTGCTGCTTTTGTTGCACGGCTGCGCCCAGGATACGGCGGCCTTCGCGGCGGTGACCCGGGCGGCGGCCACCGCCAAATCCCGCGGCTTTGCGGTACTGATGCCCGAGCAGGCCCAGGAGGCCAATCCCCAGCGGTGCTGGAACTGGTTCGGCAGCGACGCGCGGGTCAGCATCGAAACCGAGATCCTGATGGCCATCGTCGATCACGCGGTGGCGGAACATCCCCGGGTGGCCGGGCCGCTCTTTGCGTTGGGGCTGTCGGCCGGCGGGTCGATGGCCTTGACACTGGCGCTGAACCATCCGGAGCGCTTTACCGCGGTCGGCAGTCATTCCGGCGCCGCGCCCCACAGCGCGCGCACGCCGCTACAGGCCGGTCAGGCCATGCGCGGGCGCCGCTCGCCGAACGCCGAGGCGGTGGCCCAGCAGCTCGCCGGCCGCCGTCTGCCGCCGCTGGTGCTGATCCACGGCGATCTGGATGCGGTGGTGTCCTTCGAAAGCGCCCGCGCTTCGGCCGAACTGTGGCTGGAACTGCTGCCCGACGGCGTGGCCGTCCGCGAGAGCGTCGGCGAAGTGCAGCGCGGCACCCGCCGCAAGCTCACCCGCAGCGACTGGAAAGTCGGCGGCCAGCCCTGGGTGCGTCTGCTGCGCGTGCATGGCATGTCCCACGCCTGGAGCGGCGGTGCGGCGGGGCAGGCCTTCTCCGATCCGACCGGGCCGGATGCATTGCGGCTGGCGTGGCAGTTCTTTGCGGCTAACATGAAACAAGCCGCTCCCGCGCGCTAGTCCGACAATCGGATCATCCCCTTCCTGCTGGAGGTCGTCATGTCCGCTCCGTCATCCGCCGCAAGCCTCCACGATCGCGCCGCCGGCGCGTTGATGGGCGCCTTCATCGGCGATGCCCTGGCCCTTGGGCCGCACTGGTACTACAACCTCGATGAACTCCACGCCGATTTCGGCGACTGGATTTCCGACTACACCGCGCCCCGGCCGGGCCGCTACCACACCGGCCTGAACGCCGGCGATCCGTCCCAGGCGGGGGTGCTGCTCGAACTCACGCTGCGCTCGCTGGTGGAGCGCGGCGCTTACGACGAACTGGATTTCTGCCATCGGCTCGACACCGATTTCTTTCCGCAGATCGACGGCACCCCGATGGCCGGCCCCGGCGGCTACACCAGCCAGTCGATCCGCGAAGCCTGGCGCAAGCGGGTCGGCCAGCGCCTGCCCTGGGGCCAGTGCGCGGGCAATGCCGACACCACCGAGGCGGCGGAGCGCATCCTGGCGATTGCCGTGCGCTATGCGCTGAAGCCCACCGAACTGGCCGACGCGGTGACCCGCAACACCGCGCTGACCCAGATCGACGGCACGGTGATGGCGATGACGGTGGCTTTCGGCGCGACCCTGGGCATGCTCGTCGAGGGCCATGCCCTCGACGGCGAGCTGTCGGGCAAGCTCATGGCGCGGGCCAAGAGCGGCGAGCTGCCTTTCCATACCGTGACCAGCGGCAAGTTGCAGGCTCCGCGCCCCGGCCAGATCGAAGCGTCGACGGTGGGGCGGTTTCCGTCGCCGGATGCGCTGCTCGGCCCTTCATGCATGGCCCTCGCCGCCCGCGACCCGGACATCCGCATCGATCCGGCCTGGAAGGTGTCGCTGGTGTATGGCATGCCCTGCGCCGTCTATCACCAGTTTCCGGCGGCCTATTATCTGGCGGCGCGTTTTGCCGACGACTTCGAGTCGGCCGTGCTGCATGCGGTGAATGGCGGCGGCCAGAACCTGGCCCGCGCCATGCTCACCGGCGCCCTGGCCGGCGCGCAGACCGGCCTTTCGGGGATTCCGCGGCGTTTCATCGACGGCCTTGCCCGTTCGGACGAACGGGTTGGTCTGGCCTTGCGGCTGGCCTCCGCGCTGGAGGCGTGAGGCCGGCGGCGTTTCAGCAACGGCCTTTCTTGGCCTGGCCCGGCGGACAGAAATGATCGTCGCCGCCGCGGCCGGGCTGCGGTCCGCAGTTGCCGCGGAAGTTCTTGTGACCTTCGTAGCGGCGGCAGTTGTCGCGCCACCAGTTTTCGTCGCGCCAGCGGTCGCCGTCCCAGTAACGGCCGTCGCGGTTGCGGTCGCCGATGTAGAGCGAGACGCCGGGCGCGCGGATGGAAAGATCGACATCCACCGCCGCGACCGGCGTCGCGGCGGCGAGGGTGAGCAGGGCCAGGGGGAGGAGCAGGACGTTGCGCATGGCGAACCTCTTGGGTGATGGGTGTGCCGACAACTATAAACCGGCCCGTCCGGACCGCCCGGCGACAATACGCTGAATGGCCCTCCCCATTCCGCTGTCGTTACAATAGCCCACGCCCAAACCGGCCGGCCCTGCGCCCGCCATCTCCAGGAGACAGCATGGCCGTCATTTTTTCCAAGACCCCGAAGGGTTACGCGGAGATCGAAACCCGTGCCGGCGGCCTTGCTCCGCGGGTGCGTCGGGTGCTGATCTTCGTGGACGGCAAACGCACGGTCGAGGACCTGCGCGGCATGCTGCAGTCGGACGATCTGCAGCACACCCTCGGCCTGCTGGAGGAAGACGGCTATATCGAGATGGTCGGCGGCGTCGGCCCCGGCGGGCGGCCCCTCACGGTGGAGGAAGTCCAGCGGGCGACCGCCGCTTTCCGTCTGCACCCGCCGGGGGAAGACCCGGTGCGTTTGCAGAAGGCCCGCAACTTCATGCTCAACACCCTCAACGCCTTTGTCGGCGCGCTGGGCACCAGTTCGCTGCAGGAGCGCATCGAGGCGGCCGGCAACCAGGCCGAACTGCGCAGTCTGTTCGACGAGTGGTATCACGCCATCGTCAGCTCCCGCAACGGCCGGCGCGAGGCCGAGCATCTGCGCGGCAAGCTCCTTGAAGTGATCTGAGCGCTCCGGGGGCTGCCACTTGCCCGGCGTCAAGGCTGCGCCGGCTGCGGCGAACTAAGCTGCGGAGCGGTGAATCGCCCCATCGGGTGGCCGGGGTCCGGGGTACTGGCCCGGCACCGTCCGTTCTTCTTCACAGGCCCGACTCTCGCCATGGACGACTCCAGTCTCGACTTCGATATTCCCGGCCGCGAAATCGCCGTCGCCGCCGAGGCGCTGTATCTCGCCAATCTGATGATCGTGCCGGGGCTCGGCTTTGCCGCCTTGCTGGTGCTGTGGCTGCGCGAGCGTCAGCGGGCGCCGGAACTGGCCCGCGGCCATCTGCGCCAGACGCTGGCCGCCAGCCTGTGGGCTGGCGCGCTGCTAGTGGTGGCCAACGCGGCGATCATCCTGGCGGGTGGCTACACTTCCGCTTCGACGTGGATCATCGTGATCCTCTATTTCACGACCTGCCACTCCACGCTGATCTTCTGCGGCGCCATCGGGTTGTCGAAGGCGCTGGCCGGCAAACCCTTCCGCTTTCCGTTGGTCGGGCCGCGCTGATGGCCGCGCCGCGGGTGATCCCGATCAAGCTCGTCGGGGCCGCGCCAGCCGACGGCGGCCGTCAGCGCTGGCGGCGCTGGGCGCAGGCGGGCTTTTTCGTGCTGTTCGTCTGCGCGCCGGTGTTCAACCTGCTGCGCTTCGATCTGGTTGCCGGTCACGCGTGGCTGCTGGGGTTCGAGTGGCATGCCGGGCTGGAGGACTTTTCCGCTGGGCGGATCGACGCGCTGGGCGCCGTTTACCGGGTGATCGGCCGCGTGCTGCTGCCCATCCTGGCGGTGGGGGCGGTGCTGCTCGGTGTGGCGTGGAAATGGGGGCGGCTGTATTGCGGCTGGCTGTGTCCGCATTTTTCGGTGGTCGAGACCATCAATGGCTTCATGCGCCGGGCCACCGGCCGGCCCAGCGTGTGGGAGTCGCGTCCGCTGCCGCCCCGCGAGCCGGACGGCACGCCGGTGGTGTACGACCGTCGCTGGTGGCTGATTACCGTGCCGCTGGCGGTGGGTTTTGCCTTTGTCTGGGCGGTGGTGCTGCTCACTTATCTCTTGCCGCCCTTTCAGGTTTATGGCCACCTGCTGGCCGGGGCGCCGAGCCGCAACGAGTTCATTTTCATCGCCGCGGGGACATTGGCGCTGTCGGCCGAATTCCTCTTCGCGCGTCACCTGTTCTGCCGCTACGCCTGCGCAGTGGGGATGTTCCAGAGCCTAGCCTGGATGGGCAACCGGGATGCGATGGTGGTGGGCTTCGAGCGCGAGCGGGCGGCCGATTGCGCCAGTTGCTACAGTGCCTGCGACCACGTCTGCCCGATGCGCCTCAAGCCGCGAAACATCAAGCGCGCGATGTTCACGTGCACCCAATGTTCCCAGTGCGTCAGCGCCTGCGATACCACCCAGCGGGACAATCCCCGCGGTCCGTTGCTGAAGTGGGTTGCCGGCGAGGCGGCGCGGCGCAACGAGGCGGCGTTTTCCGCCCCCAAAGCGGCACCCAAACCCGAAAGGAAAATCCAGTGACCGGCTTCAACGATTTCGCCATCGCCCGTGCGCTCCACGTGCTGGCGGTGCTGCTATGGATAGGCGGCGTGGCCTTCGTGACGATGGTGCTGATCCCCGCTTGCCGCGGCATGGCCGAGCCCCAGGCGCAGCTCGATCTCTTCGAGCGCCTTGAACACCGCTTCGCCGCCGTCGCCCGCTGGAGCGTGCTGGTGGCCGGCGCGTCCGGGTTGTGGCTGGTGTGGCGGCTCGACCTGTGGGCGCGTTTCGCCGACCCGGCCGGTTGGTGGTGGATGCACGGCATGGTGGCGGTGTGGACGATCTTTGCGCTGATGCTCTTCGTCCTCGAACCCTTCGTGCTCCACAAGCTCTTCCAGGCCCACGCCCGCCGCGACCCGCTGGGCACGATGGCACGCATCCAGCGCGTGCATGTGGTGCTGCTCACCGTGAGTCTGGCGGTGGTGCTTGGCGCGGTGGCGGGGAGCCACGGGGGCTGGCGTTTCGGCTGAGACTTCCAGGGCGGATGCGCCGAATCAGGCGCGCGTGGCCCAGGCCTGCTTCAGGGCTTGGGCCAGCACCGCCGGGTCTTCGGCGCCGACCACTGCGAGGCGTCGGTCGAGAATGTAGGTCGGCACCGAGGCGATGCCGAGCCGGCGGATTTCGTCTGCCCGGGTTCTCAGTTCGTCGCTGCCCGCGCCGGAGGCCAGCCAGGCTTCGACCGTGGGGCCGTCATGGCCGGCTTCGATGGCGGCCTGGATCAGCACGGCCCGGTCGCCGACGTTGCGGCCCCGTTCGAACTGGGCGACGAACAGGTTTTCGACGAGGGCTTCGGCATCGCCCCGCTGCTGGGCCCAGTGGATCAGGCGGTGGGCGTCGAAGGTGTTGGCGCGAAGCGCGATTTTGTCGAAGGCGAAGGCCAGCCCCTGATCCCGTCCGGCGGCGCCGATGCGCGCAAAGATTTCGTCGACCCTTTCGCGGCTGCCGAACTTGGCAATGAGAAAGGGCAGATAGGGTTCGCCTTCGGGCGGGGTGTCGGGGTTGAGGAAGAAGGGTTGCCAGCGTTTGCTGCAGGCAAAGTCGGGGATGTCCTGCCGCACGAGTTCGATTGCGGCGGAAAGGCGGCGCAGGCCGATGAAGCACCAGGGGCAGACGATGTCGGAAACGATGTCGATGGTCAGCATGGGAGTGTGGGCAAGCGGTGGGGCGGACCGGTTTATCCCCGTCCGGGGTGGTCAAGCCTGTGGGTAAGTTGTGGGGCGTCGGAGCAGGGGATTGATCGGAAGGCGTTTTTTGCGGCTGCCTAAAAATCGGGCAGCCGCCGCGGTTCAGCTCGAACAGCTCACCGCCAGTCCGGCCGCCCAGTCCGGCGGCGGGGCGGCGAAGCGTTCGAATTCCGGCTGTTCGTCGAAGGGTTTGGCCAGGCAGGCGAGCACGTTTTCCACTTCCGTGAAATTGCCGCCCTGGGCGGCGCGGATGGCGGCTTCGGCGATCCAGTTGCGCAGCACGTATTTGGGATTGACGGCCCGCATGGCGGCCTGACGTTCGGCGTCCGGACGGCCTTCGGCGCCGAGGCGGGCACGCCACAGGGCGAGCCAGGCGTCGAGGCCGTCCCGGTCGATGACGAGGTCGCGCAGCGGAGCGTCGGCGGCGGTGCGGGTGGCTTCGTCGACCTGCGCCGGCAGCTCGCCGAGGCGGCGGAAGAACTGGGTGTAGTCCGGGTGCTGTTGCTGGAGCAGGCCGAAGGTTTCGCCGATAAAGTCTTCGTCGCCGGGCAGGGCGCGGGCGAGGCCGAGCTTGGCGCGCATGAGGTCCATGAAATGCCCTTCGAAGCTCGGGGCGTAGCTTTCCTCGATGGCCGCCTGCACCGCGTCGGGTTCGCCGATCAGCGCGGCCAGCGCGCTGCCGAGGGCGTAGAGGTTCCAGTGGCCGATCTGCGGTTGCGACTTGTAGCTGTAGCGGCCGCGGTCGTCGGAGTGGTTGCAGATGTGGCCGGCGTCGAAGGCGTCCATGAAACCGAAGGGGCCGTAGTCCAGGGTGAGGCCGAGGATCGACATGTTGTCGGTGTTCATCACCCCGTGCATGAAGCCGACCGCCTGCCACTTGGCGATGGTTTCCCCGGTGCGCCGGCCCACGTCGGCGAGCAGCGCGGCGTAGGGGTTGGCGGCCTCGCGGCATTCGGGGCGGAAACGGTCGATGACGTAGTCGGCCAGCTGGCGCAGTTCGGCGGGCTTGTTGCGCGCGGCCCAGTGTTCGAAGGAGCCGAAGCGGATGAAGCTGGGCGCGAGGCGGGCGACGACGGCGGCGGTTTCGATGGCCTCGCGGCGCACCGGGGCGTGCGATCCGACCACGCTGAGGGCGCGGGTGGTGGGAATGCCGAGGGCGGCCATCGCTTCGGAGCACAGGAACTCGCGGATCGACGAGCGCAGCACGGCGCGGCCGTCGGCAAAGCGCGAGTAAGGTGTCTGGCCGGCGCCTTTGAGCTGGATTTCCCAGCCCGAGTCGGCGCCGGAAACTTCGCCCAGCAGATGCGCGCGGCCGTCGCCGAGCTGGCCGGCCCACACGCCGAACTGATGGCCGGAGTACACCGCGGCCAGCGGTTCGCTGCCGGGCAGCAGGCGGTTGCCGGCAAACACCTGGGCGAACTCGGGTCGCGCCAGTTCGGCGGCGTCCAGCCCGATCAGCGCTGCCGCTGCAGGGCTGGCGGCGACGAGGTAGGGATCGGGGAGCGGATCGGGCGGCAGGCGGGTATAGAAGGCGTCGGGAAGCCGCGCGAAGGCGTTGTCGAAGGACAGGGTTTCGAGGGTGGACATGGTGCGGTGGCCATCGGTTGAGGGTGGAGCCGGCCGCTATGGGTCGGACGGCGCTGGGGTCCGCGGGGTGCGGACTGCAGGCGATTATCCGACTAAAACGCTCTGGTATGTGTGGGTTGCCGCCCGTGGAGCGTTCGGGTTTGGGCTCAGGCTTCGCGCGGCACGCGGATTTCGAACTCCGCGCCGCCGTCCGGATGATTGCGCGCGCTGATTTCGCCGGCGTGGCCGTGGACGATTTCGAGGGTGATGGCGAGGCCGAGTCCGGTGCCGCCGGCGCCGGTCTTGGTGGCGCTGCTCTGCACGAATTTGTCGAAGATGCGTTCTTCTTCGCCCGCGGGGATGCCGATGCCCTGGTCGCGGACGATGAAGGCCAGGGCGGCGCGCTGGCCCAGCATCGCGTCGCAGTAGCTGAGGGTGATGGTGCCGCCTTCCGGCGAGAACTTGATGGCGTTGGCGAGCAGGTTCTGGACGGCGTGTTGAATCTGCTGGACGTCGATCAGGGCGATGGTGCTGGCGGTGCGGACTTCGCTGACGAGGGTGAGTCGGTGTTGGGCGAGCAGGGCGGCGAGGTCGAGACGCACACGGTTCACGACGACGGTGAGATCGGCCCGGTGCAGGGCGAACTCGACCCGTCGGGCTTCCAGCTTGGACAGATCCAGCAGGTCGTTCACCAGGCCGGCAAGGCGGCTGCCGCTCTGATGGATGCGGGTGAAGTAGCCGGCGATCTTGTCGGACGGCACTTTGCCGCAGCGGGTTTCGCCCAGCCGGGCATAAGACAGGATGCCGTGGAGCGGGGTGCGGAACTCGTGGGACATGTTGGCGAGGAATTCGCTCTTGAGCTGGTTGGCCCGCTCGGCGGCGTCCTTGGCCCGCACGATGTCGGCGGTCTGGGCGGCAACCAGTTCGGAGAGGTGGTCCCGGTGGCGGCGCAGTTCGGCCTCGATGGTCTTGCGTGAGGAGATGTCTTTCGAGGTGCCCCGATAGCCCAGGAACTCGCCCTCCGCCGAGAAAACCGGCAGGCCGGCGAGGCTCAGCCAGGTGATCGATTCGACCGGATGGCATACCTTGTATTCGAAGTCGCGGAACTCTTCTCGCGCGTCGATGGCTTTATGGTAGCGGGCCCATTTCGCTTCGTCGGCCAGGTCTTCCGGCGCCGCGAACTCCTCGCGCCGGCGTCCGCGCACGAGGTCGATCATCTTGTGGCCGTCGGGGCCGCGGCCGAGGTAGCCGGTGAAGCGCATGTCGGCATCGGTTTCCCAATACCAGTCGGAGGAGACGGCGGAGTAGTCGCGGAAGCGTTGCTCGCTTTCCTTGAGCGCCTTTTCGCGGGCCAGCAGGGCGCTGATGTCCGAGCCGACGATGACGACGCCTTCGAGCTTGCCGCTGCGTTCGTAAAGGGGCGTGGCGCGCAGCATGAAGTGCCGCGTCGTGCCATCCGGCAGACGGCTGACGATGGTGGATTCCATGTCCAGGCCGCCCTTTTTCAGGATGGTGCGGAACAGCACCGTGCCGGGGGCGAAGCTCGGCGAGGCGGCTTGCAGCGGGATCAGGGTTTCTTCGGCGAGCAGCTTGTCCGGCGATGTGCCGATCAGGCTGGCCGGGTCGATGCCGAGGCTGCGCCGCACCGCCTCGTTGGCCTGCCGGATGCGCCCGAAGCGGTCCACCAGCAACATCGGGCTGTCCATGGTTTCCAGCACGTTGGTGATGAAGGCGGTCAGCTTGGTCTGCTCGATGTTGCGCCGTTCGAGCTCGTGGGATTGGGCGCTGACTTCGCTGACCATCGCATCCATCGTCGCGGTGACGGCGGTGATCTGCTGTTCGAGGGTGGCGTTGGCCTGACGCAGGGCTTCCAGTTCGGTGTGCAGGTGCTCGACGTCGCTGAGCACGGGCGGCGCTTCGTCGGCGAGCACGATGCAGAGGGCGTTGCCGACCCGGCGGACGGGCAGTGCGCTGCCTTCGACGCGGGTGTCGATCTGCAGGCCGTGGGCCGGGCAGACCAGATGGCCGTGTTCGTCGGTGGGGCTCTGGCTGAGGTGGTGGCCTTCGTGGGGGCAGGCGGCGGGAACGGCGGTCCAGCTGGTGCCGTTCCAGATCAGGACGAGGTGCAGTTCGTCGGCCCGGTTGGGCAGATGGACGCGGCCGCAGCGGCGCTCGGGATGGCCGGGAACCGGACGCAGGTCGTGGATGGGAACGGTGAGTGTCGCGCTCATGCGCAGATGTCCATGATCCGGGCCGCGGCCGCGTCGACCGCGGCGGCGACGGCGCCGGAGAGGCCGGGTGAGAAGGCGGCGATGTGACCGGCTTCGACGCCGATCAGGCGGATTTCGGGCAGCCGGTCGAGGGCGGCCGGCAGCAGTTGCAGCAGGCTGCCGATACCGGCGCCGTGAAAGCCGGCGCGGGCTTCGTCGCGGGCGCTGCCGTCGGCGATGGCGGCGGCGTCCAGTTCGTGCAGCGAGCCGGGGGGGCCGAAGCCGGCGACGGCATCCACGACGATGGCCCGGTGGCAGTTTTCGAAGCAGCCGATGGCGGCCAGCCCGGCCAGATCCGCGCGCATCAGGCGCACGCCCGCGGGCAGGCCGGCTGCGGCGAGCCGGGCATGCACAGCGGGGCCGAAGCCGTCGTCGCCGTGCAGTTCGTTGCCGAAGCAGACGATATGGACTGTGTCAGACGCCATAGCGATGCTTCTCGCCCCGGCCGACGAAGTGCACGGTGCATACCAGGCAGGGGTCGTGGGCGCGCACGATGTGGCCGACCTCGATGGGGTCGGCCGGGTCGGCCAGTTCGAGGCCGATGACGCTCTGTTCCCAGTGGCCGTGGCGGCCGGCGCTGTCTTTCGGCGAGGCGTTCCAGGCGGTGGGGGTGACGATCTGGTAGCGCGAGATGCGGCCGTCCTTCACCTGGATCCAGTGACCGAGGCTGCCGCGGGCGGCCTGGACGAAGCCGTAGCCTTCGCCATTGTCGAAGGCGTCGGCGGACGGCGGCAGGTAGTGGGGTGTGCCGAGCTGGCCGGCGAGGTCGGCGAGGTGCCGCTTCATCCGCCGCAGGGCGTGGCCGCAGCGGCGCAGGCGGGCGAACTGGCGCAGCCAGGTGTTGGGGCCTTCGTGGGCGAGCAGCGCGACGATCAGGGCGTCGCCGCCGGTGAGCAGTTCGGCCAGCGGGCCGGTTTCGACCACCAGTTCGCCGTAGCGCGGCGCCTTGGCCCAGGTGTAGCGGTCGGTGTCGGGCTGGTAGTCGGGAACGGTTTCGCCGAGGTAGGGATGAAGGCCGCCGGGGTAGGGGCGATACCAGGCGTGGCGCACGTGTTCGTTGATGAGGGCCGGGTCGAAGGCGTCGAGCTGGCCGGTGTCGGCGTGGTAGATGCCGGCGCCGGGCAGGGTGGCGGTTTCGTAGGGCGGCTGCCAGTGCTGCGGGTCGTGCCACGCGCCGGCGTTGAGGAAGTGATGGGCGCCGATGCCGATCTTGTGCAGGCCGATGGCCCGCGCGAAACGGGTCAGGAGGCCGACGGCGCTGGCCGCGTGGGGGGCGGCGTCGAGCCAGGCGAAGAAGCCGTCGACGCTGTCCAGGGCGAGCCAGTTGTCGAGGCTGTCGCCGATCACTTCGGTTTCGTAGTAGTCGATGGCCTGGTCGACGATGTCGTTGCAGTCGATCAGGTCGCGGGCGCTGGCGCCGCGGGTGATGCCGCCGGGCAGCATGTAGGAGGAGTGGGGCCACTGGCCGCCGAAGATCGCCACCAGTTCGACCACCTTGCGCGTGGCGGCGAGGGTGGCGCGCACGACGCGGCCCTTGAGCGGCGCAAAGGCGGCGTCGATGTCGGCAAAAAGGGGCTGGCCGGCGTAGCGCGGGTGGACGAAATCCGGGGTGAAGAACAGGAAGCTCTGGCGCAGGTCCGACTGCACGTTTTCGGCCATCAGGCACAGGTTGCGCACCAGGGTGGCGTGGGGCGGGACCGGGAGTTGGGCGAGCCGTTCCAGTGCCAGCGCCGCGGTATAGAGGTGGGCGGTGCCGCAGATGCCGCAGACGCGGGGCGTGATGACCAGTCCGTCCTTCGGCGCGCGGCCGATCAGCAGTTGCTCGAAACCGCGGAACAGGGTGCCGACGCAGCGGGCGTCGACGATGCGCTTGCCGTCGAGGTCCACCTGGAATTCCAGGTCGCCTTCGACGCGGTTGAGGTCGATGTTGAGCGTGGTGCGGGTCATGGCTCCATGTCCCGGTTCTTGATGCGCAAGGGCATGGCCGCCCGGGCGAGGTTCTTGTAGGCGATGTAGTGGGCGCGGGAAACGCCCAGGGGCAGCGCGGCCGGTACGTCGCCGATCTTCTCGGTGCGGAACAGGTTGCCGTCCTTCGGAAAGCCCGGCGAGGTGCAGCCGAAGCAGGGCACGCCGGCACGGGGCTTGCTGCTGCGCCGGTTCCACAGATCGCTGTTGCAGTTGGCGAGGGTGTTGGGGCCGTGGCAGCCGAGGTTGAAGAAAAGGCAGCCGCGTCCGCCGAGCTGGGTCTCTTCGAGGTTGTATTCGTGGTACTCGTTGCGGGTGCAGCCCTGGTGCACGGTGCTGCCGTAGAAGGCCCGCGGGCGGTTGAGGAAGTCCAGCTCCAGGGGCAGCCCTTGGGCGATCATGGCGAGGCTGCGGACGATGGTGTTCGGGTGGGTCGGGCAGCCGGCCAGGTTGATGACCGGCAGACCGGCGGCGGAACGCCATTCGGGCGGCAGCATTCCGCCGGGCTGCTCCCGGTGGAACTGCAGGCCGGTGCAGTCGGTGGGGTTGGGCGGGGCGGCGGGAATGCCGCCGAAGGCCGAGCAGGTGCCCACCGCGACCACATAGCGGGCCCGCTGGGCGAGGGCTTCGGCGATCTGGATCTTGGGTCGGCCGCGATAGCTGTCGAACATGCCGGTGCCGAAGGGGCCGGTGATGAGGCTGCCTTCGACGCACAGGATGTCGAGCGTCTGGGTGCCGGCTTCGATGGCGGCGATGAGCTGGCCGAGGCCGCCGGGCGGCGTTGCGCTCAACGACGGATGCCACAGGATGTCGAGGGTGCCGTTGCGGACCAGCGTTTCGACGGGAGGGCTGTCGGCGGTGAGCAGCGACATGGTGTCGCCGCTGCAGGCGCCGGTTTGAAGCCACAACAGGGTCGCCATGAGCGGGCCTCCATCGGAGTTGTCGTGCGTGAGCGTGAGGACGCGGCGCCAGGGTGACCTTGTCCGCTACGTGCCGTATTTACGTCATGGGGGCGGGAAAGGTTTAGTCGCGTCTATATAAAAAGTCATACCCGCATCGTTGTGCCCCCGTTGCGTCGGCAACGGGGCGGACCGAGCGCCGGATCAAAGGGGCGCCAGAGCGGCGAGTTCGGCGTCGTCGAAGAGGCGCGAGCGGGTGACGAAGGCGCGGCCCTTGCCGCAGTCGAGGGAGAAATCCCCGCCGCCGCCGGGTTGGACGTCGAGGGTGAGCTGGGAGCTGGCGTAGTAGGAGAATTCCTGGTGGCCCAGATAGAACGGGGCGCCGCCGACTTCGCCGAGCAGGATCATCGTCGGGCCGGGCAGGATTTCGCCGAGCTTGTAGCAGTTGGGCACACTGCCGTCGCAGCAGCCACCGGAGAGCAGGAACATCAGCGGACCGAATTCGGCCTTGAGTTCGTCGATGAAGGCGAGGGCGGCGTCGGTGGCGAGGATGCGGCTTGTCATGGCGGTCTCCAAAGTAAAAAAGCGGGACGGGAGCAATCCCGTCCCGCAACACCTTGCCTTACAGGGTGCTACATGATGACTCTCAGAAGAAGCCCAGCGCGTTCGGGCTGTAGCTGACCAGCAGGTTCTTGGTCTGTTGGTAGTGGTCCAGCATCATCTTGTGGGTTTCGCGGCCGATGCCGGATTCCTTGTAACCGCCGAAGGTGGCGTGGGCCGGGTAGGCGTGGTAGCAGTTGGTCCATACGCGGCCGGCCTTGATGTTGCGGCCCATGCGGTAGGCACGGCTGCCGTCACGGCTCCACACGCCGGCGCCGAGGCCGTAGGGGGTGTCGTTGGCGATGGCGAGGGCTTCGGCTTCGTCCTTGAAGGTGGTGACGGCGAGCACCGGTCCGAAGATTTCTTCCTGGAACACGCGCATCTTGTTGTGGCCCTTGAACAGGGTCGGCTGGATGTAGTAGCCGCCGG
>ERZ650300.833-NODE-833-length-18459-cov-12.476744_pt1 | contig 18459 bp, 22 predicted proteins | sample MGYA00376236_ERZ650300 | MGnify/ENA primary metagenome ERZ650300 (study PRJEB26733, sample SAMN07839303) | wastewater metagenome | biome: urban; feature: wastewater treatment plant; material: waste water | place: USA: North Carolina | collected 2016-04-28 ...
TTCGGTAATTGTTTAGCGTTGAGTTTACCTGTAATGTGTTAGAACTATTGTAGGCAAGTTTTTATAGAAAAGTTTTTACTTTTCTAATTCATCTAATTGCTGATTAATTTGCATTAATCTATCATTAGCATTTTTTATAATTTTTTCTGAGTTAAGTTGATGTACTTCTGCATTAGCTCCTAATTTTAGGGCGCACATTGCGAGTGCATCTTGTTTATCCTTAACATCAAAATTAGCTTCAAATTCTCTAATCATTCCTTCTATCTGTTTCCCTACTCTACGAAGCGTTTCTTCTTCGGCAGCAGGAACATTAAGAGGATAATTTCTTCCGGCAATGTTTATGGTAATTCTTCTTACTTCCATTACAAGCCACTATTTTGAAGTTGTGCAATACAAGCATCTATTTCTTTGACCAATCTATTGATATGATTTTTCATCAATCGATTGTGGTCTGGATTGCCAGATATTGCTGAGATTAATTTTATTTTTTTTTGCTCTTCTGTTAACTCCTGATTTCTCTTATGCTCTTCTTCATATTTAACTTTCAGATTTTCAAAGTCTTCTGAGAGAATAGCATGCTTTTCTAAAAGATTTTGATAACTTTTATTCATCTCAAAAATCTTTTTTTCAAGTAAAGAAAAATTATTCTCTAATTCTTTAAGCATTTCAGGTGTTAGTTCTAACTTATGCAAAAATATAAAAAAAATAATCAGTTAAACAGAAATTTAATAATAATTTAAAGCAAAACTTTAAATAAAAAAAGAAGACTCCTTAGAATCTTCTTTAAATCAAATATTTAGAAAAATTTTTCTTATTCAAATTTCAATACAAACATGAAAGCTCTGGTTTGCATCGTAGAGATTGCTGCCGTCCAATAAGGTGGCGTTCCAGCGTTATCTGCTACAATTTCGTTATTAAAGGCAAAGGTTCCTCTAAAAGCTGGAGTTAACTTAAATCTTGAGAAATAAAACTGTATTCCTGCTTCTGCGCTCCATGCAAAATTATGGGTTGTACTTCTGAAAATCCCTTGTTGATTGTCATCTGTAGCACTAGAATTAGACTGTAAGTTCACCATATAATTAAGTCCAGCTGCTGCATAAGGTCTAGAATTATACCATCTGTCTGCGTGAATTTCTAGCATAATCGGGATGTCTACATACGTAGATTTCACTCTTCTTACCATATCTGCTTCAGTGAGCGTTTTTGGTGTAAAAGGATTATTAGTATCTGCAGCATATTGGTCGTTTGATTGTGTATTAAAAGTAAGTTCTCTTTCTACAAACTGTAAACCTGGCTCTATTCTTAAATCAAAGTTGTCATTCAATCTCATTCTCCCAATTAAACCAGCTCCAAAACTGTAAGTAGGTTTGGTTTGAACAAGATTTACTTTGTCTTCCATTCCATATTTCGGGTCTAGAACGAGTTTATAATCAAATTGGTTAAGATTTAAATAAAAACCATAACTGTATTGATAAGAATCTTGCTCTTGCCTTCTGTCTTGTCTATCTCTGTTTCTAAATTGAGCTTGAGTAAACAAAAACATTCCTAAAAAAAGGAGCGAGAATGTTTTGATTAACGTTTTTTTCATGGGTGATTATTTAGTGGCTTTATAAATGGTAGCTATCCCTAAACTTAGTTTTTTATATTCTACTTTGCTGTATCCTGTGTCTAGTAAAATTTGTTTCATTTTTTCACCAAAAGGAAAAGCATTTACAGAATCTGGCAAATACGTATATGCTCTATTATCTTTAGAAACTAATTTACCGATTTGCGGTAAAATATTTTTAAAATAAAACATATAAAATGGCGCTAAAAAGCCTTCTACTTTTGAAAATTCTAAAATATAAACGCTAGAATTTTCTTTTACCACTCTTCTTAGCTCGGCTAAACCTTTTTCTAAATTTTCGAAATTTCTTACTCCAAATGCAACGGAAACTGCATCGAATTTATTATCCTCAAAAGGAAGATTTTCTGCATCTCCTTTTTGCATTGATATTTTTTGGTCTAGATTAATCTTCTTAATTTTATCAATTCCTACGTTCAGCATTTGCTGAGAAAGGTCTAAACCTACAACTTCTGCTCCAGTTCCTTTTTGTACCGCAATGGCAAGATCACCTGTTCCTGTCGCTACATCTAGTACGAGTTTCGGAGCATCTTTATTCATCCATTTTACTAAAGTATTTCTCCAAAGTACGTCTATTTTCATCGATAAAACATGATTTAATAAATCATATTTTGGAGCGATGTTGTCAAACATATCTTCTACTTCAGTTTTTTTACTTTGATCGGTATTGTATGGTTTTACTTGCATGTATTTATGTAATAAGTATTGAGTAATATTTTTAGCTAAATTTTTTCTGGGTGTTTTATTGATAATTCTCTTTGTAGAACAGTTTGAAATCTTCTTTTCTATAAATCTTAGTTCTGGATTCTACTTTATCAATGTTTTTAATGACTTTATCATAATCTTCGTCTACATTATAATAAAAGTCTTCTATGTATAATTTTTTATGCTTGGTAACATGGCCAGGAAGTTTTACGCCGTCCATTTCAAAAGTACTCGCCATTAAAAGGGAATCTTTATTCGGAATATAGCCATAAAACTGACGGTGTACAAAATATTCTTCTCCAGCAATATTCAATAAACCTCTGTATTGTGAAACATTAAAAGCAGAATCAAAAAGAAGCTTCTTTTTATCATCAAAAACCTTAATGCTGTTTTGTTTCCCTCTGTTAAGGTCTACTTTTACAAACTGACCAGAAGTAATGATTTTTTCTTCGCCGTTATTAATCTTAAAATAAAAGGTTTTAGTAGTAGGATTATCTACTAAATATTCATTTTTCTTTGCTAAAAATAAATAATAAATTCCGAAGGCAATTAGCATTACACTTGCCGAGACAATAAGCCCAATAAGAGGAGCGTTTTTTTTCATATTTAAAAAAATATTGAGAATTGCAAAGTTAATAATTATTTTCTATGCGTTTGTTATGATTTAATTTATAAATTTGCCCCTTAATTATAAATGTAATATAGAAATTATGCCAAGTTCAGTAATTGTAGGTTCAGGTAGTTGCATTCCAGAAAGAGTAATTGATGGCTCTCATTTTATCAACTCTAAGTTTTATACAGACGCAGGAGATTTTATTGATAAACCCAATGAAGAAATTATTAAAAAATTTGTAGACATCACAGAAATTGAAGAAAGAAGATATCTGAGAAATGACCAATTTAATTCTGACTTAGGTGTACAAGCTGCTAAAGAAGCCATTTATGATGCTAAAATAGAAAAAGAAGAAATCGACTATATTATTTTCGCGAGTAATTTTGGAGAAGTTTCTGCTAACGGAATGGCGAATTTCATGCCGAATATGGCGGCAAGAGTAAAACACAAATTGGGCATTAAAAACAGAAAATGCATCACTTATGATATGATTTTCGGTTGTCCAGGTTGGGTAGAAGCGATGATTTTGGCAGACGATTTAATTAAACTAGGAAAAGCAAAAACCATTTTAGTAATTGGTGGTGAAACTTTAAGTCGTGTAACTGACCCATTTGACAGAAATAAAATGATTTTCGCAGATGGAGCTGGAGCTGTAGTTTTACAAAAATCTGAACAAGAAAACGTGGGAATTATTGCTACCAATACCGTTTGTGATAATGCAGAAGAACTTTTGTATTTAGAAAATTCTCATTCGCTTAATCCAGAAGCAGACCAAGAAAAAATGTATATCAGAATGCATGGTCGTAAAATTTACGAATATGCTCTCAAAAATGTACCTGCTGCAGTAAAAGAAACTATGGATAACGCAGAAATTGGTATAGAAGACATTGATAAAATCTTAATGCACCAAGCCAATGCAAAAATGGATCACGCTATGGTTTCTAGATTATATAAATTATACGGGAAATCAGAATATGACGAAAATGTGTCTCCTATGACGATTCAATATTTAGGAAATTCTTCTGTAGCCACTATTCCTACTATGTATGATTTAATTGCAAAAGGAGAAATGAAAGGTCATTCTTTCAAAAAAGGAGGTTATGTAGTAATGGCTTCTGTAGGTGCAGGAATGAACATCAACTGTATTATTTACAAGATGCCTTAATCAGAATTCTGAAACAAAATAAACAAAACTTCGACTACTCTACTTGTCGAAGTTTTTTTATGAAAAATTATTTATGAAAACAAATTTTATAATATTACTCGCTGTATTTTTCATCATCGAAATATATGTCTATCAAGCGATTAGAAATATTACTACCAATAATTACATTAGAATTGGATATTGGGTTTTTACGCTTTTGGCTTATGGAATCATCTTATATTGGATTTTAACATTTAATAAAGCTTCTAGAGACCATCAACAAATTCAATTAATGGTTTCTGCGATGATGATTTTCGTTCTTCCGAAACTATTGTCTGTAATATTTTTATTGATTGGAGATTTTACCAGATTTGTAGAATTTGGTTTTAAATATTTCACCGCTAAAGAAAACTATTTCCCTGAGCGCAGAAAATTTATTTCTACCACCGCTCTTGCTGCTGCTGGAATTTTCTCTTTATTGGCAATTGATGGCATAATTTTCGGAAAATACAGACACACGGTAAGAAAAGTAAAATTGAGATTTAAAAACCTCCCTGAAAATTTTAAAGGTTATAAAATTGTACAAATTTCAGATGTTCACAGTGGAAGTTTTTTCAATCCTCAAAAATTACAAAAAGCAATTGACCTGATTAATGAACAAGATGCAGATGTGGTTTTATTCACCGGTGATATGGTGAATAATTATGCAGATGAATTCAAACCATTTATTCCACTTTTTAAAAGTATTAAAGCCAAAGATGGCAAATTTTCTATCTTAGGAAATCATGATTATGGCGATTATGGCGCTTGGAATTCTCGAGAAGAAAAAGCGCAAAACATCCCAACTTTGAAAAACTATCAAGCCGAAGCTGGTTTTAAAATGCTGCGCAATGAAAATATTGCTTTAGAAAAAAATGGAGAGAAAATTTATCTTTTGGGCGTAGAAAATTGGGGAATCAAACCTTTTCCACAATATGGTGATTTAGACAAAGCTTTGAAGGGCGTTCCTGAAGATGCGATTAAAGTTTTGATGAGCCATGACCCAACTCACTTTGACGAAGTGGTAAAAAAGCACAAAACCAATGTTCATCTTACCCTTTCTGGTCATACTCACGGAATGCAATTTGGTTTAGATTTGAAAAACATCAAATGGTCGCCCGTAAAATTCAAATACAAAAAATGGGCAGATTTATATGAGTCAGAAGGAAAATATCTCTATGTAAACAGAGGTTTCGGCGTTATTGCTTATCCTGGAAGAGTGGGCATCAACCCAGAAATTACCGTTATAGAATTGGTATAATTTATTTTGAAACGCAAAGTTTTATCTATCCATTGTTTTTTTGAAGAAAGCAAAGGAGCGAATAAATTCGCATAAAGCTCTCGCTTATTCAATTCGCTAAAGCGAATAATTCTTTGCTTACTTAATCAGTATAAAAAGGGTATAAATCTTTGCGTTTTTTTAGTTGAATTTTAGAAAAAGAAATCCTTCATTCTGGTAATAGCCAAATCATTTTCTTCTACAAATTTTAGAAAACGATCGAGTTTTTCTTCCATTTGTACGCCAAGATTGTATTTTCTGTAAAAAGACAATCCAAATTTTTTATCATTGAGCTCTACAAACTGCCAAGAATTAAGATAAATCATCACATATTCTTCTTTTTGCAGCGTTTCCGTTACCATATTTTGATAAAATTTCATGGGAATCATCTGAAACGTAAAATCATTATACGGAAGTCTGGAATACGGCGAAACACTTTCTGGTATCACCATAATTTCATGTTCTTCGTAAGCAATTTTTCTTTCTAAAGCATTTTTGAAAAAGAAAATATTAGAAAAATCCATCGGTGAACGATAAATAAATTGCATGGCTTTCAGTTTTTCAGAACTCAATCTTTTTTCGGGAAACTGTCTCATTCCTCTGATGGTTTTTCCTGTCAGTTCTTCTAAGAAATCTTTAGCCGTTTCTATCTCTTTTTGATAAGAATATTTATTGAGTAAGCCCAATTCATGCCCTTTTTTAGCAATGGTTTTTAAAAGTTCTGGTAACTTTTCCACCAAAGAAATTTCCACAAAAAAAGTAGTGTGAACTTGATATTTTTCTAGAATTTCCAGAATTTTCTGTGTTCCATCTGTTGTAATCTTTAAAAGTTCCTCTTCTGTAACTATTTTTTGATAAGAAACTGGAATTTCGGGAGCGATGATGTTAAAAGTAAGTAAAACCATATCGTAAAAATAAAAAACTTTGTCTACAATCCGCAGACAAAGTTTAAAATTATTTTGTGGTGAAGAATTTAAGTTCTCTAGAACTCTAGCATTCTAAAATTCTATCACTTGACTATTTTCCCAATTTCACTTTCAGGTTTTTAATCATATCTTTGGTCATTTCTGTAATGCCAAAATCATAGGTTAATCCCCAATCTTTTTTCGCCACAGAATCATCTATAGAAGCTGGCCAAGAATCCGCAATCGCTTGTCTGAAATCTGGCTCATAAGAAATCTCAAATTCTGGAATTTCTTTTTTAATTTCTGCTGCCAATTCTTTTGGCGTAAAACTCATTCCGCCCAAATTATACGAACTTCTTACGGTGAGATTTTCAGATGGCGCTTCCATAAGTTTTAGCGTTGCATTAATCGCATCATTCATGTACAACATTGGCATGGCTGTATTTTCAGAGATGAAAGATTTGTATTTTCCTTCTTCAATTGCTTCGTAGAAGATTTCTACTGCATAATCTGTAGTTCCACCACCAGCTGGAGTTTTCCAAGAAATTAAACCTGGATATCTGATACTTCTAATATCTACTCCGTATTTTTCATGGTAATATTCGCACCATTTTTCTCCTGCCATTTTAGAAATTCCGTACACCGTTGTAGGATTTAGAACCACATCTTGGCCCACATTTTCCTTAGGAATTCCTTTCCCGAAAACCGCAATAGAACTTGGCCAAAAAATCTTTTGAATTAGTCCTTCTTTTGCCAATTCCAGAAAATTAAGAAGCGGTTCTACATTCAGTTTCCAAGCAAATTGGGGCTGTCTTTCTGAAGTTCCAGACAATAAAGAAGCCAAATGATAAACAGTAGTAATTTCGTAATCTTTACAAACTTGTCTTACCAATTGCGTGTTAGAAACGTCCATTCTTTCATAAAATCCCGCAGAAGTAAGCTTTTTGTCCCATCTATCCAGTCCAGAAGCAATCACATTTTCTGCGCCATGAATTTCCACTAATCTATTGGTCAGTTCGGTGCCTATTTGTCCTAAAGCACCAGTAATAAGAATTTTTTCCGTGTGCGTATCGGTTTCCATTTTTAAATTTTAGGATTTTCACAAATTTAGAAAAATTAAAGGGTTATTAAAAATTTTATACCTAAAATATTTTGGGAGCGCAATTCTGTTGTCTTTAGAAACTTTTTTCTAAAATTTAGGTTTAAAAAAAATAAAAAATTAAATTTGCTCTAAACGAAATGTTTATCACTACATGAATTTAAATTTCAACGTTCGATTAGCTAAAGGATATAAAAGTAATTCACAAATTGTTAGAAGACTTACTGAAGATTGGGTTTTAAATAATTCTTACTGTCCCAATTGTGGTGAAATTACTTTAAATGAATTTGCAAACAATAGTCCTGTTGCAGATTTTTTTTGTAAAAAATGTAATGAAGAGTTTGAACTAAAAAGTAAAAATGGGATGCTCACAAATACAATTACTGATGGAGCATATAAAACAATGATAGAAAGAATAAATTCAGATAACAATCCTAATTTCTTTTTTTTAACTTACACTAAAGAATGGTCTGTAAATAATTTTCTTATAATTCCTAAACAATTTTTTACGCCTGAAATAATTATACAAAGGCCTCCATTATCAAAGACAGCAAAGAGAGCAGGTTGGATTGGTTGTAATATTGACATCTCTAAAGTTTCAGATTCAGGAAAAGTTTTTTTGGTAAAAAACACAGAAATAATTAATAGAGAAAAGGTTAAAGAATCATTTAGTAGAACATTATTTATCAGAGATAAATCTCTTGATTCTAAAGGCTGGATATTAGATATTTTAAAATGTATAGATTTAATTCCTAATAAAGATTTTAAACTTGAAGATATTTACAAATTTGAAACTAATCTAAAATTAAAACATCCCAATAATAATTTTATTAAAGATAAAATCAGACAGCAATTACAATTATTAAGAGATAGAGGATTAATTGAATTTAAAGGAAATGGTAATTATAAAAAAATTTAAAAAATGAAAAAATTTATAATTGTAACTCCAGAAGGTAATACAATCGCTCCAAATAAAGAAATTTTAGTTAATAATATGCAGGTTTTAGGGATTGTAGAAAATGTAAATAATGAAAATGAAGCTGTTGTAAAACTACTTAAAGAAAACAATTGGATAATTGATGCTGAATATAATATTGCAGAATTTATACTTTATGAATTACTTTAACTGTATAAACTTACCTTCTATGCCTGATTCTTTCAAGGCTTTAGCGTTTTCTTTTCCATAAGCAATAAAAACACTTGGAGCTCCAGGTGTACCAACTTGTTTACCTTCAAGATTAAAAAATTTAATTCTACCTTTTACAAATAAAACAGCATCTGCATAATCCCATATAAAATTAAAAAAAACTTTTGTTTCTGTTCTTGCAAAAATTAACGCAATCCCATTGCCATGATTTTTAAGTTTTTCAATCCACATTTCCATTCCTTTCCCATAAGGAGGATTCATATAAACTCTTCCAAACCAAATTTTGTTTAAGCCGTTTTCTTTTACTGTGAAATTGTTTTTTGCATGGACAAACGGAGGATTAATTGGAGAACATGGATCTAAATCAAATTCACCTAATTTTTTTACTAAATCAGGAGGTGTTAACCAATCAACTGTTGAAATCTTCGCTTTTTCAAAACTAACATTCATCTAAATAATTTTTTGCAAATATTAGATCATTTTTTGAATATTCCAAATATAATATGATCATAATCAATAAGTTGCACAAAAATAACATTAAAAAGTATCACATATTTTTAATATTAGCTTTCTATATATTTGTAAATCAAAAACATTTAAAATTTTCTATTATTTTTGATAAAAATATTTCCCAATGAAAAACCTCCTTTTCCTTCTCCTCTTTTTAGCGCAAACAGTTTCTGCTCAGTTCACTAACATTTCTATTGTCAAAGAAGTTAAGGCAAAAGAAAAAGGTTTGGTAGTTTCTGCGCATCCATTGGCAAGTGAAGCAGGTGCTCAAATTCTAAAAAAAGGAGGAAATGCCTTTGACGCTGCGATTGCTACGCAATTTGCTTTGGCAGTAGTTTATCCACAAGCTGGAAATATTGGAGGTGGTGGATTTTTGGTAGGTTACACTAAAGATGGCGAAAAAATCGCATTGGATTATAGAGAAACTGCTCCTAAAAACGCTTCCAGAGATATGTATCTCGATGAAAAAGGAAAAGCCAATACTGATTTATCACAAAACGGAAGATTGGCAGTCGGTGTTCCTGGTTCGGTTTCTGGGATGTTTTACACGCATCAAAAATTCGGGAAATTGCCGATGGCTGATTTAATTCAACCTGCCATTGATTTAGCACAAAAAGGTTTTGCCCTTACAGAAAGAGAAGCGAATTTGCTTAATGAAACCCGAGAAGATTTTCTAAAACACAATTCACATCCAACAGCTTTTACCAAAGAAATTCCTTGGAAGAAAGGAGATATTTTAGTTCAAAAAGAATTGGCTCAAACTTTAAAATTAATTCAAAAACAAGGTCAAAAAGCTTTCTATGAAGGTAAAAACGCTCAACTTTTAGTTTCCGAAATGAAGCGAGGAAACGGAATTATTACCCTTGAAGATTTGAAAAATTATAAAACCAAAGAAAGAAAAGCATTACAATTCGATTATAAAAATCACGAAATTGTTTCGATGCCGCTTCCTTCGAGTGGTGGAATTCTTTTGGCTCAAATGCTTAAAATGAGCAGTTTTGAAAATTTAGAAAATTTCCGACAGAATTCTCCAGAAGCAGTTCAAGTAATGGTAGAAGCAGAACGCAGAGCTTTTGCAGACCGTGCAGAATTTATGGGAGACCCAGATTTTATAGAAGACAAAACCCAAATGCTTATTTCTGAAGAATATTTAAAAAATCGTTGGAAAAATTTCAGTTTTGAAAAAGCTACTCCAAGTGCAGAAGTTGGAAAAATCATTGCTCAACCCAAAGAATCTACCGAAACTACGCATATTTCTATTATTGATAAATTTGGAAATGCAGTTGCTGTGACAACTACTTTGAACGGTTTATACGGAAGCAAAGTCGTGGTAAAAGGTGGCGGTTATTTCTTGAATAATGAAATGGATGATTTTTCTGTAAAACCGGGCGTTCCGAATATGTTTGGCGCAGTAGGTGGTGAAGCCAATAAAATTGAACCCAACAAAAGAATGCTTTCTTCGATGACGCCAACTATCGTTCTAAAAAACGGAAAACCTTACATTGTGGTGGGAACTCCTGGTGGAACTACCATTCCTACTTCTGTGTATCAAAGTATCGTGAATGTGATTGATTTTAAAATGACACCAAGTTCAGCGGTGAATTCCGCAAAATTTCATCATCAATGGTTGCCAGAAGTGGTTTTTGTAGAGAAAAAATTCCCAGAAAACACTTTGAAAATTTTAGAACAAAAAAATTACAAATTTGAAAAACGTGGCGGAATTGGCAGAACAGAAATGATTGTTATTGATGAAAATGGTAATGCTACTGCTGTTGCCGATAGTCGTGGTGATGATTCTGTTGCCGTAGAATAATTATTTTCCCGCCAATTTTCTCAACATTCCATTGAAAATTAAACCGTGGAATGGTAAAACTGAGTACCAATACAATCTTCCCGATAAACCTAGTGGTCGGAAAGTTGCTTCTTGGTATAACTCTCCATTTTTAATGTAAAATTCTAACCAAGCTTCGCCAGGAACTTTCATTTCGGCGAAGAGTAAAAGGCGTTTTTCTTCTTTGTTGGCATATAAAACGCGCCAAAAATCTACAGAATCTCCTGCTTCTAATTCGTTTTGGTTTCTTCTGCCTCTTCTTAATCCTACTCCACCGATTAATTTATCTAAAAAACCTCTGATTTTCCAAAGAAAATTAGCATAATACCAACCTGTTTTTCCACCAATACTGAAAACTCTTTCCAACGCCAATTCCTCATTGTCTACTTTCATAATTCTGAAATCTGTAAAACAACCTTTCTCTGGAACTTCTAAATATTGCCAAACATTTCGCTTGTGAAACTGATTGGTAAAAGAATCATACCAACTGCTCAACACGTCATTTTGCTTGATTTTGTCAAAAGCCATGTTAATTGCTTCTTTGTAAGAAAATAAATGAATTCCTAAGTCCGAAGCCAAAGAATTTTGTCTTGCAATCACATCTATTTTCATGCTGTCTACCAAATTCACCGCCAAAGAATAGGTGGTAGAAGTAATAAAGTATAACCAATACGAAGACAATTTAGGCGTCATCACTGGAACTGTGAAAATCCACCGTTTCAGACCTCGAACTTCGGCGTATTGAAGCAACATTTCTTTATAAGTAAGAACATCTTGACTTGCAATATCGTAGTTTTGATTATATGTTTTTTCTACACCGATAACTTTGGTTAAAAACTGAATTACATTTCTGATGGCAATCGGTTGACATTTTGTTTTCAACCATTTTGGAGCCACCATAATCGGCAGTTTCTCTACCAAATCTCTGATAATTTCAAAAGAAGCACTACCAGAACCTACGATAATTCCAGCTCTGAGACAAGTTAAAGCATACTTCTCACTTTTAAGCGCTTGTTCTACATTTTTTCTGGATTGAAGATGTTCTGAAAGTTTTTCTTCATTGATAATTCCAGTGAGGAAAACGACTTGCTTTACTGAAGTTTTTTCTAATGCTTTTCTGAAATTTTCGGCAGAAATTCTCTCTTTTTCTGAGAAATTTCCACTACCAGAAGACATAGAATGCACCAGATAATAAGCAAAATCTATATCGTGAGGAATATTTTGCAACGAATTTTCATCTAGAAAATCATTTTCTATGATTTGAATTTTCTCAAGATGATTTTGATAGAGTTTAAGGCTTAATCTTTTTTGGTCTCTTACAGAACACACCACATGATGTCCTTCTTCTAACAACTGAATGAGAAGTCTTTTCCCGATATAACCTGTGGCTCCTGTAAGAAAAATTTTCATGATTTAAAGATTTCTTCTAAAATTTTAAAACGACTTTCGAAAATAAATTTCACTTTATTTTTCACATAAAAACCTGCCAATAAATCTCCAAAAACTCCAAGAGGAAGTTTGAAATTGACAATATCCGTCATTTTCACTTTTCCATCTTCTGTAGCTTCGAAATGGTGTTCGTGATGCCACATTGCATAAGGTCCAAAACGCTGTTCATCTACGAAAAATTTTTGGTCTTCGAAATGCGTAATTTCTGTAATCCAATTGCTTTTTACCATTGGTAAAATTCCTATTTTATAGGTAATAATTTGACCAAGATACGTTTTATCTGGCGGATTATTGGTGATTTCAAACTGCATTTCTTTCGGCGTAATTCTGTCTAAATTATTAGGATGGGTAAAAAATTCCCAAGCTTTTTCTAAAGAAATAGGAAGAATCTGTTCCGAAGTAAGTGTATAAATTCCTGATTGTTTTTTTATATTGATTTTCATCTTTGAATTTTATTTTAAATTAAGATTTTACAGACATTGATAAAGAATAGTTCCATTTTCTTCTAAAATATTCAAACAATAAAACACTTCCGTAAAGCATCGAAAAACAGTAAAAACTGTCTTCTAAAGGCATGGTTCCAACTCTGATTCCGAGGTTTTCATTGTTGTCATAAAAAACCACTGGATTTTCTGAATAACTTCCCGTCAAAGCGGAATTAACAAAGAAAAACGGCACATAAATCAATACAAAACTGATGTAAAACTTTCGCGCATATTCCCATTGATAAAAAATTTGGAAAATCATCAAAAGTGCAAACAAACCAAAACTTGCTGCGGTGTAAATTCTATCTAAATTGGTGGCAAAAACACTTGCACTTACGATTAATAGGAGGACAGAAATCCATTGTGTCAATTTTTTGGTCAACTGCAATTTCGGGAAGAAATATTCTAAAGAATAGTGAATAAAATTGCTGGAATAAGGAATAAGCAAGAAAAACAACCATTCTTCGAGTGGCAATTTAAACCATCTGATTCCCATTAAATATTCATCATTAAATCCCCAAACATTTTGGTAAGCAAAATAAATATCCCATAGAATGAAGAAAATTCCCACCGTAATGATTGCCAAAAAATAAGGCTTCCAAAAACGGATAAAATTCATCCATTTTTTCTCAAAACTGAAGATAAAAGGAATGCTGAAACTCAAGATATCTAGAGCTATGTAATAATATTGTTGCAAAACTTTGATTTTAAATTAATGAATAATTAACCAGTAAATTCAATAAGAAAAATGGATTACGCTATTTTTGAATTCATGGCTTCTTTGAAGTATTTCAAAGGCACGAAAAGCATTCCGAAACACTCTCCTTCTTCTTTCCCAAGATGTTTATGGTGCATTTTGTGCGCTTTTCTCAATCCACGTAAATACCAATTATTGGTTTTATCAAACCATTTAAAACGTCTGTGAATGAGAACATCATGCACTAAAAAATACGCCATTCCGTACAGTAAAATTCCTAGTCCTATGAAAAAAAGATAGTTGATTCCATTTACCGTTCCGAAATAGAATAATAGAATACTGGGAATTGCAAAAATCACAAAAAAGAAATCATTTTTTTCAAAAACATGAGGATAACCTGGTTGGTGATGATCTTCGTGAAAATACCATCCTAGACCATGCATAATATACTTGTGTGTGAGCCAAGTAATGCCTTCCATGGTAACGAAAACGCCTAATGTGATGAAAAAATATTGCAATGCTTCCATTTTTTAATTTTAGATTTTTAAATAGTTTTTGATGAATTTCACTAGATTTTCATCGTCTGAATTTTTATAGTTTTTAATAATGAAATTTCGGTCTGCTTCTATATTTTTATTGTAACCCAAAAAACTTGGTGTTTTTTCTTGAGAAATCAATCTCATTAATCTGATTTCTATATTGTTGGGCTCTTTTTTAATTGCATCTTCAAGCAACTTTTTCCCTTTATTGAAATAAGAATATTTATTCAAAGGATTAGATGCGTGTTTTGCCATAAAAAAATTACCTACCGCATAAAATGCCATATAAATAGGCTTTTTAGTTGTATCATACGCATTTTTAGATTTTGAAATAAGGGTTTTACTTACTTCTTCTGAGTTTTCTCCTTTTTGAAGGTAACCTCTTAACTCTACTAAACTTTGCGCATTCACGAAACTGCAAAACAATAAAAATACAAGAACTAACTTTTTCATAGATTTTAAATTTATCTTACGAAGTTAAGATTTTTAAACAAAATCATCTCTCCGAAAAGATAAACTTTTCTCGCATTAGAAACACTGATTCTTTTGTGCATCAATATTTCTGGCTTACATTTTTTAATTTTCTTGAATAAATTCGTGTAGTATTTATACGCCATAAAAACCGCTAATCTAGAAGACATCGGCAACATTTTAATCCCGATTAAAGAATGTTCAAAATCTTTAGCAATGTCTTTCTCGATTTCTAATTTATCTTGTTGAGAAAAATTTCTGAAATTCACATTTGGGAAATAAGTTCTTCCTAAATCTGTATAATCTGCAGAAATATCTCTTAAAAAGTTGATTTTTTGGAACGCCGCTCCTAAACTTTGCGCAAAAGGTTTCAGTTTTTGATATTCTTCTTCATTGCCATCTACAAAGACTTTCAAACACATTAACCCTACTACTTCTGCGCTTCCGTAGATGTATTCATTGTATTTTTCGTCATTCAAATCCTTGATATCGCCCAAATCCATTCTCATAGAATGCAAAAACGCATCTACCAAATGCTGAGGAATATTTTTCTCTCTTTGCGTGGTACAAAAAGAATGAAGAATAGGATTGAGAGAAATACCATTTTCCAGAGCATCTCTGTAGTTTTTCTCGAACTCATCTAGCAATTTTGCTTTGTCATAATCATGAAAAGTATCTACAATTTCATCTGCAAAACGCACGAAACCATAAATATTATAAATATGCTGACGAATTTCTGGCTTAAACAAAGTAGAAGCTCTAGAAAACGAAGTACTGTATTTTTCGGTAACCATTTTCGAGGTTAATCCAGAAATGTGATTAAAAATTTGAAAATTATTCATTTTTCTTGTGTTTTGTGTGGTTTAAAATTGAGTCTAACAAATTTTCAATAGATTAATTATTCTTTAGAATATAATCTGTCACTACTTTTCCAGAAATCAATGCAGGTGGAACTCCAGGTCCTGGAACAGTTAATTGCCCTGTATAAAAGAAATTTTTCAATTTTTTATTCTTAATCGTTGGTCTTAAAACCGATGTTTGCAATAAAGTATTTGCCAAACCATAAGCGTTTCCTCTACAAGAATGATAACGCTCTTTGAAATCTTTTACACCAAATGATTTTTTGAAAACTATGGCATCACTTAAATCTTCTCCCGTACATTTTTTAATTCTATCGAGAATCAACTGGAAATATTTTTCGTGAATTTCTTCGTTGTCTTCTAAATCTACCGCAACTGGAATGAGGAAAAACCCAACTTCCTTACCTTCTTCACAAAGAGAATCATCTGTTTTGCTCGAAAAATTAGCATAAAACAATGGTTGTTTCGGTAATTCTTTGGTATCATAAATTTCTTTTGCATGCGCTTCAAAATCGGTATCAAAGAACAAATTATGATGCAAAAGATGGTTCACTTTTCTGTTAAAAGCTACATAATATAAGAAAGAACTCGGCGCAAAAGTTTTCTTTTGCCAATATTCTTCACTGTAATTTCGGTTTCCGTTCAAGAGTTTTTCGGTGTGTGCATAATCTGCTCCAGAAATGAAAACATCTGCTTCATACACTCCGTTTTGAGTTCTGATTTTTTTGGCTTGATTATTTTCATAATCTATTCCAATAACTTCTTCATTCACATGAAATTCTACGCCTAATTCTTTGGCTAATTTCACCATTCCAAGTGCAACCGCATTGAAACCTCCTTTCGGATACCAAGTTCCCAACCCGAAATCTGCATGATTCATAAAATTGTAGAAAGCTGGAGTTTTATTTGGTTTTGCCCCTAAAAATAATACAGGAAATTCTAAAATACTTCTCAATTTAGGATTTTTGATTTCCTTTCTTACTTGCTCAGAAATATTTTTGACAAATAAATTTAGTCTTTTAGCACTTTCTACAGAAACCAATTCTAGCAATGATAAACCTGGATTATACACCAAATCCTGCATCGCAATTCGATAGTTTTCTTGAGCTTCATCCATGAATTTTTTCAAATGTTTTCCGCTGCCTGGTTCTATTCTTTCGAAAGTTTCAATGATTTTTTCTGGAGTATCTTCGATGTCGATGTAATCATTTTCACCAAAAACCACTCTATAAGCTGGCGAAAGTTTTTCTAGCTCATAATAATCTGAAACTTTTTTACCAAAATCTGCAAAAAATCTCTCGAAAATATCTGGCATCCAATACCAACTTGGCCCCATATCAAACTTATAGCCATCAATTTCCATCATGGAAGCTCTTCCTCCTAATTGTTCATTTTTTTCTAAAACCGTCACTTTGTAACCCGCTTTTGCCATATAACAAGCAGAAGCCAGTGAAGAAAATCCGGAACCAATAATTACTGTTGTTTTCAAGGGTATTTAATTTTTTATATTGATGATAATGCTTCTTCTAATTGATGTCCAAAATAACTTTTTTTGACTTCTAAATATGATTTATTGATATGATTAGCCTTAATATTCAGTGGAATTCTCTTCACCAATTGAATATTACTGTTTTCCACAAAACTTAATTTCTCGGGATTATTCGTTAAAAGATTGATTTTTTTAACACCTAAAATATTCAGAATTTCTATGGCTACATTAAAATCTCTATCATCTGCTGGTAAACCCAACTGAAGATTAGCTTCTACCGTATCAAGTCCCAATTCTTGCAACTGATAAGCCTTTATTTTATTGATAATCCCAATATTTCTACCTTCCTGACGAAGATATAAAATAATTCCTCCATTTTCATCTATATATTTCATAGATGCGTCTAATTGTTGACCACACTCGCATTTTTGAGAATGAAAAATCTCTCCCGTAATACATTCTGAATGAATTCTTACGTTTACCACTCCGTTAAAATCTGTATTTTCAGAGATTAATGCAATGTGCGGCATCCAATCTTCTTGTGATTCTGAAAACGCTACAATTTTGAACTTTCCAAAATCTGTAGGCAATTTTGATTCTGCTTGTATCTTGATCATATTATCTATTTTTTAAATCATAATTATTGTACAAATTTATACTTTATTTTATTAAGTAGTAAAATATTTTACTATTTTTGTCATTAATAAATTCTATTGAATTAAATAAAATATTGAAATCAAGCATAAAAGCTTATTAATAAAGGAATACTAACCGATTAAAAAAAATTGAAATATGAAAAATAAAACCATCAATTCAGAAAAAATATTATCCGATTACGGAAATTATTTACTTACTCACGGAGAAAGACCTAAAAATATCTTCGTTTTTGCAAAAGAAAATCACTTTGATGAAAAAGAATTTTATCAATTCTTTTCAAGCTTCGAACATCTGGAGAAAGAAATTTTAAAGCATTTTTTTCAAAAATCTTTAGAACTTTCTCTAGAAATCGAAGGTTATGAAGACATGAGTGCTAAAGAAAGATTACTGAATCTTTATTTCATCTTTTTTGAAAACCTTACCATGAATAGGTCTTTAGTTCTTATGATTTTAGGAAAAAAGAATCTTTCTACATTACAAAAACTCCATGAACTAAAATCTGAACATCAAAAATTTATTAAAACATTAGACTTTAATGACTTAGAAATTTTAGAAAAAGCTAAAGATTCTATTAAAAATTTCAATGAAAAATCTAGAGAAGAAGCGCTTTGGTTGCACTTTTTATCCATTATTGAATTTTGGCAAAAAGACGAATCTCCAAGTTTTGAAAAAACAGATTTATTCATCGAAAAAACCATTGACACAGGTTTTGAATTCTTAAACAATGAACCTTTGAAAAAAATCATTGACTTAGGAAAATTCTTGTGGAAAGAAAAATTTCAAAAATCGTAAAAAATGAAAACCCTCAATAAAATTCCCACGGGAAAAATAGAACGCGCCAGTAATTTACTGAAAGCCGGTGCAAAAGTGGGCGTAAATTACTTGAAATATTACGGAAACAAAATCACCAAAGATG
>ERZ650300.834-NODE-834-length-18449-cov-24.545939_pt1 | contig 18449 bp, 19 predicted proteins | sample MGYA00376236_ERZ650300 | MGnify/ENA primary metagenome ERZ650300 (study PRJEB26733, sample SAMN07839303) | wastewater metagenome | biome: urban; feature: wastewater treatment plant; material: waste water | place: USA: North Carolina | collected 2016-04-28 ...
CAAATCTCAAATCTCAAATCTCAAATCTCAAATCTCAAATCTCAAATCTCAAATCGTAAATGAAAATATTACTCGGTTCTAATTCGCCAAGAAGAAAAGAACTTTTACAAAATTTAGGCTTCGATTTCGAAGTAGTCTCTATCAATTGTGACGAAATTTATCCAGAAAATTTAGAAGTAGAAAAAATTGCCTCTTTTTTGTCTGAACTTAAAGCAAATGCCTTTAGAAAAATTGAAAAAGACGAAATTTTACTCACAGCTGATACCGTTGTAACTTTTGAAAATAAAGTTCTCGGAAAGCCTAAAAACAGGGAAGAAGCTGTAGAAATGCTTTCTCATTTATCTGGGAAAACCCATCAAGTTTATACAGGGGTTTCTTTTAAAACTTCAGAAAAAATCATTACCAAAACAGATGTTGCAGAAGTAGAATTTACAGAAATTTCTAATGATGAAATGGATTTTTACATTAAAAAATATCAACCATTCGATAAAGCGGGAAGCTACGGCATACAAGAATGGCTAGGAATGGCAAAAATCTCTAGAATTAACGGCAGTTTTTACACCATTATGGGATTGCCAACACATTTAGTTTACGAAACTTTAAAAGAATTAGGTTTCTAAAAAATTTCCTGAAAAAATTTCTTATTTTTACGTGTTTATTTGTTGCTCTTCACAATAAAATAGAGCAAATTTTGTTATTAAAACACTTCGATGAAAAAAAATATACCATTTCTATTGGCTCTGACGATAATCTTGGCTTGTTCGCCAAGAAAAGACGGCTTTGTTAATAGAAAATACCAAGGTTTCACCACGCAATACAATGTTCTTTTTAACGGACAAGAAGCCTTAAAATCTGAACTTACCAATAGAGAAAAATCTTACAAAGATAATTTCTATGCTCCATACATTAAGTTGCTAACTTACGAAGAGCAAGCTTCTGCTTCTACGATGGACAATCTTGGCTTTACCCCAAATACAGAAGGAGTACCGCCTTCTGATTTCTTTAGAGATGATGCGCCAGACAACAGCTCTGGTAATACAGGAAATACTGCTGGTGCTTTACAAGTTGCAGAAATAAAAGCTTTAAAAGCCATAGAAAAACACTCGATGCTTTTTAATGGTAAAGAGAAAAACAAAAAAATTTTTGATGCTTATCTTCTTTTAGCTAAAGCCAGACTTTTTCAAGGAAAGGCTTTAGAAGCGCTAGACGCCATCAATATTATGAAGAAAAATTTTGCCAAAGATAAAAGACTAAATCTGGTAAAAATCTATGAAGCTTACGCTTATGGCAAAATGAAAGATTATTATCAAGCTGATGAAAATTTCAGAGACTTAAAAGAAGAAAAATTAAGAAAATCTGAAAAAAAATTATTGAGCGTTTTTTACTCGGAAATGCTACTAGAAGCGGGCAAAAAAGAAGAGGCGATCACCGAATTAGAGGAAGCCTATCAATTCAATAAAAATAAGAAATTAAGAAGTAGAATTGCTTTTTTAAGAGGTCAAATTCTGGCGAGTTTGGGAGAAAACGAAAAAGCAAGAGAAAGTTTTGTGACAGCATATAAAAATGCAAGAGATTTTGAATTTGAAGTAAAATCTCAAATAGAAATTGCAAAAACATTCAATGGTAAAGATGATGAATACGAAGGTGCCAAAAAATATCTAGAAAACATCAGTAAAAAAGGAACTTACGCTTCCAGAAAGAACGAATTTTATTACGCTCTTGGTTTGATGGCGAATAAAGCGGGCAAAAAAGACGAAGCGCAAGATTATTTTAAAAAATCTGTAAAAGAAAAAATTTCGGATTCTCAAATTAGAGGTCTGGCGTATTATGAAATTGGGAAAAAACATTTTGATGAAAATGATTATTTAAGTGCTGGTGTTTACTACGATTCTGCTTATGCTGCTATGAATTATCCGCCTGCAAAAGAAAACCTGAAATCACTAACCGAAAACATAAAACAAGTTTCTAAAAACTATTACCTCATCAAGAAAAATGACAGTATTTTAAACCTTACCAAAATGTCTAATGATGAGAGAATTGCTTATTTTAACAAACATATTGAAACATTAAAAACCAAAGAAGCAAAACAAGAACTAGAGCGCAAAAAAACAGAAAAAGAAAAAAATAACAAATTCGAAACTACTGATTTTGCTCTACTAAACGGTACAGATAACAACTCATTCTTGGATTTCACTGGTGGCAGTAAAAGTTTCTACTTTGCCAATCAATCTACCATTTCTAAGGGAGAATCAGCTTTTAAACAAATCTGGGGAAATAGAGCTTCTACAGACAATTGGCGTACTTCTACCAAACAAAATTCTATAGAAGATCTTAAAAATGAAGCTCTTGGAATAAACTCTGCTCCCAATCCTAGAAGATATGAACCCGATTTTTATATCGAAAAAATCCCTACCAAAACAGAAGAACTTGCCGCACTTAAAAAAGATAGAGACACCGCTAGTTTAGGACTTGGAAGAATGTATGATAACTTCTTTTCTAATATTCCTTTGGCAACCAAAACACTCTATGATTTGGTAGATTCTGAAACTGACGAAGACACTGAACAACAAGCTCTTTATCATATTTTTTCTATGAATTACGAAAAAAATCCTAAAGATGCTGAACGTGCCAAACAACTCATTTTAGAAAAATATCCTTATACCTCCATCGCAGAATTTGTGAAAAATCCTAAAAAAGCAGAATTTACCTCTTCTGACACAGATGTTCAAAAGAAATATATAGATGCTTACAAACTCTATGAAGAAGGAAAATATGAAGATTCTAGAAAACTGATTGAAGAGGCGATACAGCAATTTCCTAAGGATGTTTTAATTCCTAAATTTACTTTGTTGCAAGCTTTCAATACTGCCAAAACCGCTGGAAAAGAAATTATGATTCTTCAGTTAGAGCAATTAATGCTAAACTATCCTAAAACACCTGAAGGAATAAAGGCTAAAGAAATGCTACAGTTCCTAAAAAGTGACCTAAAAGTAGAGCAATTAGACGCTAACGGAAATCCTATTAATAAACCAACAAGTAATGCCAAAATAGAGGATAAAAAAGTGGAAATCAAAAATGAAGATGCCATACAACCCAACTTTACTCCAAACAATTCTATGACGCCTCCAAAAATTAAAAATAAGGAAATGTATGAGCCAGATTTACCACCTTTAAAACCAGTAGAACCTAAAAAAGATAGATAATAAAAAGCGAAATTGAGTTTTCAATTTCGCTTTATTTTTATAAATTTTCGGGAGATTTTTTCTTCACTCCGTGGAAATCTTTCAGATAAAATGGCTCGAAATACGCCACATCTTCAAAATTTTTTTGTTTGAATTTCTCTACCGATTTTTTAATTAAATATTTGGCGGAAGGATAAACGTCAGAAATAAAATCTACTCCCGAAATTTGTAGAATTTCCTTCGCTTTTTTTGCGCCATCTCCTACAAAAAGGATTTTTTTACCTTCCACTTCTTTAAAAGATTGTTCGTCTAGAATTTTCGCTTCTGTCTCCGAAATCATTTCGCCCGAATTCCCATCAAAAACGGCGCAATACACCTCCATTCTTCTTGCATCGATTAATGGAATGATTACATCATAGTTTTGACTTAAAAACGGCTCTATCATCGTTTCTAGAGAATTTACAGCAATTAAAGGAACTTTCAAGCCATAGCAAAAACCTTTTGCAGAAGCTGCGCCAATTCTTAAACCAGTATAAGAACCCGGTCCTTTTCCTAAAGAAACGGCTTCAATCTCTTTCAAAGAAATTTCTGCGCCTTCTAAAGCCCATTCTACAAAAGTGTGAAGACTTTCGGACTGTTTATAATTTTCTGAAACTTCTTCGCAAAGACATAATAATTCTTCGCCATCAGAAATGGCAACAGAACAGTTTCGGGATGAGGTTTCTATGTGGAGGATTTTCATTAATTTATGATGAATAAATGATGATTGATAAAGAATTTTTTTGCAAAGATAATCAACGAATCAGCACTTCTACAAATTGGCAAACTATTTCCTAAAAATCGTCCTTGGTTCTGCTTGTGCTTTTGGATAAATACAAATTTCTGCAATAGAAACTCTGTCTGGTGCATTTACACAATACGAAATTGCATCGGCAATATCTTCTGCAATTAAGGGTTCGTAACCTGCGTAAACAGTTGCAGCACGTTCTTCATCACCTTTAAATCTAACTTTAGAAAAATCGGTTTCTACAGCTCCTGGTTGTACATTGGTAACTTTGATGCCAAATTCTGTGAGTTCTAATCGCATTCCTTCAGAAATAACATCAACTGCTTTTTTACTTGCACAATACACCGTTCCGTTGGCATAGGTTTGTCTTGCTGCTACCGAAGAAATATTGACGATATGCCCAGAATTATTGGCTTTCATTAATTTAATAATCGGTTGAGAAACGTAGAGTAGTCCTTTCACATTTCCATCCATCATTGCATCCCAATCCGAAATATTGGCGTCTGAAATAGGCTCTAAACCGTGCGCATTTCCTGCATTATTAACCAGAACATCTATGTTTTTCCAATCTTCAGGAAGAGAATTGATGGCGTTTTGCACTTCTTGTTGGTTTCTTACATCAAAAACCAAACTATAAACATCAGTAAAATTGCTCAGCTGAATTTGTAGATTATCAAGAACTTCTTTTCTTCGTCCACAGATGATTAATCTGTGTCCTTGTTTTGCGAAAACTTCGGCGGTAGCTTTGCCGATTCCTGAAGTTGCTCCGGTGATGAATATTGTTTTTTTCATTGTAAAATCTATGATGTACAGAGTAAAAAGTACAATTTATGATTGCAAAGTTACTTTTTTGAATTCATTAATGCATTGCTCCTAAAGAAAAATTATTGGCGCAAATTCCAAATCCTATAATACAAGTAATTACACACGTTACCATCGTAATTAATGCTTTTTTTCTATAATCTTTACTAAAAATTGCCACAAAAAATGCAACAGTAAAAACAGCAACAGAAGCTATTTCCATCATTATTCCTAAGGTAACTAAAGTATCTTTATCCATATTTATTTGATTAAAATCCGAAAATTCCTGTGGTAGAGCACATTCCAAAACCAATGATTAAGCAGATAATAATGTAGATTAAAATATTTATTTTCTGTTCTTTGGATCTATTTTCATTTGAAAAATATTTAAAAAGACCTCTTGCAGCATAAATAAAACCTACAATGCCTAAAATTCCGTAGTAAAATGAAATATAGGGCTGCTTATAAAATTTAATGACCAGAAAAATTAAAATTAAAAGATTTGCACCAAAAATCCCAACTAAAATTTTATAATTTTTATTTTTTTTCTCAGTAAAAAACAAATAATATAAGCCTACAAAGAAAACAATAGGAGAAATCAAAAATAAGATGGGAATAAATTCTTGCATTATCATCCTTTAAAATGAGTAAATAATTTAGTGCATTCCACCAATACCAGACAACAAATAGCCACAAACACCTACTCCTACAATCAGCATCACTACAGCAGCAATTAATTGTTTAATTCCTGCTTCTTTTTTTATTTTACTTTTAGAAAAAACATCTATGATGCCTTTTAAAAGAACAACAAAAAAAATAATCCAATAAATTACTGATAGAGGTAGCAGTGCCATTTGTTATATTTTTTATCAAAAAACTATAGTTATATATATTTGATTTTTAGAGAGTAAGCTTAATTTTAATTTCAATTTTTTTTAAAATTATGAAGAATAAACCATACTACAAAATCCTCCACCAATAACCAGCATTATCACTCCAATGATTAACTTTGTTAAACCTTTGCTTTTATCCTTATTTATTTGAAATAAACCTTTGATTAACAGAAATAAAGCTAAAATCCAATAACCTGCAACTAATGCAATTAATCCAAAAATTATCACGCCTTCCATTGCTCTCTAATTTCCTTAATTTTTCCATCTCTGTAGAATAAATTCATCGTTTCGAAAGGAATCATTTTGTTTTGATTGCTTACAATATGAACGCAAGATTTTTTTACGGCTCTCACATCAAAATCATTGGCATCCATAAAATTCATAATGATAATTCTAAACAGATTAGAATAATCTAAGGTATCAGATTTTACCGTTGGTAAACAACACATTAACTGCTGAAACTCTCCACCTTCGCTTCCTGCACAATCTACCGAAATCCCTGTGCTGAAAAGGTTCGTCATATGTTCCTTAATTCTTTCATCGTGTTCATACACAATGGTACTTCTAGAATTATTGAGAATATCTTCTGGATTAATGTACCTTGTCATTGGGAAAACGTCGGTTTCTTCGCCATTATCTAGCTTCAAAGCATACGCCATACAAAGCGCATCTGGATTACACGGAACTGGGATTAAATCTTCTTTGGTAAAAACATTAGATTGTTCTACAATTTTCCTACGAACTTCGGTAAGGGTAATTTTTTCAGATTTTGCGCCATCATTTTCCGTTCTTCCCGCCAATTGTGTAGGTTGAAAAGTAACACCACGAACCGATTTTTGCTTCAAAGCATAATCGATAATTTCGCCCATTTCATCATCATTTAATCCTTTTTGAAGCGTGATGACTAGAGTAGTGGAGAGATTAAACTCGTTCAAATTTTCAATAGCTGTTTTACGAACTTCTGTTAAGTCTTCTCCGCGCAATTCCTTTAAAACTTCAGGTTTAAAACTATCAAATTGCAAATAAATCTCAAAATCTGGCATATACGAAGCCAACTTTTCTACAAAATTTTTGTCTTTAGCGATTCGTATTCCGTTGGTATTCAGCATTAAATGCTTTATTGGTTTTGACTTTGCCAAATCCAGAATTTCAAAAAATTGAGGATGAACGGTTGGTTCACCACCCGAAATTTGCACCACATCTGGTTCTCCTTCGTTTTCTACAATGGTATCAAACATTCTGTTGATTTCTTCCAAAGTTCTGTGTCTGCCGTAATTTGGGGCAGAATTGGCGTAACAAGTTGGGCAGGTAAGATTACATCTATCTGTAACTTCTACAATCGAAAGGCAAGAATGCTGCTCGTGATCGGTGCACAAACCACAATCGTACGGACAACCAAAATGTACTTTGGTGTTGAATTTCAGTGGCATTTCCGATTGTTTATTGTAGTTTCTGATTTGTTTGTAATATTCTACATCATCGGCAATCATTACTTCGGATTCACCGTGAGTTTTACAATTTTTGAGCATCCAAACTTTGTTATCTCTAAAAACAATTTTAGCATCAATAGTTTCCAAACATTCTGGGCAAAGACTTTTGGTATAATCGTAGTAAATGTAATCTCTTTGTTTGTGCATTTGTATTAGTTTTGATTATAATAACGGAAAAATCTTAAGAAAAATTTCCAATAATAAAGATAAATAAAAATTCCGCACCATTGAATAATGGTAAGTCCTAAAAAGATTTCGTATCTAGGTTTTAGAAATTCCATAAAAAATCGGAAGGTAAAATAAAGAAGCATAAAGATGATAAATGCGTCTCCATTTCTATAATTTCGGTATTTTTTTTGAAGTAATTTTTTGAAAAAAACAAATAAAACCGCCAAAAAAGCCATTTCGTAGAGCATAATAGGATGTCTCATTTTACCGTCACCTAAATTCATTCCTGTGAAAAATTGGGTTTCTATCCCGAAAGTTTGTTCGGCAATTCCCATAGAAAAACAACCAATTCTGCCAATAAAAAGCGCCAAAATAATTGGTAAAACGTACAAATCTCCCGAAGATTCTTTCTCACCTATGACTTTTTTCATTCCTTCCACACCGAAAAGTCCGCCCAAAAATCCGCCCAAAACGGTTTTGTTGTTATAAAATTCCAGAAAATTAGCATGCTGAAAAAAATCTTTAATTTCAAAAGCTGCAATTAATCTAGAACCAAGCAAAGCACCAATCATTGCACCGAGCATAATCCAAAGTCGGTTAATATCCGATATTTTATCTTGGTGATTTCTTTTGAGAAAATAGTAATATCTTACTCCAATAAAAAATGCCAACACTTCGAAAATAAAGTGAAGATGATAGGTTTGTCCTTGGATTTCAAAAATAATAGGAAAGTTCATCAGTTGGCATCAAATGCTTCGAAAGCGTTTTCTAAATGGGTAATTTCTAGTTTCCCGGATTCGTCTGGAAGCACAGAAATGGCATCAAATCTGGTTTCTTTATCAATATTATTTTCTTCTAAAAAATAATTGGCTGCGGAAACAATTAGTTTTATTTTTCTTTTGTTGATGGCTTCTTGTGGAAGCATAAAAGCGTCTGTTTTACGGGCTTTTACTTCTACAATGATGATTTGGTTTTCAAATTCGGCAATAATGTCTATTTCCGCTTTTTGATAACGGAAGTTTTTTGCTAAGATTTTATAGTTTTTTTGAACTAAAAATTGCTCTGCTAATTCTTCTGCAAGCTTGCCAAATTCGTTGTGATCTGCCATTAGATTTTTGAAAACCTTATAAGATCAAATATTTCAGATCTATAAGAAAAGTAATTTTCCTCTATTGTATGAATGCAATCTGTAGGTTTTGTTTTTGATTTAAATCTCTTAATATCACCTTCAGAAATTCTGATTTTAAAAAATTTGCAGTCTTTTTCACTCAATCCTTTCCCTATCCTTTCAATAGTGCGTATAATATATCTAGAAAATTCGTCACAAGCTTTTAATTGAATACTTGCTTTTTTATTTGCATTAGTATTTTTACTAGATTCTCCTTTTTTAAGTTCAACTTGTAGAATTATTAATAGTCCATTTACTTGTTGAAAAATTATATAATCAGCCATTTTTTTAAACCTGAAGAATTAGAAAAATGATTTAAAAATTCTTTATGAACATCAACTCCAAATTTATAACATAAAAAATCCTCTCCTTTAATTTCAATTCTCATTCCAGCTTCTGGCTCAATCATTAAATTGCCTTTGGAAATATACTTTTCGTCTAGTATTTCTTGAACTATATTTAAAAGTCTCATCCCCTAGAATTATTTATATTTCAAATTAAAAAATAAATCATTAGAAATTTCACTAAGATAATCTATTGTCTTATCTAATGTTTCTACTTCAAAACCATATTTATCAATTTTAATAGGAGTAACTTCAGTCTGTTTTGCTCTCTCATTTTTATAATTAAAAAAATAAGCAGAAACATCATTTAAATTGATATATTCTCCTTTATTATAATTGTAGATACTTGAAAAATCTTCTTTTGCATCAACATTAGAAAACATAATGAGATTGTTTATTTCTCGAATTATATAATCACTATGAGTACTTATTACAAGTCTTAATCCTTTATTTATTAATCTTGCAAAAATTCTAGTGAGTTTAACTTGATTATCAGGATGAAGATTAAGCTCTGGCTCATCAATTATAAGTAAATCATTATAGCTTGCCAAATGTTTTAAATAGATAACCAAGCTTGACAGTGTTTTTACAATTGATGAACTTTGATGAAAAGACAATTTAATTCTTGGAGCTTTTTCACTTGCAAATTCTACATTCCCTTCACTTGTTATTCCTACTTTCCCTTTTAATAACTCATTTTCAATTTCCTCAGCAAAATCAAAAAATATACTATTATTTTTTTGAATATTTTCTAAATCTTCTGCAACTCGCAAACCATCTCTAATAGGTTGCGGATATCTTGTAGTTCTTTTGAAAAATAATTCTATAGGATTAATATCTTTTTTACCTGCAGATAATTCTTTAATTAGTTCAAATCTCTCATTATTATTTATTGATAATTCATCACTAAAAGTATATATAGAATTTCTTTCTACAGGAAATATTGTTGAAGAAGTAATTGGATAAAATGATAATATAGAATAAATACTAGATAACAAAAGTAAATCAACAAAATTCTTAAAATCACTATTTTTAATTATCTTATCAGATAATTTAATATTTATATCTAAACTATTACTTTTTTTTAAAATATTGAATTCAAAACCAAACAATTTAACTGGCTCATCAATTTCAATTTTATTAATTATATCTAAAAAATCATTATCTGTAGTCAGACATATTATCTCTGTATCTTTAAAATATTTTTCCGACTTATTTTCAGATAAAGCAAAAATATTCCAAAGATTATCTTTTACTGACCTGAAAATACCGCTCTTGTATTCTAATAAAACTTTAGAGTCTATTGTTATATTGGTTTCGTTATTTTCAAAAAGCTCTTTTATTTTATCTGTTGATAAAGAATTCCCAATATTTCTATTATATTGAGATGTCAAAGCATATATAAGGTAAGCTAAATATGTTTTACCTGTTCCGTTTGGTCCACAAAAAACAGATAACTTTTTGCTTAAATCTATTTCAGCATTTTTGATAGCACCAAATTTTTGAACCTTTATAATCATAACTAATATATTTTACACAAATTTAATATTTTAAAACAAAATATCTAACCTTTTCCTCAACCTCAATTTTAACTTTTGCACCAATAATTAATGGTCTATTGTCAAAAATATGTCCATTTGGAAAGCCAAATAGAGTAGGGAAGTTGTAATTTTTTAATCTTTGAGCAATAATTTCATAAGCAAATTCATCGAAAGGTTCTTCGTAGTTTTTGTTTTCTTTTTCGTCGCCCATATTCGTCATTCCACCGATAATTAAACCTTTTATTTTTCTAAAAACTCTCGCTAAATCTAGACTCATCAACATTCTATCCAATGCATAAAAATTCTCGCCAATATCTTCTATAAAAAGAATTTTGTCTTTGAATTGATAAGAATAATTCGTTCCTAAAAGCGCATAAATTAAGGCTAAATTTCCACCGATTAATTCTCCTTCTACAACTCCTTTTTTGTTGAAATGATGCTTTTCTAAAGAATATTTCAGATTTTTTCCTTCTAAAATTTTAAAAATATTCTCATATCCTTCTTCTGAAACCCCGAAACTTGCGGTTTTGATGGTTTGTCCGTGGATAGAAGCAAATCCGTTTTTCAATAAATAGCTATTAATCACCGTATTATCAGAATAACCAATATACCATTTCGGTTTTTCTCTAAATTTTGAAAGTTTAAGATGTCTCAATAAATGCTGACAACCATAACCACCTCTAGTTGCCCAAATTGCAGAAATTTCGTCATTATTTAAAGCCCAATTCAAATCTTGGATTCTTTCTTTTTCTGTACCCGAATAATTGTATCCATTAGTAAATTTTCCTAAAGTATGTTTGCCAAAAACAGGTTCGTAACCTTTTGATTTTATTAAATTTAAGGTACTTTGCAAAGGTGCTTCTTCTACAAAACCAGCAGGAGAAATAATGGCAATTTTATCTCCTTTTTTTAAGGATTTCGGGAAAATAATTTCTTTCATTGTGTGTTTTAAAATAGAATATGGCGATTAGTATTTCTAAGTTTTTAGTTGGTGTTTTTCTTATATTTTACTTCCTTTTTTTCGGCTTCTTCTAAACGTTTATCAAACTGGTTGAATTTTTTGTAACTCTGTAAAAAGATGAAAAAACTAAAAATAATGAGTATAATTCCTACTCCTTTTCTAATGTTATTTGCTAATCTTTCTGTGAGTTTATAGTGAAACTGTTTTGCCAAGAGAATTTTAACCAAATCTATTATAAGATAAGTGGCAATTACAAAAGAAACATACAATATAAAATTCTGTGTATCAGGATATTGATTTCTTACAGAAATAACAGTTACTAGCCAAAAAAGGATAACTCCTACATTTAATAAATTAAACAAAAATCCATTAATAAAAGTTTTAAAATAATTTTGACTGATGAACTTGGCTTCGTCTGGAAGGTGCATTTTGGTTTTAGAAACCATCATAAAAATGCCATAAACAAACACAATAAGTGCCGTGATTCTGTAAAAACCAGGATGATCATCTATAATAGTTACAATATCTCCACTTGCAAAATAAGAGGCTACAATACACAAAATATCAGCAGAAATTACGCCAATATCTAATGCTAAAGCGTGTTTATGCCCTCTAGAAAAACTGGTTTCAATCAAAAGGAAAAAAATGGGCCCGATGAAAACCAGACTCAACATAAATCCTAAACCGATTGCTGAAATGATAAGTTCAAGCATTTAACAAAGATAAGAAATTATAGATTTAAAATTTAACTGATTTTAATCTACAATTTTAAAATCTAATTGTTTCGCTACTAAATTCGCTTTTATCACTTTAATTTTCACCGTATCTCCCAATTGGAAAGTTCTGCCAGTTCTCATCCCAACAATAGAATGCGTTTTTGCTTCGTGGAAGTAAGAATCGTCCATCAAATCTCGTAATTTAATTAAACCTTCTGCTCCGTTTTCAGGAATTTCTACCCAAAATCCGAAGTCTGCTGTTCCAGAAACTACGCCTTCGAAAACTTCGCCCACGTGTTTTTCCATAAATTTTACTTGCATAAATTTGATAGAATCTCTTTCTGCATCAGAAGCTAATCTTTCTTGAGCGCTGCAATGTTTCATCATTTCCTCATATTCTGCTGCATTTGGAGATTTTCCGCCATCTAAATAATGTTGCAATAATCTGTGCGCTACCAAATCTGGATAACGACGAATTGGCGACGTAAAATGCGAATAATGATCAAAAGAAAGTCCATAATGCCCGATGTTTTCGGTGGAATAAACTGCTTTACTCATCGTTCTCATTGCCAAAGTTTCCACCATATTTTCTTCGCCTTTTCCTTTTACGTCTTTCAATAATTTATTTAAAGATTCGGCTACTTTTTTAGAATTTGCTAGGTTCATTTTATAGCCGAAAGTTCCTACAAAATCCTTCAAAGCCAGTAATTTAGTTGGATCTGGATCATCGTGAATTCTATAGACGAAAGTATTTCCTGTGTTTTCTCCTTTCTTATTTAAAGACACAAATTCCGAAACTTTTTTGTTCGCCAAAAGCATAAATTCTTCAATCAAGTGATTAGAATCTTTAGAAATTTTGAAATAAACACCAATTGGTTCATTTTCTTCATTCAAATTAAATCGAACTTCCATTCTATCGAAAGCAATTGCGCCGTGTTTTAATCTATCTTTTCTGAGAATTTTTGCCAATTTATCTAAAGTTAAAATTTCTTCAGCTAAATCTCCTTTTCCTGTTTCTATGCGTTCTTGCGCTTCTTCGTAAGTAAATCTTCTATCAGAATGAATTACCGTTCTACCAAACCATTGATTCAAGATTTCTGCATTTTCATTGAGTTCAAAAACTGCTGAAAATGTAAATTTATCTTCATTCGGACGAAGACTACAAACTTCGTTACTCAAAACTTCTGGCAACATCGGCACAACTCTATCCACCAAATACACCGAAGTTGCACGTTTATAAGCCTCGTCATCGAGAATTGTTCCAGGCCTTACATAATGCGAAACGTCTGCAATGTGAACGCCAATTTCCCAATTTCCGTTGTCTAATTTCTGTAAAGAAAGGGCATCATCAAAATCTTTGGCATCTTTTGGATCGATGGTAAAAGTGAGAATTTTACGCATATCTCGGCGTTTTTTCACTTCTGCCGCAGTAATTTTTTTGTTGATTTTTTCAGCATCAGCTTCTACTTCTGGCGGAAATTCATAAGGCAAACCATATTCAGCCAAAATAGAGTGAATTTCAGTTTCGTGTTCTCCTGGCAAACCCAAAACTTGAATAATTTCACCTTCCGGATTTTTAGAATTTGAATCCCAATTCAGCATTTTTACGACTACTTTTTCTCCATCTTTTGCGCCGTTCATTTTATTTTTTGGGATAAAAAAATCATTGTTGATTTGTTTTTTATCTACCACTACAAATCCGAAATCTTTGTGCTGAACGTACTGAAAAGTACCCACAAAAGTATCATTAGCTCGTTCTAAAACCTCTAAAACCGAACCTTCTAATTTCTTACCTTTGAAATGATAGGTTACGATGAGAACGGTGTCTCCTTGCAACGCGTCTTTTACATTTTTTTGATGAATAAAAATATCATCTTCTATACCTTCTACTTTTACATAACCATTTCCATTGGCTGCAAAATCGATAACTCCAGTTAAAGTATCTGTAATTTGAAGGTTTACAATGTATTTTAAACGGTCTGTTTCTTTAATTTTATCTTCTGCACGCAATTTGTGCAAAGCTTGTAAAACAAGTTCTCTTTGTCTCGGGTTTTTATATTCTATTCCGTCTGCAATCTGTTTGTAATTATAGATTTTAGACGCTTTTTTGTTCATAAAACGCAGAATAAGCTTCCCAATATCGCGAAGTTTCTGGTCTTGTTTTTGTGATTTATGTTGTTGTTTCATTTGATTAAATTGTTATTTTGAATAATTCTAAATAAATGGTTTTTGTTTTTATTTTATTGTATATCAGATTTTTATATACTATTATTTTTCAAACTTGTCTAAATAGATATCTAAAAGATGACTAAACTTATCTAATCTTTCTTTATTTCCCAAGTTGCATATTCTCTACTTACTATTTTACCTTCTTTTCCTAATGCAAAAAGAAAGTTTCTTATTTTATCTTTTTTCTGTTTCTCTGATAATACCTCTGAAAGCTTTGGAATAACTAAATTATCAATTTCGCTTCTTTTTACTTTTACAGATTTCGCTATATATTCTAAAATTAATTTTTTATAATAATCATTATCAAAACTTTTATTCTTTACATATTCTGCAAGTAATTCTTTGTTACCTGTTTTTTTTACCAAATCATGAGATAAGAAAATTCCATTTCTTCTTCCTTCAATAAATTTTTTGCCCCTTAAGTATTTGAGTTCATCTACAGAAAGTTGTACTTGTTTTTGAACTTTATCAAGAAGAATTATATCTTCTAAAGTAATTTCAGGATTATTAATTAAAATTTTAGCAAACTCTTCATTAATAACCTTTCCTGTAATAGTGACTTTTACTTTATTTTCAGAGAGATTATACTCTGGCAAAGGAAAAAATCTTTGTTTTTGGAAATTAAAAACTTTACGTATTCCTCCTCCTTGAGTTTCAATCATACCAAGCTTTCTCATTGCTTCCACAAGAAAAGGATTTCTATAATATTCTTCAGGAGAATCGTGTAAAACTACATCTTCAACAGATTTTGGAATAAATCTTCCATAGTTAGTAAATACCAAATGATCGTCTTCAAATTCTTCTACATTAATTCGAGATTTTTCAGAATAATCTTGATGAGCTATAGCATTATTTAGAGGCTCTCTAATTACAAAAGGGTCATATCTTAATACTTCATCAGGAAAAAGTGTCCCTTCTTTTAAATATCTGTATTTAAGATTTCTTATTTTTTTATAAACTTCATCTACAGAAAGAATAAAAGGAATGTGGAATATCTCAAAATCTTTATCCTGATTATCAATTGTTTTAAGATTCCATCTTATTTTAACAGCAGAATCTAAAAAATGTTCTTCTTCTTGTTTACCTAATAGAATAAAGCAAGCACGAGTAATTTTCCCTCTTATAGTAAGTATTGCCTTATTTAGAAATTTAGCATTATTCCAACTCTCTATTTCTTCAGAATATCTAGGATTTCTTTTTACAAATTCTATTCTAGCTTTTTTTATTGCTTCTTCATCTAAATCATTTATTGTAGCATCTTCAATAATTACTTTAGTCCAATCTTCTTTATTAAAATTCTCATTTAAAATAGTATCAAGTCTTTCATTAGTCATTCTCACCAAAGAATCGCCTATTCTTTGCCAAGCTTTCTTATGTGCATAAACTGGCAAGCGAAAAGAATGTTTAGGAACTTTTACAATCCAAACTATTTTTTTAGTATCAGAAGTAATATATTCACTTATTTCTAAATTTTCCGAAGAAAGGTTTGTACAATTTTTTACAAGAGTAAGTTTAATATTTTCAGTATTATAGCTATGTAAATTTTGTATTCCTACAATTTCAAATGTTTTATCCTCTATTCCTATTACAATATGTCCTCCTTCCATATTAGAAATAGCAGAAACATAAGAAACCAAATCGTCGCCCTCACTTCCATTTATAGAATTTTTTAAGTTCTTATATTCTTTCCAATCACAATTTTCATTTTCTTTTGGAAAATTTTCTTTCAAAAAGGATTTTAACTCTAATTCGGTCATTATTAAATTTTCTTACTAATATAAACAAAAATCTCCAACTTTCGTCGGAGATTGGCTTATATACAAGTGATTTTATTTACTCTATTTTGGTGTCTTCCTCCTTCGAAATCGGTGGTGAGAAATTTCTCTATGATTTCTTGCGCCAATTCTTTGGCAATAAATCTGGCTGGTATGGCAACCATATTACAATTATTATGACCTCTAGAAAGTGCTGCTATTTCTGGCATCCAAGCTAGTGCACATCTTATTCCTAAGTGTTTGTTGGCGGTAAGTTGTACCCCTTGTCCACTTCCACAAAAAAGAATTCCAAATTCACAATCTCCATTTTCTACAGCCTTGGCAGCAGGATGCACAAAATCTGCGTAATCTACAGAATCAGCAGAATGAGTACCAAAATCTACTAATTCATATTGGTCTTTTAATTGATTTTTGATATATTCTTTGTACTCAAAACCTGCATGGTCTGCAGCAATGGCTATTTTTTTCATTTTACTTAAATCTTTTACCTTTTATTTTATACAAAATTAAGGCTTTTAATTTTAATTGTGGATTAATTATTACAAAAACATAAAATGATAAGATTGATAATCAGAATTTTAACTTATTATTAACGTTAGTGGTAACTTTACAATTCATTCATTTTCAAAATATTATAATTGAAATGATGAATATTAAAAATCATTGTTAACAACTTCTATTTTAGGTGTGGAAAACTCTTTAGAAATACTTCTTTCTTCTTTCAAATTAAATACGTAATGAGAAATTAAATTTGAATGTAAACAATTTTCTTTTGAAAAGTTTCGGCTAAACTATAATGAAGTTTTCCTCATAATTATTATAAATAATCTATCAATTTAATAGATACTAACAATTGTTAATAAGTGTTAATTTAAACTAAAAATCAGAACGTTATAATGTTAATTATATATGAATTCAAGTTCAACTAAATGTTACGAAAAAAATAAACAATATTTTTCCACATCATTCACAACTACAACAATAGTATTCATTTATTTTTTTATTAAAAAGAAAAATAATGTTAGAAAATGTTTTTCGTCAGTTTGTGGAAATTTTTCTCAGGATTTTTCTTTTTGCCATTTTAGAAATCTTAAATTTGTAAACCGAATGAAAATATAATATTTAATAATCAAAAAGTTTATGAAAACAATTAATGATTTTAATTTCGCAGGAAAAAAGGCGCTCATTAGAGTTGATTTTAACGTTCCTCAAGACGAAAATAAAAAAGTAACAGATAATACAAGAATTGTAGCTGCAAAACCTACTATAGATAAAATTCTGAATGAAGGTGGTTCTGTAATTATTATGACGCATCTTGGGAGACCAAAAGGAAAAGTAAATCCAGATTTTTCTCTTTCTCATATAGTAGATGAAGTTTCTAAAGTTCTAGGTAAAGAAGTAAAATTCGCTACTGATTGTATTGGTGAAGTAGCAGAGAAAGCTGCTGCTGAGTTGCAAGCAGGTGAAATTCTTTTGCTTGAAAATCTTAGATTTTATAATGAAGAAGAAGCTGGTGATGAAGAATTTGCTGGTAAATTAGCTAAATTAGGAGATGTTTATGTAAATGATGCTTTTGGTACAGCACATAGAGCTCACGCTTCTACAGCAGTTATTGCTAAATTTTTTCCTTCAACTAAATTTTTCGGTTTATTGATGGCTAATGAACTTCAAGCAATTGATAAAGTGTTAAGAAGCGGCGAAAGACCTGTTACTGCAATCTTAGGTGGTTCTAAAGTTTCTACTAAAATTACTATTATAGAAAATATTTTACCAGCAGTTGATAATTTGATTATTGGTGGTGGTATGTCTTTTACTTTTATCAAAGCTTTAGGAGGAAATATTGGTAACTCTTTATTAGAAGCAGATAAAATGGATCTTGCCTTAGAAATATTAGAAAAAGCAAAACAGCATAATGTAAAAGTATTTTTACCAGTAGATGTAGTTGTTGCTGATGATTTTAGTAATGATGCAGATAGACAAGAGGTAGATATTTACCATATTCCTGAAGGTTGGCAAGGAATGGATGCTGGAACTAAAACCAGAGAAATTAATCATGATGTTTTAATGAATTCTAGAACTATTCTTTGGAACGGACCTGTAGGAGTTTTTGAAATGTCTAATTTTGCAGGCGGAACTAAAGCTTTAGGTGATAGCATTTATGAAGCAACAAAACTAGGAGCTTTCTCTTTAGTTGGTGGAGGTGATTCTGTAGCGTTTGTAAAACAAAACGGATATGCAGATAAAGTTTCTTATGTTTCTACAGGAGGAGGAGCAATGTTGGAATCTTTGGAAGGTTTAGAACTTCCAGGAGTTGCTGCGATTAATAATTAAATAAATAATTTTCAATACTGTCCTAAATAAAAATTATTAAAAATAGAAACAGCCTAAATACCT